>X415_White_Rhinoceros__coassemble_203_pt1 | contig 16273 bp, 13 predicted proteins | sample X415_White_Rhinoceros__metabat2_low_PE_004 | metagenome-assembled genome bin X415_White_Rhinoceros | reverse complement strand
GGTGGACGAGCTCCCAGCACTGGGGTGCCACGCCGGTCTTGGTGGTGGTGGAGGTAGTTATGCCGTCGAAGTTCTCGGTGTAGGGCAGCGTACTGATGGGCTGGCAGGTGGCCACTTTTTTGTATGCCATGGTGTAGGACCCATAAAAAGAACTATAACCGGCGACCTTTAGGTAGACATAGCCAGAAGTAGTCGGCTGGTATTCGATCTTCGATCTGTGGTCTTCGCATCCATCGTCATTAATAATAATTTCGGAGCCGCTAGCGTCGTACAAATAGAGCTTGGTATCGAAATCGGCAGTGGCGCCATCGTCGCATCCGGTCTTGAAGGTGTAGGTGTAGGCCGGGTCGACCGAGATGCGGTACATCTTCCAGCAATTGGGGACCGTGGATGAAGAATGTGTCTGCCAGCTAGTGGAAGGCGTGATGGCATAATCATAGTTGGGCACTTCGGTGCAGGAGATGGCTTCGAAGACCGCGGTGTAGGTTGCGTTGGCCGTCACGGAGATGGTGCGGGGGTTGGAGGTGTTGTTGTCGCTCCAGCGCACAAAGCGGTAGCCCGTCTTGGCGAGGGCGCCAATTTTGACTTGGTCGCCGCTATAGTAGGTGCCTGTGCCGCTGGTCTTGCCATAGGAGCTGTTGTTTGTGGCGAGGGTGATGGTGTACCTGGAGAGATTATAGGAAGTGTCGTATACCGTCACGTTGACGGTGTTGCGTTGAATGGGAGCGAAATAGGCGGTGAGGGCCGTATCGTAGGAGCCTACAGTTGCTACGTAATAGCCCGTGACTGGATTGGGTCCAGTGATGGAGGAAGTACTAATGGGACTGGTGGGCCTAGAACGGCTCCAGCAGATGAACTTATTGTTGGAGGAGGGAATTGCGGTGAAGCGATTATAGTTGTCGTAACTGACATCGACCGCACGGGCGCCTGACACGCTGCCGCTGCCGCGGGTGTAGACATTGGTATAGTGGTATTGTTTGAATTCGACCTTAAAGTCATCGATGGTGATGCCATAGCCCCAGTTGACATGCGCCTGGAGATTTAGATAGAAGTCTCTGTTCTGGACTCTGCTGGCAGCAAAGGCAAATCGTACCTTGGTCCAAATTGAATTAGCAGCACCTACCTGTCCAACAGTAAAATAATCATTATTAGAAAAATGACAGAATATCGTAAGCGTGTCCCTATCGTTATTCCATTCCTGGTTGGACATCCAGAAGGTGATGACGATGCTATCGTGTGAGTAGACGGTAGTCGGGCCAATAAAATTGGGTGTTGTAAGTTCAGAGTAATCGTTGTTTGCACGGTTATTACATCTGACAGCTAGGTTGTAGTTACCGCTGTGGGCAGAGTGCACCGTGCCAGTCTCAGCGGGACGGCCGGTACCTGTGTTGATTTCCCAGTGAATGCCGTTTGAAACAGCTCTGTGGCCCCAAGGCCATGTGAGTTCCTCGAGGTCTGAGAAGGAGGAAAAGCGTTCAAAATCCTCAAAATAAGGTAGATTGTATTGAGCTCGGATTGGGACTTTGAGTCCTATCAGCAACGCTACAATCGATAGAAAATAGATAAACTTTTTCATAATTGTAGATTTTTAATGTGAATATTATGTGAATTAAATATTTATGTAATCATTTTAATAAATGGGTTGAGGAGAAAAGACTGCTTCCAAGCGTTTCGCATGCATTCGCCCAATAAGGACGAAAGCGACTCGCGTTGGAGAACAGTCGGCTGCTTGTTTTTTGTTATCCTAGGGCGGTTTCATAATATTGGGGTGCTTGTCTGGAGTCATAAATTATCGCTTGGCAAACATTTATTTTACTCGAAGTTCTGGACTGCCTCTGCCTCATACAAGAATGCTCGCAGTTTCAACACATACTATCTGTTTCTCTTGATGGAGCGGAATGCGAAATCGTCTGGATTTCGGTTGCTTTTTGATGCAACAAACGCTATTTTATGACTTTTTTAATTAATAATATTATTTTATAACCTTTTGTATTTTAATTAATTGTGAAAAATAGTACTTGATAATTTCTTGCTACAAATATACATTTTTTTACAATATGCAAATTTTTTTGCAAATTATTTAACAATTTATTTTTTTAACAATTGGTGTATTATTTCAAGCAATTGAAGGTAGATGACCTTTCTAAATTATCCATGGAAGACATTATGTTAAAGCTAGATGGGCATGAGGGCTGTAACGATCGCGCAAGCAATCTTTGTTCCCTTTTTGGCAGGAACTGCGGCAGTACAACAAGTGCTGACAGCAGTACAGCCGCTGCGATTCTTAGAATTTGGCCGCAGAACAAATGGCAGCGATTTTTCGTTGAGGTGGCGAGGGAACACTGAACAACAAAAAAAGTTTTTTTGAGAAAAAAAATTTGTATCTTTGCATGCCATATCTATGGAACGATAGGGTTGCAAGGGTTTACCTTATGCACTATGGATGTGATACATAGATGGCAATAGCGACTTGTGCGTTATCGGATAAAAAATAAAAGATTTAAATATAAAAGTAATGAAAAGAATACTTATCGTTGGCGCCGGCGGCCAGATTGGCTCCGAGCTTACACGCAATCTGCGCGACATTTATGGTGATAACAATGTGGTCTGCTCCGACCTCCGCCCCCTCAAGGGTGCCGACTACGAGCGCGGCCCTATCGAACGTATCGACTCTACGCAAATCATGCAGATTGCCGAAGCTGTCAAGAAGTACAACATCGACACCATCTATAACCTCGCTGCCATCCTCAGCGCCACGGCCGAGCTGAATCCCATGCTGGGTTGGAACGTGGGCATTGGCTCTTTGGTGAACTGCCTCGAGGTGGCCCGCCTGTTTGGCTGTGCCGTCTTCACTCCTAGCAGCATCGGTGCCTTCGGCCCCAGCACTCCCCATGTGATGACTCCCCAGGACACCATCCAGCGCCCCAACACCATCTACGGCGTCACCAAGGTGACCGGCGAGCTGCTCAGCGACTACTATTTCAAACGCTTCGGCGTGGATACCCGCTCGGTGCGCTTCCCCGGCCTCATCAGCCACCTCACGCTGCCCGGCGGCGGCACCACCGACTACGCTGTGGAGATTTATTATTCCGCTGTCAAGGGCGAGAAGTTCATCTGCCCCCTCGAGAAGGGCACGCTGATGGACATGATGTACATGCCCGACGCTCAGAAGGCCATGATCGACATCATGGAGGCTGACCCCAGCAAGCTGGTGCACCGCAACAGCTTCAACGTCACTGCCATGAGCTTTGCTCCTGAGACCATCTTCGCTGAGATCAAGAAGCATTATCCCAACTTCGAGATGGAGTATCAGCCCGAGCCCATCAAGCAGGCTATCGCCAACAGCTGGCCCGACTGCATGGACGACAGCTGCGCACGCAACGAGTGGGGCTGGAATCCCCAGTACGACTTGGCCAAGATGACCGAGGACATGATCCTCAACCTCAAGAAGAAACTGCTGTAAGCCTCGCACGGTTGACAGCATTCCCGATATGTGGTGGGGCAGCGCGTCAGCGCTACCCCATTTTTTTGCGAATGAAATATATTCCCCAATTCATTGGCGACAAACTTTTTTTCCGTATTTGTGGAAAAAGTTGTATCTTTGCAAATTATTAATTTATCATATAATATGCAACAATTGTTGATTTACAATACTCTTTCGCATCAGAAGGAGCTTTTCACACCGCTCACAAAGGACCATGTGGGCATGTATGTGTGCGGTCCTACGGTGTACGGCGACGGCCATTTGGGCCATGCTCGCCCCGCCATCACGTTCGATGTGCTGTACCGCTACCTGACGCATCTGGGCTACAAGGTGCGCTATGTGCGCAACATCACCGACGTAGGTCATCTGGAGCATGACGCCGACGAAGGCGAGGACAAGATTGCCAAGAAGGCCCGTCTCGAGCAGTTGGAGCCCATGGAGGTGGCACAATACTACACCAACCGCTACCACTCGGCCATGGACGCCCTCGGCGTGCTGCGCCCCAGCATCGAGCCCCATGCCAGCGGCCATATCATGGAACAGATTGAACTGGTGCAGCGCATCTTGGATGCTGGCTATGCCTATGTGAGCAACGGCAGCGTCTATTTCGACGTGCGCAAATATCAGGAAGACACCCACAAGTACGGCTGCCTCAGCGGCCGCGTCATCGACGAGATGCTCTCCACCACCCGCGAGCTCGACGGCCAGGAGGAGAAGCGCTTCTCGGGTGACTTCGCCCTTTGGAAAAAGGCCGCTCCCGAGCACATCATGCGATGGAACTCGCCTTGGAGCATCGGATTCCCCGGCTGGCACACCGAGTGCACCGCCATGGGTACTAAGTACTTGGGCGAGATGTTCGACATCCACGGCGGCGGCATGGACCTCATGTTCCCCCACCACGAGAGCGAGATAGCCCAGCAGACCGCCGTCTGCGGACACGGCCCCTGCAAGTACTGGATGCACAACAACATGATTACCATCAACGGACAGAAGATGGGCAAGTCGCTGGGCAATTTCATCACCCTCGACGAGTTCTTCAAGGGCAGCCACAAGGACAAGGACGGCAACGAGATGCTGAGCCAGGCCTACAGCCCCATGACCATCCGATTCTTCATCCTGATGGCGCACTACCGCAGCACGGTGGACTTCAGCAACGAGGCGCTCATCGCTGCCGAGAAGGGCTACAGCCGCCTGATGCAGGCCTACAAGACCCTCCTGCGCCTGCAGCCGTCGAAGAGCAGCAGCGTGGACGTGAAGGAGTACCGCCAGAAGTGCTACGATGCCATGAACGACGACATGAACACCCCCATTGTCATCAGCCACCTGTTCGACATGGCCAAGACCATCAACACCGTCAACGACAAGAAAGCCACCCTCACCCAGGCAGACATCGACGAGCTGAAGGGAGTGATGGAGACCTTCGTGTTCGACATCATGGGTCTGCGCGACGAGTCGAGCAACGACAACACCGCGCTCATCGACGGGTTGATGCAGATGATTCTAGACATGCGCGCCACCGCCAAAGCCAACAAGGACTGGGCTACGAGCGACAAGATACGCGACGCCCTAGGCGCCCTTGGCGTGACCGTGAAGGATGGCAAGGACGGCGCAACATGGGAAATCTAAGATTAGATGATTGCTAGGGACTTGATACTGGTATTCCTAGGCGGCGGATGCGGAAGCCTCGGCCGTTGGGGATTGTCGCTGTGGCTGAAACGCTATGCCGCCACCGTGGCTGGCCTGCCTGTGCACACCCTGTGCGCCAACCTGTTGGGATGCCTCCTAATAGGGTTGCTGATGGGCTGGCTGGGCAAGACGGGCAACAACATGCTGCCACTGTTGCTGGTGACGGGATTCTGCGGCGGGTTCACCACCTTCAGCACCTTCTCGCTGGAGCTGGTGGAGATGATGCGCCAAGGGCAGTGGGGCCTCGCCGTGGGTTACCTGGCCCTATCGCTGGCGATATGCCTCGGGGCCACCGCGTTGGGACTGGCAATAGTTAAAAATTAAAATAATGTATACCTACGAATATCCAAGGGCCGCAGTGACGGCAGATTGCGTGGTGACAGCCATCGGGGACGACGGCCGCCGCCGCGTGCTGCTCATCCAGCGCAACAACGACCCCTACAAAGGCTGCTGGGCTTTCCCCGGCGGCTTCATGGAGATGGACGAGACACTGGAACAGTGTGCCTGCCGTGAACTGAAGGAGGAGACTGGCTTGGAGGTGGAGAACCTACAGGAGTTGAAGAGCTTCAGCACTGTGGACCGCGACCCGCGGGGACGCACGGTGACGGTGGCATTCTTGGCGGAGACCGAGCTATGCGAAGTCTCAGGCAGCGACGATGCCCGCGATGCCCGCTGGTTTGGCCTCGACGAGGTGCCGCCGCTGGCCTTCGACCACGAGGAGATCCTAAAGCTGGCATTGGAACGCCTCGGATAGACGGAGCAGCTGCCGCATGGCAGAGTGCTAAGTGGCTCTCGGCTGGCGCGGTGGCAAATTTTAGATAACAGATAATATTTTAGCGTACCAGACGTTAATAATGGATATGTCTGACGAAGGAAACAAACATAAGAAACTGACAAAGAACAGCACCTTCTCGCTAGGCGTTGTGCTGCTAGCCATGCTGATTGGCTTGCTGGTGGGCGTGATGACCGCGCCCAAGCTACAACGCACGTATTGGACCCAGGATGCTGCCGACAACACGTTGGCCGACCGCATGACCGCGCTGATGCACCTGGTGGACCAATACTATGTTGACGAAGTGGATTACGATACTCTGATGAACCAGTCGTTCAACGCCATGCTGCAGTCGCTCGACCCGCACAGCTACTATCTTCCACCCACCGAGTTCTCAGCCGAGACAGAGATGATGGAGGGTAAGTTCGAAGGCATCGGATTGACACTGAACTATATCAACGATACCGTGTATGGCGCATGTGTCATCGGTGGCAGTCCGGCAGCCCGTGCAGGCCTGCATCCCGGAGACCGCGTGATGTGGGTGGACACTACCCAGGTGAGCGGTACCGGCATGACGAAAGAGCCCTCCGACGTGGTGGATCTCATCCGCGGACCCCGTCATAGCACCGTGACCTTGGGCGTACAGCGCAAAGGTTCGAAAAAGATTCAGTATATCAAAGTGCAGCGCGACGTGATACACCACTCGTCGATACCCGCAGCGGTGATGCTGGACAAGACTACGGGCTACATACGCATCAGCCTCTTCTCTAGCACGACGGCATCGGAGTTCCACAGCGCTTTGCTCCAATTGAACCAAGAGGGTATGAAGCACTTGGTGCTCGACCTCCGCGGAAATGGAGGCGGTTCGCTCGAGAGCTGCCTGAAAGTGGCCGACGAGTTGCTTCCCAAGGGTGACTTGATTGTGTACACACAGGGACGTCGCTCCCGTCGTAACAATATCTATGCCACTAGGGGCGGCCTTTTCGAAACCGGCAAGCTGACAGTGCTCATCAACGAGCAGTCGGCCAGTGCTAGCGAAATCGTGTCGGGCTGCGTGCAGGACAACGACCGCGGTACCATCGTGGGGCACAGAAGTTTCGGCAAGGGACTTGTGCAGTCGCAATTCGATATGGCCAACGGTGGCGCGGTAATGCTGACCATCGCACGCTACTATACCCCTTCGGGACGCTGCATCCAGCGCCCCTACGACAAGGGCACCGACGACTATTATGCCCAATACCTGCAGCGGGTGCTGCAAGACTACAACAATGCCGACTCAGTGCTGATGGCCGGTGTCGATACCACGCAGACCTTCCTCACCAAGAAAGGCCGCAAGGTGTATGGCGGCGGCGGCATCCAGCCCGACATTGTGCTACCCTATTATTCCGACTCCAACTATATCTACTACAACCAACTGATGCAGCACAAGGTGCTCGACCGACTGGCCATGGAGACCCTCAACGCACATTACGACGAGTTCGTGGCCAGCTATCCCACATTGGACGCCTTTGTCAAGAACTACCAGGTGGATGAGGCTACTTGGCAGCGTATTTTGGCCATCGCCGACAAGGAGAAGATCAAACGCCAAGAGGGTTGCCTGCGTAAGTATGGCGACGACATCCGCAACCGCTACAAGTCGATTCTGGCCTCGTCGCTGTATGGCGAGAATGCCTACTACCACGTGTCGACTGCCTACGACCTAGAACTGCAGCAGGCACTTAAAAAAGTCGCATCAAACAAAGCAAAATAACAGAAATGATACAACATAATCTTTACAACACCATGAAACGAATTACAGCCGTATTGCTGGGATTGCTGATGGTCGCATCGTGCAACCTTTCGGCTCAGAAAACAACATTGTCAGGAACCTTATCCGGACTGCCAGAAGGCACGAAGGCTGTGCTGATGCAGCTCGACGGCAAGCAGTGGAAGCCGGCCGACTCGCTGAGTTTGGATGGCAAGGAGTCTTTCAAAACCATGCTGAACCTCACCCAACCTACTCTTTTTGCGCTTTCTGTTGAGGGTGCGAAAGGATCGCAAGGCGCCTGCTATCTGATGCTTGAACCCAAAGAGAAGGTGCATGTCGACCTGCTGTTCCTCCCCGAGATGCGCTCCTTCAAGATTACTAGCTGCAAGGGCTCTAAGAATGTCGAACTGTACCGTCAGTTCAACGACATCTTGATTGAAGGCGGAGCCAGCCAGACGGCGCAGGCATTGGTGCCTGCCCAGCTGGACCAGTTGCTGAGCCAGAATGCCGATGTGCTGGTGAGCGCTTTCTTAGTGACCGTGTTCGACCAGGATATGGAGGGCCATGCACAGCTCTATTGCGACATCCGCGATGCTTTGGTGAAAAAATACCCCAACGATACCTTCGTGAAGGATTTACAGCAGAGACTGCAAGGTCTGCTGATGCCCGGCATGTTGGCTCCCGATATTGAGATGGCCGACCCTGACGGCAATATCCGCAAGCTCTCCGACCTGCGCGGACAGGTGGTGCTGCTCGACTTCTGGGCTTCCTGGTGCAGCCCCTGCCGCAGGGAGAACCCCAATGTGGTGAAAATGTACAATCGTTTCCACGCCAAAGGCTTCGAAATCTTCAGCGTGTCGCTCGACAAGACCCGCGAGGCTTGGGTAAAAGCCATCAAGGATGACGGCCTCGTGTGGCCCAACCATGTCAGCGAACTCAACTATTGGACTTCCACTGCCGGTAAGGCTTACGGCATCAGTTCGGTGCCCTCCACGGTACTGATTGACCGGGACGGCAAAATCATTGCCCGCAACCTTCGCGGCAGCGATCTAGAACGCAAACTCGAAGAGGTGCTTGGAAAATAATTAAGAATTAAGATTTAAGAATTGGTAAGCGGTTAGTGGTTTCCTACTCATAGCATTCCCTAGTATTCCCTAGTTTCCCCTAGGTCCTCCTAGCCCCTCCAAATCTACAAACCTACAAAAGTTATGATTACAACAACCATGATAGAAATGGCGTTGAGCCATGTGAACGATCCCGACTTGGGGCGCAGCCTCATTGAGTTGGGAATGATAGAGAATATAGCCATCGACGGCAAGAAGGTCTCCTTCGACCTTGTGCTGACTACTCCTGCCTGCCCGATGAAGAAACGGATGAGCGACGACTGCGTCAATGCCATCCACGAATATGTCGACCACGAGGCCGAAGTGAACATCAACCTCACTTCCCGTAAGGTCGAGATGCCCGACCCTAAGGAACTGGTGCCAGGGGTGAAGAATGTCATCGTCGTTGCCTCTGGCAAAGGCGGCGTTGGCAAGAGCACCGTGGCAGTGAACTTGGCTGTTTCGTTGGCTAAGACAGGCGCCTCCGTTGGCCTAATCGATGCCGATATTTACGGTCCCTCGATACCCATCATGTTCAACATCGGTCAAGAAGACGTCTATGGCGAGACCCATGACGGCAAGACCTACATGCAGCCTGTTGAACGTTACGGCATCAAGTTGATGTCTATCGGATTCCTGGTCGATCCCGACAAGGCTCTCGCTTGGCGCGGTCCCATGGCTTCCGGTGCCTTGAAGCAGCTGGCCACCGAGACTTGGTGGGGCGAAATCGACTACCTGGTGGTGGACATGCCTCCGGGAACAGGCGACGTACAGCTCACTTTGGCGCAGACTCTCCCTGTGACGGGCGCCATCATCGTCAGCACTCCGCAGCAGGTGGCATTGGCCGACGTTGTGCGCGGCGTGGAGTTGTTCCGCAACCCCAATCTCAACATCCCTGTGCTGGGCTTTGTGGAGAACATGGCCTATTTCACTCCAGCCGAGCTGCCCGACCACAAATACTACATCTTCGGCAAAGAGGGCTGCAAGAAGCTCGCCGAGGAGATGAATGTGCCTCTGCTGGGCGAGATACCGCTGGTGCAGAGCATCGCCGAAGGCGGCGACAGCGGCCGTCCCGTCTCTCTTTGGAGCGACGTGGAGACTCCCGAGAGCAAGGCTTTCATGGAGATGGCAGAGAATACAATTAGAGAAATTTGCAAGCTTAATAAATAAGAATATGACCGACGAAGAAAAAATCGTGATTGAAGGCCGCGTGAAAAACGCCCTCGAGCAAATACGTCCCTACTTGCAGCAAGATGGCGGCGATGTGGAATATGTGGATATGACCAACGAAGGCGTGGTCATGGTGCGCCTCAAAGGCCATTGCGGCACTTGCCCCCATGCCATGCAGACCTTGAAGCAGGGTATCGAGACTGCCGTCAAGCGCGTCATCCCCGAAGTGAAATCAGTAGAACGCGTGTAGGCTATGATATACACCAAGACAGGCGACACGGGTACCACCTCGCTAGTGGGTGGCACCCGTGTGCCAAAATATGATGTGCGCGTGGAGGCCTATGGAACCGTCGATGAGTTGGGATCCCATATCGGGCTCCTGGCCGAGATGCTGCGCGAAAAGCATCGGACCGCTGATGAGGCCACTTGCGCATTGCTCAAGCAGGTTCAGCGCGATCTTTTCGTAGTGCAGACATTGCTGGCCACTGAGAAAGAGGTTGATTTCGCCCTTCCGCAGCTCTCGACAGAATCGGCCAAGAAACTGGAACAGGCCATCGATGCAATTCAGGAGGCACTGCCCAAACTGCACACCTTTGTCCTCCCTGGCGGCAACGTGCTGTCGGCTCAATGCCATGTGGCTAGGACGGTTTGTCGTCGTGCCGAACGCCGCATCGTCCAGTTGGACCAACAGGCCCCTGTGCCCCCTGCCGTGATGCAATACATCAATAGATTGTCCGACTATCTGTTTGTATTGGCACGCCACTTCGTCGTCTCTTTCGGCGACAAAGAGGACCTGGTGTAATATTTTTTTTGTCAGTATTAGAAAAAAGTGTATTTTTGCAAAAAATTTGCACCAAGTGATGTGCGTATTATTCTTTGAAAAATAGATTATTAGGAAATGTATTGGACACTTGAATTAGCAACAAAATTGGAAGATGCCCCTTGGCCTGCGACCAAAGATGAGTTGATAGACTATGCCCAGCGTACGGGCGCACCAATGGAGGTGATTGAAAATTTGATGGAAATTGAGGATGAGGGTGACCCTTATGAAACTATTGAGGATTTGTGGCCCGACTATCCTACGAAGGAGGATTTCTTCTTCCAAGAAGACGAATATTGATTTGTGACAAAGGCCTCTTCAAAAGGTTGAGAGGTCGTTTTTTGCATAACATAATAAGATGAAAATTTCTTTTTTGGGTTCAGGCAATGTGGCTACCCATTTGGCTCTAGCTTTGTACAATCGTGGTCATAAGATTGACCAAGTTTGGTCTCGTAACATAGACCATGCTCGTCTTTTGGCCAATCGGGTGGAGGCTGGCGCCATCAGTGATATCTCACAACTGAAAAAGACTGCCAATGTCTATATTTTGGCTATCTCCGACGACGGACTTTACAATCTTGCGCTGGATTTGCATTTGGACAATGCGCTGGTGCTTCACACTTCAGGCGCAACGCCGATAGATGTCCTCAAGCATGTCAGCTCGCGCTATGGCGTATTGTGGTCGCCACAGAGTTTTGTCCGCGATGTGGCATTGGAATATGGCGAGCTGCCTTTCTGCATTGAGGGCAATACATCACAGACCGAGGATGATATCGAGGAGTTGATTTCCATGATTTCGCTGCATATCCACCGGACTAATTTCGAACAGCGCCAATATCTGCATCTCGCTTCGGTTATGGTGAATAATTTCACCAACGGCCTCTATGCTATGGCGCAGAAAGTGTGTCAAGAGCATGATGCTCCTTTCGAGGTGCTGTATCCTTTGATTATGACCACCGCCAAGAAGGTGCAGTGGGGCGATGTCCGCTATCAGATGACCGGTCCCGCTGTGCGTCATGATGAGAAAACCATTGCGGCACATCGCAAGCTGCTGATGCGCGACAGGGATGTGTTGGATATTTATGACGCCTTCACAGAGATAATCAAAAAAATGAAAGGCAACAGCTAGCTTTTTGACTTTCCTTCGATGATTGACACCCATTGCCATCTCTACGATGAGGCTTTCGATGAGGATCGCCAGGCGGCTGTCCTTCGGGCTGTGGAGGCTGGCGTGGACACCATGTTGCTGCCCGCTATCGACAGTCAAAGTCATGCCCGTCAGGAACATTTAGCTGCCGACTACCCCCAGTTTTTCCGCCAGATGATGGGTCTCCATCCTACCTCTGTGACTGCCGATTATGAGTCTGAGCTCGCAATAGTGAAAGAGAAGCTGTGGGCTCCCAATGCCGATTATGTGGCCATTGGCGAGATAGGGATCGACCTTTATTGGGACAAAACTTTCCTCGAAGAGCAAAAGACGGTTTTGCGCCAGCAGCTGCAGTGGGCACGTGAACTTGGCTTGCCCGTATGTCTCCATGTTAGAAAGGCTTACAACGAGCTGTTCGGATTGCTGCGCGACCTCAATTTCGGCAGCTACAGCGGTGTCATGCATTGTTTCGGAGGCAGCGTGCAGGAGGCTCAGCGCGCCGTGGAGATGGGATTCCATATCGGCGTTGGCGGCGTGGTGACATTTAAGAATGCCACCTTGGCAGAGGTGGCCTCCGCAGTCCCCCTCGACAGCATCCTCCTCGAGACCGATGCCCCCTATCTGGCTCCCGTTCCTTATCGTGGCAAGCGCAACGAAAGTGCCTATATCCCCCTTATTGCTCAGAAGATAGCCGACCTCCGCAGCCTCCCTCTCCAAGCTGTCGCCGACGTTACCACTGCCTCTGCCAAAGCCCTCTTCCGTTGCTGAAGGGGTTAATTCACTTCGTTCATTGATGGCTATTCGCTGTTATTTTATCTTGTTCGGCGGTGCCCATGACTTTCAGTTTTGCACTCCAGTCTCGAGAGTGAACCCTCGGTGGGTTCTCCGCTATGTCTCCTTGGGGTGTCGGCATTGCCTTCGGCACCGTTATCGAAGGCCAGTGGCGTTCTTCATGTTTGCGTTAGTGGCTACGCTTCCTCGTCCTTCCTAGCCTTCCCTAGTTCCTCCTAGAATCCCCTTGTTTTCCTTAGAAAACAATTCTTAAATCTTAATTCTTAAATCTTAATTCAAAAAAAAAGATTGCATTACAACTTTTTTTTCGTATCTTTGCAAGCGATTGCCAGCGGTGTGTTCCGGTGGCAACGCATTAGTTATTAATACATTATATTATATTCATATTATGGCAAAAGAGATTAAATTCAGTTTGGTTTATCGCGATATGTGGCAATCGTCGGGCAAATATCAGCCCCGTGTGGACCAGCTGACTAAGATTGCCCCCGTGATTGTCGACATGGGCTGCTTCGACCGCATTGAGACCAACGGCGGTGCTTTCGAGCAGGTCAACCTCATGTACGGCGAGAACCCCAACAAGGCCGTTCGCGCCTGGACCAAAGAGTTCAACAAGGCCGGCATCCAGTGCCACATGCTCGAGCGCGCCCTCAACGGCCTCCGCATGTACGGCGTCCCCAAGGATGTCCGCCAGCTGATGTGCAAGGTCAAGAAGGCCCAGGGCGTCGACATCATGCGCTCCTTCTGCGGCCTCAACGACCCCCGCAACCTCGAGCTTTCGGTCAAATACGCCAAGGAAGCTGGCATGATCAGCCAGGCTGCCCTCAGCATCACCTCCTCTCCCGTGCATACCGTCGAGTACTACATGGGCTTGGTCGACAAGCTGGTGGAGTTCGGCGCTGACGAGATCGCCCTCAAGGACATGGCCGGCGTCGGCCGTCCCCACACCCTCGGCAAGCTCGTTTACGAGATTAAGAAGAAATATCCCCATATCATTGTCCAGTACCACGGCCATACCGGCCCCGGTTTCGCCATGGCTTCCGTGCTCGAAGTGGCACAGGCTGGCGCCGATGTCATCGACACCGCCATGGAGCCCCTCTCTTGGGGCATGGTGCATCCCGACGTCATCTCTGTGCAGGCCATGCTCAAGGATGCCGGATTCCTCGTCAAGGACATCAACATGAACGCCTACATGGAAGCCCGCACCCTCACCCAGTCCTTCATGGACGACTTCCTCGGCCTCTACATCAACCCCAAGAACAAGATCTGCACCTCCATGCTCGTGGGCTGCGGCCTGCCTGGCGGCATGATGGGCAGCATGATGACCGACCTCAAGGGTGCCCACAGCGGCATCAACATGTTCCTTAAGAAGGCTGGCAAACCCGAGGTTTCCTTCGACAACCTCACCATCCAGCTCTTCCAGGAGGTCGCCGACATTTGGCCCATGCTGGGCTATCCTCCCCTCGTGACCCCCTTCAGCCAGTACACCAAGAACATCGCCCTTATGAACCTCATGTCGCTGGCTCAGGGCAAGCCCCGCTTCAGCCAGATCGACAAGGACAGCTGGAGCATGATTCTCGGCCGCGCCGGCCAGCTCCCCGGACCCTTGGCTCCCGAAATCATCGAGCTTGCCAAGAAGAACAACATGGAGTTCTACACCGGCAACCCGCAGGATGCCTATCCCGATGCGCTGCCCGAATACATCAAGGAGATGGAGGCCAACGGCTGGGATCGCGGCGAAGACGACGAAGAGCTCTTCGAACTCGCCATGCACGACCGCCAGTATCGCGACTACAAGTCGGGCGTCGCCAAGGAGCGTTTCAACCAGGAGGTGGAAAAGCTGCGTGCCGAAAAGAACGCCGCTGCCGCCCCCGCAGGTGCCGTTTCTGGCAACCTGACCCCCAACTTCATCACCGACAAGCACGCCAACGCCGTTCCCGTCGTTTCCGAAGCCAGCGGCCAGCTCTTCTGGGAATTTGACTTCAACGACGCCTCCGTGCCTCCCGCACCCGGCCGCGAGTACAAGGAAGGCGACACCTTCTGCGTCATCGATGCCAGCTATGCCCTGATGCCTGTCAAGGTCGTCAAGGCTGGCCGCCTCGTCGACACCTGCGTCAAGCAAGGCCAGCGCGTCAAGAAAGGCGACATCCTCGGCTGGATGGAATAGCCCAACCTCACCCAACGATATTAGCAATCGGGTCCCGCCGCCAGGCGGGGCCCGATGCTTTTTTCCCGAGTCGGAGGCATTTTCCCCATTGCACCCTCGGCCTTAATCCGCGAGTGGGGGACTCGCGGGGCCTCGGCTCACGGCTCCACAGGAGCCGTTCGTCCCAAAATTGCTTGTCGTTCGTCCCACCCCCGCCGTTTTGTGCTTGTTGTTTGCTCGTCCGTTCTTCGTCCATTCTTCGCTCTGGGTTCGCTCGTTCTTCGCTCTAGGTTCGCTCGATGTTCGCTCTGGGAGCGAAGAACGGGCGAGTTTGGGGAGAATCAGCTGAGGCGTCAGAGGAAGGTCGGTGAAGTTTTAGGACAAATACATTGATCGTTCCTTTCGCCTCTTCCTTGGGCTATGTGGATGGCTTTTTAGCGATGGCGGGATGCGACGGCGATGCCAGCACCCCGCTACGCGCGTTTTAAGGCCCCTCTGACGCGTTTTCTGGGCCTGGGTGGCATAGATGACCACGAAGGTTGAAAAACGCGCTAGAAACGGCCTTAAAACGCGATTTTGATTTCCATAGGAAATCAACTTTGATTCCAGGGCGCCAAATCAATCGTCATCGTCACATGGTCGCAGATGAATAATTATCCATTTTTCGGTGCCCATTTGGGAATCATGCCAACCCTATTATAATATCGGCTCCTATTTTCCCTTGTGCAGTCCGTTTTGCCGTTCTGTCCTTTTGGGGGTATGTGTCTTTGTGTCTTTGTGTCTTTTTTAATGTTTTGCGGTTTTCCGCCTGCTCTTGAAGAAGAAAAATAAAATAATATATATATAATATATACCTTAATTTATAAATTGTATTTTTTATAAGGGCTGCAAAAAATCAAAAACAAATGAAAAAGACACAAAGACACAAAGACACAAAGACACATCGCACCGTTTCATGTCAGAATATTGATGTGATTTAAGGTGTGTCCAGGGCGGCAGGGAGGGCGGCGGATGTGGGTCGAGGCCTCCGGCAAGAGGCGGAGAAAATTAAAAGTTCAAAAGTTCAAAAGTTCAAATGCTAATAGTCTGAGAAAACAATAGAGAAAAAAGTGAATAATTATATATTTATATATTCATACCTTATAAAAGGAAAAGTGTTTTTTGTCGCGTCACGATTCTGTCTTTCGTTTTTTGGCCATTCGATGGGGAAGTGTACTCAGACACATAACGATTGAACTTTAGAACTTTTGAACATTTATAACTTTTCAGCTCCATCAATGGAGGTTTCTCTACTGAAAAAGTTGACACCTTCTGCAGCCTTTCGATGCGTATAAATTTCTTATTCACATAGGTTTGATGTAGATTCATTCCAGCAGTCTAGACTAGGAAATTGTCAAAGGCAACGAGCT
>X415_White_Rhinoceros__coassemble_188_pt1 | contig 16960 bp, 14 predicted proteins | sample X415_White_Rhinoceros__metabat2_low_PE_004 | metagenome-assembled genome bin X415_White_Rhinoceros | reverse complement strand
GGCGGGGATGCTACTCGTTGTGGTAGGGTTCGTGGTGGAGGATGGTGAAGGCGCGGTAGAGTTGCTCGACGAAGAAGAGGCGGACCATCTGGTGGTTGAAGGTCATCTGGGAGAGGGAGATTTTGTCGTGGGCAAGGGCATAGACGCTGGGGGCGAAGCCGAAGGCGCCGCCGACGACGAAGACGAGGTTGCGGGTGCCGGCGTTCATGTATTTCTGCAGCTGCTGCGAGAAGCCTACGGAGGTGTACTCCTTGCCATGCTCGTCGAGGAGGATGATGCGGTCGGCTCCTTCAAGACGCTTGATAATGAGGGCGGCTTCGCGCTCTTTGATTTCTTCGGGTGAGGCACCACGCTGGTCTTTCAGGGCGGGGATGACGTCAATGTCAAAGTTGACGTAGTGCTTGAGGCGCTTGACGTAGAGGTCGATGCCTTCTTGTAGATAGGGGGTGTCGGTCTTGGAGACTACTAATAGGCGGAGATTCAAATCAATTTATAATTTACAATTTATAATTAATAATTATTGGCTGGCGAGTTTTTTCTAGGGGAACTAGGGGGGAAGGTGAGACTAGGGAGTGATAGAGAGGCGGTTAAGATTTTTTAGCGGGGGCTATTTCTAAGATTATGAAAGGGGCTAGGGCGTGGAGGCGATTGGTGGCGAGGAGGAGGTTGGGGAGTCGGGAGAGGAGACCTTTGAGATTGCGGCGTGTCTGGTTGTAGTAGCCGTTGCGGATGGCGAGGGTGGCGCCGTAGGGCTCGAGGAGTCGGCGGTAGGCGGCAATGGGGAGTATGCGCTCGGTCCAGCTGGAGGTGACGGGATCGCAGGTGTTGTAGGCATCGCCGGGGTCGAAGGGGGTGTGCGTCTCGACTGCGAGGAGGGTGTCGTCGAGGTTGAGACCGCGGGTGGCGGAGGCCCAGGTGTCGAGGTCGACGGATTTAAGCTGGGGGTAGTGGCTGGCTATGTGTGTGCGGCGCTGGAGGTAGAACTTGGCTTCGTCGGCCTGCATGATGCGATGGAGGCGGCGGACGACACGCGGGTTGTAGGGGGTGGATCCTGTGGTGAAGAGCATGCGCATGGTGGGGTTGATGGCGAAGAGGTCGGCAAAGAAGGGCTCGAGGCGGTAGATGTGCTCGATGACGTCCATGCCGAGTAGGGCGTGGGGGACGACAGCGTTGTCAGCACACCATTGGCGTAGGAGAGCGGAATCGCCGCAGAGGATGTGGTCGGGACCCGCGCCGAGGGCATCGGAGATGACTCGCACGGCATCGCAGGCCTGTGGGTTGTAGTCGACGTAGATGACCTGCCCGACGCCGAGTTGCTTGGCGGTGACGCCGAGCAGGCCGTGACCGCCTCCGTAGTCGACGAGGGTTACCGTCTCGGGGGACATGTCTAAATAGCGGAGCATGCGTCGCAGGCAGCGACGGTAGATGCCGAGGTAGTAGTCGATGTCCATGCGGAGGAGGTAGTTGCGACTATAGTCGGAGAGGGGAAGGGAGGAGATATTCAATTAAATTTATAATTTACAATTTATAATTATTGGCGGGGGCGGTGTTTTATTCTAGGGAGATTAGGAAATTCTAGGTGGAATTGGGGATGACTAAGATTTTTTTATAGTGGGTAGGAATTGCTAACCGCTAGTGGTGGAGGCGTTGGTAGGCGCCAGCTAGGAGGGGAAAGAGGAAGTTGAAGGTGCGTGATACTTGGAAGTAGGGGGTCTGGAGGGTGCCGAAGGAGCGGTAGAAGTGCTCGATCCCGGAATTCATGCTGCCTTCGAAGTCGTAGGATTGGGTATGGTCGCTGAGGATTTGGATGGTGCGGTAGATGAGTGTCTCGGTGGCACCATTGACGCGGCTGCCAGGGTTGAGGGCAGAAAGAAGGGAATGGGCGCAGCGGTCGTCGAAGACGACGAAGCGGGCGGCGAGGAGGGTGCCTTGTTGGTCGGCGAGGCCGAGGATGAGGCCTTGGCCGCGGGAGCAGGCGGCATTGCAGACTCGGACGATGAAGTCTGGACTGAGAAGGTCGCGTTGGCCGCGGCTGCTCCAGTAGTCGTTGTGGAACAGTGCGAACTGCTGGGGAGTGATGTCGTCGACAAGCCGAGTGATGGGGAGCAATTTGAGAATCTTCTTTTGCCGCTCGTCGCGGTCGAATCCTTGGAGGAGCTGCTCGGGGTTGGAGATATCGGGGAGGAGGTAGGTGTAGCGGGTGGTCTGGGTGCAGCCGGCCCAGTAGAAGGGGAGCCAGTTGGTGACTTGCGGCGAGAAGCACTGCTGGTAGGAGGCGAGACGCAGGGAGGCGATGTGCTGCCAAAGCTGATGAGCAGCTTCTTGTTCGAAGGCGAGGCGCTGCTGTTCGGAAAGATTGCCGGCGGGGTAGCGGTACCAGGGACCCGAGAACTGGGTGAGCTGAGGCTGGAGGATGTAGCGCATGCCGAGGCGGGAGCCGATGAGGTAGGGCATGGCGGCGATGATGTCGTCGTGGCGATAGGCGAGGGCAACGTCCCACTGCTTGCCTTCACAGACGGCCTCCATCCACCAATATTGCAGAAACAGAGGGATACGGGATCCCTCTGTTTGGCAGAGATTGCTGTATTTTTCTTTGTTGGTCATCTGTGGGAGGGCTAGGATGGGCTAGGGTGGTCTAGTAAGTACTAGGATGGCTAGGAAACACTAACCGCTAACTCTTAACCGCTAACCTATTGAATGGTCACTGTTACGCGATTGTTGGCCATGCGGCCGTTGAGGGTGTTGTTGTCGCCCACAGGGTTGTCTTCGCCTTTGGCGAGGACTTCAATTCGGTGCTCTTTGATGCCGCGACGGATGAGTGCTTTTTTGACTTCGACGGCGCGCTGGCGGGAGAGGCCCATGTTGTAGGTTTCGGTACCGACGTTGTCGCAGTAGCCGACGAGGAGCACTTCAAGTCCGGTTTCCTTCTTGAGGTATTCGGCAAGTTGGTCGAGCTCAGCATCGTAAGAGGGCTGGACTGTGGCATCGTTGGCGAAGAACTTGATGTCGGGGAAGGTTTGTGAACCCTGAGCGGCAGAGGGCAGGAGGTCGACCTTTTTGGAGCTGAAGTCAACGATGAGGCCTACGCGGATGCGGGGGTCGGTGGGCTGCTCCTGAATGTAATAGTCGTCGCCCTTCCAATAGCGCCAGTCGACCTCGGCGACCTTGTAGTTTATCTTGTTCTTGAGTTCGAGTTCAAGGACAATGTCGCGGAAGTAGTCGAGCGAGATGAGCGCCTCGGTTTGGGCTGCGGCGACGAGTTCGTCACGCTCTTCTTGGTCGGTGATGTTGGGGTTGATGGCGAAGATGGCGCAGATGTGCATGGGAATGCGACCAGCAGAGGTGATGTAGTCCATGACGGGATCGAAGGTACCCCAGTCGCGTTTGTCATCCTTGAGCCATTTGAGGGCGCGGAAATTGTTGTAGTCGTAGTTGATGAAATAGAACTTCTTGGCATCGAAGGTTGAGAATTTCCAGACAGTGTCGTAGGCAGATTCGCGTACCTTGTGCTTGCCGCCGAGGTCGATGATGGGCTCGGTCTTCTTGCCTTTCTTGGCGTTGAGCTCAGGGGAGGTGACCTGCTCGTAGAGTCCGCCGGGGGTAGGGTGCCAGTTGGTGTCAGCCTTGTTGCGAAGCCAGAGGCGCTTGTTGGTGCCTTCCTTGGCTATCTCGGTGGTGGGCTTCTTTTTGCGGTACTGTGCTTGGACGCTGATGGAGGGGATGAGGAACAGCGCAGCGAAAAGGATGATGAGGATGCGTTTCATTATGCTAATATTTTTTTATTCGGAATAATTGTTGTTGTCAGGGTCGGTGAGGGTGCCATTTTCGCAGACGAGCATGCGGGATTGGTATTTGTCAATCATCATGAAGTCGTGGGAGGAGATGAGCATGGTGGTGCCTGTTTGTTGGTTAATGTTGACGAGGAGCTGCATGATGTCGGACGAGGTAGCAGGGTCGAGGTTGCCTGTGGGCTCGTCGGCGAGGATGAGAGATGGATTGTTGATGAGCGCGCGGGCGATGCCGACGCGTTGCTGTTCCCCTTCAGAGAGATGGTGGATGTTGGCGAGAGCCTTGTCGGCGATGCCGACGGCTTGGAGAGTGCGTTCGACCTGTGGGTGAATGTCGGCGCGTTTCCAGCCTGTGGCCTGTAGGACGAAGGCGAGATTGTCGTAGACGTTGCGGTCTTTGAGGAGGCGGAAATTTTGGAAGACGATGCCGATGCGGCGTCGTAGCAGGGGCACTTGGCGATGCTTGAGGTGCACGAGGTCAAAGCCACAGACGGAGGCTTGACCCTCGTCGATGTCGTGGTCGGCATAGAGGGTGCGGAGGAGTGATGTTTTGCCTGCGCCGCTCTTGCCGATGAGATATACGAACTCTCCGGGGGTGACAGCGAGGTTGACATGGGTCAGCAATGGACCATCTTCATGGCTGATAGTCACGTTGTTGAGTGATATGATAGGGCTCTCCATAGTTACAATATTTCAAAATGCAAAAGTACACTTTTTTTTGCAATTAATAAATATATTGCTGAATTTTTTTTCTAGCGAGGACTAGAAAGAACCAGGGAGGCCTAAAGGGCGGCATCTTTTCTTAACTCCCAAGCCTATCTCTTCCAGAAAGAGGGGATGAAGAGGATGACGACGGTGAGGCATTCGAGGCGGCCTAAGAGCATGAGGAAGGAGCAGATGTATTTGGCGGGGACGGTGAATGCGGAGTAGCAGCCAAAACCGCCGCTGAGGCCTAGCCCGGGGCCGTAGCCTGTTATGCAGGCAATGGTGGCGCCTATGGACTCGGTGGCATTGATGCCGCAGAGCATGAGGATAATGATGGCGAGGAAGATGATGGCCATGTAGACGAGGAAGATGACCATGACGTTGTTGATGATGTCGGTGGAGACAGGCTTGCGGTTGAGCCGTACGGGATCGACGGCACGGGGATGGAGTCGGTCGCGGAGAGTCTTGCGGACGTTACGGGCGAGAATGAGGATGCGCATGGCCTTGAGACCTCCAGTGGTGGAACCAGCCATGCCGCCGCAGAGAGAGAGTATGGTAAACAGGAAGGTGATGGGAACCCACCAATAAGAGGTGTCGGCGGCAAGGGAGCCAGTGGTGGTGAGGACGCTGATGGTCTGGACGATGCCGCAGCGGAGGGCATCGCGCCAAGGTGCCCCCATTTGGAAACGCAGCGCGAGAACGACGAAGATTGCGGCGCAGAGGAAGGTGCCGAGGTAGAAGGATAGTTGGTCAAGCTTGTTGCGTAGACGGTCCCAACGGAAGGTGAAGAAGTTGTAGAGCATGGCGAAGTTGACGCCGCTGAGAAGCATGGCGAGGGCAACGATGTACTGCTGCTGGCCGGTAAGTCGTTCGAGACTATTGTTATAGATGGAGAAACCGCCTGAGGAAATATTGGTGAAGGTGATGTTGACGGCATCCCAGGGATGCATGCCGTTCTTCCAGAGGATGAAGATGAATGCGGCGGTGAGCAGGATGTAGATGCCGAGGGTCTGGCGGATGGTGTCGGCCATGGAGGAGGATTGCTTGCCGGTGTTGTCAGCGCCAGAGGCTTCGGCGGTATATAGGCTGTAGCGGTTGATGCCCAACGAGGGTGCCAAAGCAAGGACGATGAGCACGATGCCAAAGCCGCCGAACCATTGTGTCATGCTACGCCAAAGAAGCACCGAGGAGGGAAGCCACTCGACGGCAGAGAAGACGGTGGCACCCGTGGAGGTGATACCCGACATGGATTCGAAGAGGGCATCGGAGAAGCGGAGAAGTGAGCCCGTAGCTAGGAATGGGAGTGCGCCGAAGAGGGCGAGGACGACCCACATGAGCACGACGAGGAGATAGGCTATGCGGCGGTCGGTGAGGGTGCGGTAGCGACGGAAGGAGAAGCAGAGCATGAGACCGACGCAGAAGGTGAAGAGCCCTGAAGCGGTGATGGGTGCTACGGTGCCATCGTGGAAGTGCAGCGCGGGGATGAGACAGGCGAGCATGAGCAGGCCTTCCACCATGAGGAGGATGCCGATAAACCGTAGTATATACTTAGTATTCAATGTGTCGAGTGCTTAATCATAGGTGACGTCCCCGTCGCCAATAGGAGGGGGAGAAGATGGCGATGAGTGCAAACAGTTCGAGTCGTCCGGCGAGCATGAGGATTGCGAGAACCCACTTGCCGACGGCGGGGAGGAGGAAATAATCGAGGTGCCCGCCAAGGTTGTTGATAAGGGGCGAGGGACCTAGGTTGCTGATGTTGGCGGCAGCCATGCAGACCGAGTCGGGGATGGAGCAGCCGCAGAGCGTGAGCACGAAGGCGCCGAGGATAATGAAGAGGATGTAGAGCGAGACAAAGGCAAAAACCTTGTGAATATATGTGTGTTCGACGACCTCGTCGTTGACTTTGACGCGGAAGATGGCATGGGGGTGGAGCATGCGGGTGCAGTAGTTGCCCACATATTTGGCAAGGATGATGATGCGGCGGAGTTTGATGCCGCCGCCCGAGGAACCAGCCGATGCACCCATGACGATGAGGATGAAGGTGAGGGCGCTGACGAGGAGCGACCAATGGCTTGGACGCGGGAGATAGAAGCCGCAGGTGGACATGGTGGAGGCAATGTGGAAGATGCTGTATTGCACGGCTGTGCCTACGGAATTGCCTGCAAGGGCCAAGGCTAAGGCGCAAGTCGCGACAGCGGTGAGGAAGACAACGAGGTAGACGCGAAACTCTTCGTCGTGGCCGATACGGCGCCAGCGGAAGGTGAAGAAGCGATATAGCAGGGCGAGGTTGACACCGCTAAGGAACATGAAGACGGTGATGGCGGCGAGGGCCCCGCTGCTGAGGAGCGAGAGTCCCTCGCTGTGGGTGACGAAGCCTCCGGTAGAGATGGTGCTGAAAGAGAGGCAGAGCGAGTCAATGGGGGTGGAGCCGGTGAAGAGGAGGATGATCATTAAGAGCAGGGTGAGTATGGAGTAGATGGTCCACATGCGGGTGACGCTACGGGCCAGGCGGGGGTGGAGCTTGCGTTGCTGGGTGCCGGAGAATTCGGCTTCGTAGAGCTGGTTGGCACCGAGGGTGAGACGGCGCAGGATGGCAACGACGAAAAGCATGAGCCCGAGGCCACCAACCCACTGGGTAAAGGAACGGTAGACTAATAGGCTGGGGGGCATCTCCTGAGGCAGTATGGTGACGGAGGAACCCGTGGTAGTGAATCCCGACATGGACTCGAAGAGGGCATCGGTGAAGGAAGGCAGGCCACCGGTGAAGAGGTAGGGCAGGGTGCCGCAGAGCGGTACGGCAATCCAGACGGCTAGGGTGACCCAGTAGCTTTCGTCTTCGAGAAGCTCGTAGGTGGCATTGCGTCCCAGCATGTTGCGCAGGAAGAGCCCTATCATGAGGATGATAGTGGCGGAGAAGGTCAAGGCGAAGAAAGCCCCATCGTGGCAATAGAGGGAAATGGCCGTGGGCAGCAGCATGCTGGCAGATAGGTAGATGAGCAAGATGCCGGTGAGCCTCGCAAGGAGTCGGAAATTGAACTTGCGAAGACCTAGTCGGGAACTTACGATCTCGCTGTCGTGCCGTGCGATATGCTTGACTTTGAACACTGGCTTAGGAGGACTTTATTCGAAGAGTTTTGCGACGGCTTCCATGTATTTGGGGAAGGCGAATACAACGACGCGGTCGTTGGCTTTGATCTGGGTGTCGCGGGTGGGGAGTATTGTCTCGTTGCCGCGGATGATGCCGCCTATGGTGGCGCCTTGCGGCAGCGGGAGGTCGCGTATGAGGTGGCGGGTGGCGGGAGCCCATTTGCCGACGCTGAACTCGATGAGCTCGGCATTGGTGCCGCTGAGCCATTTGCTACGGACGGCGTCTCCTTTGACGATGAAGCGGGAGATGTAGCTGGCGGTGATGAGCTTTTTGTTGATGATGGTGTCGATTCCGATGTCTTGGGAGAGACTGATGAAACCAGTGTTTTCGACCAGCGCGATGGTGCGTCGGACACCCAATTTCTTGGCATGCAAGCAGCTGAGGACGTTGGTTTCGGTTGAGTCGGTAACCGAGATGAAGGCATCGGTGCGCTCGAGTCCTTCGGATTTGAGCAGCTCGATGTCGGTGGCGTCGCCGTTGATGACGAGGGTTTTGTTGAGCAGTGCGGCAACCTCGTCGCAGCGGGAGCGCGACTCTTCGAAGAGGGTGATGTGCATCTTGTCCTCGAGGGTCATGGCGGCATATCGGCCGATGCGTCCTGCGCCGACAATCATGACGTTGCGGATGGCTACGTCGGTCTTGCCCGACAGTTGCTTGATGGTGTCAAGCTGGTTGGGTCGGCTGATAAGGTAGACGAGGTCGCCCTGTTCGAGCACGGTGTCGGCATGGGGAATGATGGTGGTGCCGTTGCGGAGGATGGAAACAATGCGGACCTGGAGCTTGGTGTAGGTTTGGACGAGGTCTTGGACGCTGTGGCCGATGACCTGCGAGCCAGCCTCGAGATGGATGAGGTACATGGTGAGCAAGCCGCCGGAAAAGTCGAAGAATTCCGTGGCGACGGAGTTGTTGAGGAGGTTGGTGATTTCCTTGGCGGCGATGCGTTCGGGACAGACCATCTCGTCGACGCCAAGGTCGCGGAACATGTCCCGGTGCTTTGGCGAGAGGAGTTCGGCATTGGTGATGCGGGCGACGGTCTTCTTGGCGCGCAGCTTTTTGGCGAGGACGCAGCTCATGAGGTTGATGCTCTCGTCGTGGAGCACCGCGAGGAAGAGGTCGCAGTCGCCGACATTGGCCTCCTGTAGCACCTGCGGAGAGGTGGATGAACCAGCTATGGTGAGCAGGTCGGTTTCCTTCTCCAAGCGCTTCAACAGCTCGGAATTGGGGTCAACAACCGTGATATTGTGGTTGAGCTCTGTGAGCGATTGGGCGAGATAAAAGCCAACTTCTCCGTCACCTGCAATGATTATATTCATTATTTCTTTCCTTTTTTTGCGCTGCAAAAGTACTAAAAAAAGAGCATATAGAAAAATAAATCTTTGTTTATCCAAAAAAAATGCGTATCTTTGCAAATTATTATTCGATAGAAAACAATGGAGATTAAACGTACTTTCGACTTGTTGGAACACCTTGTGGGTAACTTTCCAGATAAGAGCGACATATTTGCTTGCAAAGAGAAGGGTGAGTGGGTGAAGTACAGCACGCACGATTACTACAAGTATGCGCACTACTTGGCTTATGGATTGATAGAGATTGGGTTGAAGCCAGGCGATAAGGTGGTGACCATATCGGCCAACTGCCCAGAATGGAATTTCATAGACATGGCGCTGGCGTTGGCAGGTATGATACATGTGCCCATCTATCCCACGCTGAGCGCCGACAACTACCTGCATATTTTTACCCATAGCGAGGCCTCCTGCGTTTTCGTGAGCAACAATATGTTGCTGCGTCGCATTCGTCCTGCGCTGAGCAAGATGGATACGCCGCCGCAAGTATTTACGTTGGCTAGCATCGAGGGCGAACGCCGCATGCTGGAAATTTTGAAAATGGGCATTGCCAGCAGGGAGAAAAATAGTCCCATCATCGAGCACAACAAGGAGATCATTCGCCCCGAAGACTGGGTGACGCTGATCTATACCAGCGGCACTACGGGCGCTCCCAAGGGTGTGATGCTGTCGCATCGCAACCTATGCAGCAACTTTGTGGCTCATGCCGCCCGCAATCCGATGACGTCGGAGTGCCGCGTGCTGAGTTTCCTGCCTTTGAATCATGCATATGAGCGTAGCATGAACTACCATTTCCAGTATAAGGGCGTGAGCATATACTATGCTGAGAGCATGGGCACGCTGCAGCAGAACCTGGCCGAGATTCACGCGCACGGATTTTGTGCGGTGCCTCGCGTGTTGGAGATGTTCTACGACAAGCTCTATGCTGCTGGCAAGGACTTCACAGGCTTGAAGAAGAAGATATACACCCGTGCCTTCAAGCATGGGGCTCGTTACGACTATACGCTGCTGCGCAAGGTGTCGTTGGGCTATCAGCTGTCGCAGATGTTCTACGATAGGATGGTGTACCGCCACTGGCGCGAAAAATTCGGTGGCAACAGGCTGATAGTCATCACTGGCTCTAGCAGCATCCAGCCGCGAATGATACGCACTTTTGCCGCTGCCGGCATCAATATCTATGAGGGCTATGGTCTCTCGGAGACCTCGCCTGTGATAGCGGTGAATGACCCCGTGCACGGAAATGTGCGCATCGGCACCGTGGGACCGGTGCTAACGGGCGTGGAATTGAAGTTTGCTGACGATGGTGAGATACTTACCCGTGGCCCCCATGTGATGATGGGCTACTTCAAAGACCCTGAGTATACGGCGCAGGTCATCGACGAGGAGGGCTGGTTCCATACTGGCGACGTGGGCGAGTATGTGACGGCTCTAACGGGTACGCGCTACTTGCGCATCACCGATAGGAAGAAGGATATTTTTAAGCTCTCAGCAGGCAAGTACATCGCACCCCAGCTGCTGGAGAATAAGCTCCGTGAGTCGGAATATATCGAGCAGGCCATGGTGGTGGGTGAAAATGAGAAAAGCGTGTCAGTGATTATCTCTCCTAATTTCAATACGTTGCACTATTGGGCTCTAAAGTACCACCTTCATTATCGCGATAACGAACAACTGTTGGCTCTGCCTGAGACTAAGGAAAAATTCAAGAAAGTGATTGATGAAATCAACCACGACTTTGCCGCCCATGAGCAGATTAAGGCTTTTCGCCTTGTGGCTGACGATTGGACTTCTGCCAACGGGCTGCTATCGCCAACGCTGAAGATTAAGCGTAACCTATTGATGGAGAAGTATAAGGCTTTGATTGCCGACATTTATGGCAAGGAGGTCCAGCAAAGTAGCTCGCTGCTGTCGGCATTCCGTAGCGTGGAATTACCCAATTTTGGTTTCGGCAAGAGGAAATAATCCATCTTATATTGGTATTTTCATAACTCGCTAATTTGTAATTCATTATTGCTGTATATCAATAAGTTAGGGAAATCTAACTACATTACATTACGTTACCTTTTGTTGCCGTTTTGTGTCTATTGTGTGCAAATTTGTGCAGTTCATGTGCAGTTTTTTCTTTTTGGTTCAAAAAAAAGTCGTACCTTTGCATCCAAATTGAAACGAACCTCACATTATGGCAAAGAACGACATCAAAACCACCGACAACCCCAAGTTGAAAACGCGCCCCGTGAAGGGGGGCTCAATGCTATCCTTGTTCCTGGCCTATTACTTAGGCAGCACGATGAGCACCGACCCGGCAACGGGTAAGGTCGTGCGAACCTTCATTCGCAAGGAGAAGAACTTGAACCTTTGCATATATGCCAAGCCCACCACTCCGACTGAGAAGGCGCACAACCAGCAAACGCTGCTCCAGGCCGAAATCATGAGAGAGGAAGAGAGGAAGAAATTGCTCAACGGCCAGGGCTTCAACTTTGATTCCATCGTGAAGGCCAAGGCCGATTTCTTCGAATGGCTTGATGACTACTGCAAGGCATACACAAAAAAGAATGCAAAGGTAGTCTTTTGTGCCATGCTAAAATTCAAATCATTCATAGCTGAGAGCCCCAAATATAAGCAATTCGCAAACGTGCTCCCGGTCAAGAACCTTAATGCCGACATGATGGCCAGCTTTGCAGAATTCCTCAAGGCCAACCACCGAGGCGAGGGCGCAAACTCCTATTGGCAAGTTTTTAGAAAGGCCGTGAAGGTGGCCAGGCGAGAGGGATTCATCAGTTCAGATTATTGTGATGGCATTGTCGTTGAGATAGACAAGGCTACCCAAATCAAAAAGGAAATGTTGACCATCGAAGAAGCCAACCACTTGTTGAGTTGTCGGCCTTCAACTCTGAACGTTGACATATACCGCGCTTTCGATTTAACGTTGAGGTATTCCCCAGCATTTTGTGACGTTGCTAAACTCACCTGGGGAAACATCAAGGATGTTGAGGGCTCCAAGCGACTGCAATATGAAAGAAGCAAGACACACGTTGCCGTTGATGTGGCGTTAGATGCCGATATGCTTGAGATATTGGGAGAGCCAGGAGCAAAGGGCGAGAAGCTATTTCCCAGGCTCCCAAAGACCATTGAAGGAGCAAACATTGCGTTGCGCAAATGGTGCGAGTATGCCGGAATCGAAAAGCATATTACTTGGCATTGTGGCAGACACTCATTTTGCTCCAACGCTATGGCAGCAACCAACGACCCCATTTCAACGGCAGCCATCGCTGGACACGCCAACCCCGGCATAACGCTGAAAGTTTATTCTCATGCCATAGAAGATAAGAAGCAGAACCTCACCGCCATGATGGCGAAGGCCTTCAAGGAAGCCGCTGCCAAGCAAGGCGAGCCCCAGGAGGGCACCGAGGCCAGCCCCCTGGACAACATGAGCCAAGAGGAACTGAAGACCATGCTTTCAGAGATTCTCAAAAGATTGTAACAACCCTTTAATATTTCAATCATGGAAAACACCAACGCCACGGCCACCACGGCCACCGAAGCAATTAGAAAGAGTATGGAGGTATCCTCAAACCTTTTCGAACTCATCAAGGATGAAGCCCCAAACCAAATGAAGGATGAGGCAACGGCAACAAGTTTCGCCACGGCCATCATGAAGGTTAACAACGCGCTCCTTGAGGCAGCCCAATTGATAGTTGACCGATACCAGGCCAAGCCCCGGGCAGCACGATAGGAGGCCGCCACGGCCACGGGCTGGGGGCGTTGGACATCCTCCAGGCCTACAGCCCATCAAGGCCACACAAGGCCGTTAGAGGCCATAGAAGCGAGAATCAGAACACACCCCAAGACAATCAGAACCGCTCACCTGGAGCGACCTCCCAAAATAGAGAAATGTCCACAATGGAAACCTCATTGATGGCCTTTTAACTATATGTTAATTTGTAATCATGATAGGAATGAATATTTTCATTCTTTTTTTTATTGATTATCATTTCTTTATTGGTAAAAATAGACAACGAATTTTAATTATGTATATGTTATAAATAATTAAAATCTTACTATGGAAACGAAAAACGTGGATTATATAAGAAAGTGCTGACTATATATAATAGAGAAAATAATTATATTATGAAAACACAACACACAAATCTGCAAAAGCCCTACCTCAACGCGAGGGAGGCGAGCGAGTTTCTTGGTATGTCACTTAATTGGCTTCATAAGATGACAAGCCAAAAGCGCATCCCACATTATAAACCTACGGGCAAGATGATATACTTTGACCGCGAGGAACTCATCGCCTTCATGACAAAGAACCGCATCCCAACTAACGATGAAATCGAAGCCAGGGCAATCGAAGCAATGAAGAAGGGAGGCATTAAATGAGGTATCAGAAGCGACTGAAGGGGAAGAAGCGAGAGCAATACAACCGCACGTTGATTGCATCCAGGTTCAAGAGCCAGCGCAAGCGCGCCAGCATCATCACACCGAGGCCGATTGCTTACCACGTTGCAGAGGCAAAGAAACAAATCTATGGAGGGCGAGGCCATGAGGAATAACGAAGCCATCATAGAGGCCGCCAGCGAGGCCGAGAGGAACACCGGAACCCGGGAACCTGGATTCAACGAACTGAGGACGGACGGGCTGACCAAAGCCCAGCGCAAGGACGTTGAGAGTATGACCAAGCGCGGAACCGACCCCGGGGAGATTGCAGCCAATGTCGCTGAATATAGGAAGGAGAACATTGAGGCCAGCGACAAACGCCTGGAGGCTCATGAGCGAGCCAGGCCGAGAGCCGGGCAGAACCTGGCAGAAATGGATGAATGGGGCTATTATAGGAGATTGAGGCACGAGGACGTTGGAGCCGCACCAATACCGCAATCGAACAATGTTGATTCAGATTTCACCGAATTCGGCATCGCCTTCAAAGATGGCCGCATCTGGTCTAAAGGCACGAGCCAGGGAGCGAGCCCCCACCCAATTAGCAATTTTATATTTAGCATCATCTATCAATTCGACAACGGCACCACCAACACCGAGAGGCTCATCAAGTACGAGAACAACGACAATGGAGATGTTGGCACCATGATTTTGGATGATAAGACGCTTGCATCGGTCAGCGACATCCAGGCCGCATTTTCTTCAAGGGGGTGCGTATTCTCAACGTTGAATAGGGGCTTGTTATCCGGCATCCTCAGAAGATTGTATTTGTACCATCTGAAAGCGACCAAGATTGAGCAATTGGGATATGTGGCCGATGGTGACGTTTACGCCTTTGCCAATGGCATAGTGCTACCGAATAAGCGTGAATTCATCCAGGTGAACGAGCACGGCATCGCATCGGTTGACACCGACAAGGGAACGCGCTGCTACTACCTCCCAGCCTATGCCGAGCACAACATCAACAACCCATCTTTTGAAGATGCTCGCCAGCTATGTTATTGTGAGCCAACTGAAAAAAATCAACTTTTGGATCATTCGGCCTTCTTTCGCCTATTACGCAAGGCCTGGGGCTGGCCAGCTTTCATTGGAGGCCTCTATTTGGCCAATTCTCTGATGTTCGACATAGTGTTTGCCCACACGAATTACTTTCCATTCCTTTTCCTATTCGGAGAGCAAGGAACGGGAAAAACAACCTTCATCAACACGTTGCTGGGAACCATCGGCAAAGGGTACAAGGGAGATAGTTTCAGCAGCACGTCAACGGCCATTTGCCGCAAGTTGAACCAGGTGAACAATTCAGTCGTATACCTCAAAGAGTACACCGACACGTTAGATGATGAGATTGTAGGGAAATTGAAATGCGTTTATGATGGCCAAAGTTACACGATAGGGCAAAGGACTACTGACAACAAAACAAAGTCATTCATATCTCGCACGGGTATCATTGCCGATGGCAACGACCTACCAACGAAAGAGGCACCGCTTTACGATAGGTTCATAGTGCTGGAGTTACGGGAGAGCACGTTCACGAAGGAGCAAACTGAGGCCTTCAACGAACTGAGGAAGGCCAACGAACAATATACGCTCACAAGCGTGACAAAGGAATTACTCCATTGCCGAGAAACCTACAAGGCGCGTTTCGCAACGTTCTACGATGCCGAATTGGGAAGGCTAAAGAAAGACCGCCTCAAAGGCTACGACAACCGCACCATCGGCCACACGGCATTTATCTTGGCAGCCTTCAACACCCTTATGCTGGAGGGCGTTTGGGAACTTGATGAAGAGGGAACACTTAGGGAAGGTTTAGAGAATGAACTTGTCAAGATGGCAGAAATAAAGAAATCAGACATTCAGCAAATGTCCGAGGTGAGCACCTTTTGGCAATGTGTCGCTCCAGCAATTGAATATCAAATCAACAACACCATTCCGAAAGAGCGCAACAAGGCTGATGTTGATATCGAAACCGCAACGCTCTATATCTCGCTGAAACCACTATATCAAGAATATGCCAAAGAATGTTCCAAGACACACACGAAAAAAGCGTCTTTAGTGACGTTAAAAAAATACCTTACCGGGAAGGCCTACCAGCCATTTGCCGGGGATTTCACGAAGAAGAACAAGAAGCTGCATGGCAAATCGGCCAAACGCCTGGCCTATAATCTCGAAAAGGTTAGCGACACAACATTCGAGATTGATGGAGTTGAACTGAATCTCAGTCCAATTTCATGAAACAATAAAAAATAGGTTACTTTAGTTACTTTAGTTACTTTATATGATTATCAATTATTTACAACCGATAATTCGGTAACTATTCGGTAACTAAAGTAACTTGTCGGTAACTAAAGTAACCGAGGGTAACCGCGAAAGTTACCGAAAAATGCAATATATATTATTCATATTCAGTGTGTTATAACCAGGGTAACCAAAGTAACCAATTTTTGGGGAATATCCCTCACGCGTGTGCGCGCGCGTTAGATGGCTGAAAATTCCCACCAACCGCCAGGGGAGCCGGCTTTTGCGCCTTGATGGCAGCACGTTCACGTTACCATGAATATGGAGCCCAAGGGATGAGAGAGAAGGCCTCCAGGGCGCACCGAAGGCGCGAGGCTTGGCAGCCATCCACCGAGGGAGAGAAAGCCCCATAGAAACGATTTCTAATGCCACAACGATGAGGAAGGCGAACCGCAGCAAGGAGGGAGCGAGGCCGAGAACCTGGGAATGATGGCAGCCACCTCACCGATGGGGCGCAACGGCACCCCTGGAGGCATCTAAGCAAATCAGCTGACCGAGGGAAGGAGGCCACGGGGAACGGCACCAGGGGAGGGCGAGGAACGTCCACCGAAGGAGGCCAGCCGAACCTCCCCCACACGCGCATTTAGTCAATGTGGCATTTGTGACATTTTGCCCCTTTTTATAGTGTAAGATTTGTAAGGTTCGCGCTGATGGGGCGCGAGGAACCTCGCGCGTGCGCGCGTTAGATGGCGCAAAATTCAGCAGCCTTCTCGCGTGCAAGTGAGGCAATATGGCATCATGCACCGATGGAGGGAAGGCCGCAAGGGGGCGCTTTCGCACCGATAGGGAGAGCCGGGAGCCGAGCCAGCCCTGGCCGCCTGGAGAATGCCGAGAGCCCCGGCAACGTCCACGACATGGCCACCGATGGGGAGCAACTGAAAACAATCAGAAGGCAGCCCACCAAGTGAAGGAGGAACCGCCACGGGCTCCCCGGAGGGCAAAGGACGTGCAGCGCGCCTCACCGATGGCAGCCCCCATGAAGCGCGCCCACCTGGCCGATGGAGGCAGCCACCACCACGGCACCGATGGAGAAAAAACTGCAATTTTTCTTCAAAGTCAGAAAAAAATCGTAACTTTGCACCCGGTTAGGCCTAAGAATTGAGCCATTCAGAGCAAAAAAAATGAAGAAAATTTGAAGGATGTGCAGTTGATGTGCAGTTTTTCTTTAGTAAATTACTGATTATCAGTTTATTTTTGGTTTCGGCAAGAGGAAATGATTATTGGTGCGTGAGGGCTAAGCTATTGCG
>X415_White_Rhinoceros__coassemble_153_pt1 | contig 19372 bp, 15 predicted proteins | sample X415_White_Rhinoceros__metabat2_low_PE_004 | metagenome-assembled genome bin X415_White_Rhinoceros | reverse complement strand
CAACGCCAGCCTTGACCCCGCCGCCAACGAGGTGACCGTCTATCCCAACCCCACGACAGGCAAAGTGACCGTCGACGGCCTCGACATCCAGCGCATCGAGCTCTACGACAACAGCGGCCGCCAGCTCTCTGCCACCGCCAATGACCGCGAGCTAGACCTCACCGCCCTCCCCGCCGGCGCCTACACCCTCCGCGTGACCACCTCCGAAGGCGTGGAAGTACGCAGAGTAATTAAGAACTAATTGGCCCCCCTTCAGTCGCGACTGAAGACAATTAGCTCCCTTCGGTCGCGACTGAAGGGAGCCTATTTTTTTTCATCCACGCAAAGGGTAAAAGAATAAAAGTTTTTGTCTACCACCAATCGGGTCCGATTTTGAAGGCCGCGAAAGGGGCGAAAAGGTTCGGTGAACCTTTGAGCATTTTGCCCATGACTCACCCAGTCATGGAATTGCAAAATGTTTCCTTCAGTAAAAACACAATACTCGCACAAGGCACGCGAAGAAGGCTGCCGCGGGTGTTATTTTGAAGGAAAACATCTCGAAAGTCGAACGCAGAAGGCAAGGTCGCTTGCACTATGCTGAGGCCAAGAGATGGCACCGAAAGGTAACGCTTCGCAGAAAATGCTCCCCCCTATCGAGGAGAGAGAAAATCTTGCCTACATAAAAATTCATGAAGTAATTCATGGCAAATTCATGGAAATTCATGTTTTTAAAATAAACACGAATTATCACAAATTCCCCACGAATTTCTTCATGAATTTTCTATACCATTGAACTTTGAACGGCTCCAAACGGAGTGCCCGAACTGAGGTCATGAGCACCGCTGAATCAAATCAAATGTCAGCGAATAAAGTTTACTTTCGAGGCCGGAGAGCAGAGCCGTCAATGAGCATAGCGAATTAGCCTTGAGCCTTAAAGTATTTGAATCACAAATCTTCGGGGAAGGTGATTTTGCGGTTGGCGGGGTCTCCGGGAACGACGACAATCTTAATGCCGGGAAGATATCTGCGGACCACTCCACAGTCGTCGGTAGCATGGAACTGAGGGTCCTGTAGGGCGCACTGATAGGCATCGCGGATAAGCGGCAGGCGGAAAGCCTGCGGTGTCTGCGCTAGATACATGGTAGGACGGTCGGGAATGCGGGCTATGAACTTGGAAAGCTGAGGATCGAAGTCCTGCCGCACCTCCCAAACAGTATCGGTGGAAGGGACCGCCACGCCGAGGGCTTCATGATGGCTGAGGGCTTCAACAACCCTGGCGATGACTTGCTGGGAGACAAATGGCCTAGCCGCATCATGAAGGATGATGTTGGTGTCGTCGGGGTAGTCAATATAGGCCATGATGGCATTAAGGCTGGACATATAGCGCTCGCTGCCGCCGGCAATGAGCCGGATAGCGTGATGCCAATTGTTGCGAGTCAAGACGGACTGCATATATTCCAACCAATCGGGATGGATGACAGCGGCAACTTCGTCGATGCCTGGAGCGACATCGAAGGCATCGATGCTGCGTTCGATGATGCTACGGCCATCTATCTCAAGGAATTGCTTGGGTTTGTTGCCGCCGACGCGGGTGCCGGTACCCCCGGCAAGGATGACGGCAATGTTTTTCATTCGTCGAAAGGTTCTTGCACCAAACGTACCGACATGCCTAAAGCCTTAATGGCCGTACGGCCCTGAGGACAGTAGGCGTCAACTAACAGATAGGCAGCTTCGTCGGCATTCTTCTTGCTGGGCGAAGCAGTCCAATAATGGCACTGGCTGGCAGAACCTTGTGCTTCGGTACCCAGGCGCTTGGTCTCGCTGGGCAGGAAGACGGCACCAGCAGCTTCCAACAATGCCCATTTCTCGGCACTGACCCAGTTGGGCTGATCTTCTTTGGGACCCGTCTTGAGCCAGGTGCCCTTAGGCCATTTCCAATTGTCGGGCAGAAGAATGAGGCCATAGTGCTTGTCGACATAGGCCACAGCATATAGACGACGGGCATGGGGACGCTTGCTGAGAAGATAGACCCATTCGTCGAGAGTGAGCGTGCGCCACATCTTGCCGCTTCCCGTTGGCAATCCGCAGACAAATCCCCAATCGATGAAAGTATAGTCATCGGGGTTGTCGGAATAGTTGGTGGGATTGGTGGCTGTGCCCCATCCGAAGAGGTCGATCCAACCCTTGTAGCGATCGTTTGCATTGAAAGGCTTCCAACCGAGGACCTCGGTCTGGCTTGCCGCAAAACGGCAAAGATGCGTGCTGGGCTGATACTGCAGATTGCCGGGAGAAAAATAGACCTGCGTGGTGGGACCAACAGAAAAAGGCTGCGAGCAACGTGATGATGCAGCTGCGCTGTCTGCGACTTCGGTTTGAGCCATCAGCGTCATGCCGAAGGCAAGGAAGAGGGTAAGGACGAGGTTCTTCATTTTAAGTATTGAAGGTTGAAAAGTGAATGTCTATATGATGGTTAAATGGATTGGCGCTTAGCGAAAAGGGCGAAAAGCAATGCGGCAGCGACAACGACAAGGAACTGGGTAAGCACGGGCGTTGTGACCAACACGGATGGAGCCATAATCAAGGCCTTAAGGCCATAGTAGACCACCTTGCCGCAAAGCATGGCGGCAACCATGGCTCCAAAGACGGCCAAACGGCTACGGCAACGGCTCAAGAGGAGGCCGCTGGCAAAGATCACCATGGAGAACTCGACGGCCATGCAAAATGCCTTTGCGGGTGCAGGCATGCCCACTGCCAACATTGAGACCACTGGCAACAGGATTGCCAGCACAAATCCATTGAGCCTGTTCTCCACCAACAGCATGCCGGTCAGAAGTACGAGCAGCATGGGATTGAGCTGGTAAAGCGGAAGGGCAAAGAGGTGGGTCAAGGTGGGAATGAGGCAGGCAACAGCCAACAACGCAACGTCAATCATGACGGTGCGCCAAAGGTTGAAATTTCTTACAGTAGCGATATTCATGCAGTTTGCTTTAATCTGTTTTTGAGTCAATTTGAAATTGCAAAAATACTAAAAATAATCCATATAATAAATAAATTCAATATTTTTCTCTATCTTTGCATCACGAAACACAACATACACAACATGAAAAAGTCACTGAGAATCACTCTCATAGTACTCGGATGCATTGCCGCATTCATCATCATTGTTTTTCTTTTTGCCTCTCTCTTCGGCGGATGTATTGCAAAAAACTACGTCAACAAGAATTCCGAAAAGCTCATCGGCCGCCAAGCCAGCGTGGAACACGTTGGCCTCAATCTTTTCACTGGCCATGTGGCTGTTCACGGACTCTCGGTGATGGAAGAAAACGCCACCGACCAATTTGCCGGTTTCGACACCCTCGACGTCTCAGTGTCGCTGCTGCGCTTGATTGGCAAGACAGTCTATGTCCGCCACATCACCTTGGCAGGCCTCGATGCACGAATCCTGCAAGACAGCAACCGTTTCAACTTCACCAGCATCATCGAACATTTCCAAAAGGACAGCGCAGAAGTTGAAGAAGAACCCGACACCACTCCTTCCAACTGGTTCGTCAGCCTCCACAACATCAAATTCGCCAACGGCAGCGCCTACTATGCCGACATTCCTCGTCAGAGCCACATAGGATTTAGGGACTTGACCATCTACGTGCCCGACTTCTCCTTCGGCGGCAAGGACCGCACTGACGCCGGCCTCACACTTGAGCTGGCCGATGGCGGCGCCCTCACCGTCAATGCCGACTATACGGCCGAAAATGGCGACTTCAATGTGACGCTCGACCTGGAGAACTTCGCCCTCAACCAGGTGATGCCTTACATCATGGACCGCGCATACATCGAAGAAATCAAGGGTCTCCTAGCCGTCAACGCCACCGCACAAGGCAACACCAATCACATCCTCGACATGGTCATCGCCGCCAAAGCCAGCGTCAAAGATGTGGACATTCTCGACAACAGCCAATCCTCAGTAGCTTCACTGAAAAGCCTAGAGGCCAACCTCGGGAAGCTGGTACTGAGCCAGAACCTTTTCGACATTAACAGCATCACCCTCGACGGACTCTCCGCACGCTACGAGCAGTTTGCCGACAGCACCAACACGCTCTCCCGCCTGCTCATTCCCGACACCACGGCCACCGCTACTGCCGAGCCGCAGGAAGAGGTCCAAGCCGACACCCTCACGGGCAACAGCAGCCCGTTAAAACTACACGTTGGCCACCTTGCCCTCACCAACATCAATCTCTGCTATGCAGACCACACCATGCCTGACGACTTTGAGTTCCCCGTGAACGACCTAAGCGTCCTCGCCGACAATATCTCCACTGCCGGCAACAACAATGCCCGCATCCAAGCCAACCTGCCCAACGGAGGAAAGCTCATGGTCGACTGGAAAGGCAACATCTCTGACTGGAAACTCAACCAGTCGCTGTTCCTCGCCATCAAGGACCTGCACCTCTCCGACCTCAGCCCCTATATGGTCAGCTACTTCGGCATGCCTTTCTCCGAAGGCGTTTTCAGCTTTACCAGCAGCAACACCATTCACAACAGCCAGCTCAAAGGCGACAATCACATCGATATCTTCAAGGCCACGCTCGGCGATAAGCGCAAAGATGTCAAGCCTCAGCTGCACCTGCCTGTCCGCGCCGCCCTCTACGTGCTCAAGGACAAAGATGACAAAATCATGCTAGACGTACCTGTCGCCGGCAACATCGACAACCCAGAATTCAACTATATGAAACTGGTGTGGAAAACTTTGGGCAATCTCATCGTCAAGGTAGCCACATCGCCGGCGCGTGCCTTGGGCAACTGGATAGGCAACGGAGACGACGCTGCTCCCTTCATTTCCATTGACGCCCATGAAAAAGAGTTCACCTCCGAACAATACTACCAAATAGACCGCGTGGCCGAAATGGCCAAAGCCGACGAGAGCATCCAGCTACAGTTCGAGCTTCAGCGTCGTCCAACCGACAACGACGAGCTAACAGCCAACTATCTGCGTCTCAACAAGCTTCTACAAAAGCACTTGGAGCAGCTAGGCCTACGGAAGTCGCAAATTTCCATCACCAACGCTGAGCCAAAAGCCGACGTCAAGGAAGAAGGCTACCTCGTCACAACAAAGATACTGTGATAGCAATGGCATCAAACACGAATAACGCAAATAACCGTCACTGATTGAAAAAAGAGGCAACATCCTCGACTTCAAAACTTTCAACTATCATGAAAAAAACACTTATCATCATCGCTGCCACGCTGCTGGCTTTCGCCTCGCAAGCGCAGCAACTCACCTCCAAGCAGATTGAGCGCAACGCAGCAAAATTTGCCTGCCAAATGAAACAGCACGAGGTGCAGCTACAACCCGTTAAACTGCCTCTTTACGGCACTATACATATATATAATATCGAAGGAGGCGGATATGTCATCGCTGGCGGCGATGCCCGCACTCGCGAAATTCTCGGCTATTCAGCCACTGGGTACCTCTCGGACAACGACATGCCTGCCAACATGCTCTATTGGCTGAAAGAATACGAAAGCCAGATTGCCCAGCTGGGCGAGGTGACACTGGAAGAGCTCTATGCCGCTGGCAGCCAAATACAACCCAAAGACGGCTTGCTCGATTCTGTCAGCGCACTCCTGCAGACCGAATGGAGACAGTATGGCCATGGCTACAACAGCCTCACCCCCTTTGACAGCGTGATAGCGGCCGACACCAACATGGACTATTTCGAAGGCCACCCCACCGTAGGTTGCGGTGCTTTGGCAATGGCACAGATCATGCGCTTCTGGCAATTTCCCCAACATGGCTACAGCAGGCACAGCTATAGCCGTGAAGGCGAATACGACTGCTGGCGATATGGCACCTTAAGCGCCGACTTTGCCAACACCACCTACGACTACGAAAATATGCCTGTCCGCCTCACCGACAGCAGCAGCGACGCCGAAGTGCTCGCCGTCGCAACCCTGGCATCGCACTGCGGCATCGCAGCCAACATGGCTTATAACAGCGACTGCAACGGGTCTTCTGGCTCTCAGATTACCGCCTGTATCGAAGGCATGCAGCGCTATTTCCACTACACCCCCAATGTCAACATCACCGCAAAGCCATACTTCACTGAAAGCCAATGGATCTCCATGCTCAAAAACGATCTCTCTGCCGGACGCCCCGTGTTCTATTGCGGTCAATCCTACGAAGATGAGGATGAAGGCACCCTCGCCGGAGGCCACGCTTTCGTGTTCGACGGATACGACACCAATGACTACTTCCATGTCAACTGGGGTTGGGGTGGCAGCTGCAACGGATACTACTCCGTATCGGTGCTGCGTCCCATGACCCAGTACGACTTTACCTCCTACCAATATTGCGCCTTCGGTCTCGAACCTTCCTACAACCCCATACCCATCCTCACCATGAGCTCCGACCTAGTGCTCGACTACGAGGTCTTCCCACTCGGAAGCCCCATCAGCGGACACTACGGCATGACCAATGAGGGGGAGTCAGAAGGCAACCTCTATTTCGGCATCAACATCTACAACGCGCACGGATACAACGACTACCAAGGGTGCGTCGACGGCTTCCTCTGTTCCTTGCAAGCTGGCGATACCATCAACCGCACATTCTCTTACGACCTCAATCTCCCCGTGGGTGACTACTTTGCTCTCATGCAGTATAGCGACGAGGAGTTCTATGCCGGTATTCCCTACGACCAGACTTGGTACTACATGGATCCTCTCTATGTCTACCAGGTACCTTTCTCGGTACGCTACGTCGAACCCGATACCACTGGCGGCGACACCACCACGGTCGACACCACCGAGGTGGGCATCCGTTCTGTGAGCCAGACAGCCATCCGTCTCTTCCCCAACCCTGCTGGACAATTTGTCATGCTGCAAGGTATCCCCACAGGCACTCCTTTGCGCATATACGATATGCTAGGGCAATGCCTCCTTGCCTGCCGTTTCGACGGCACCCCCATCGACATAGCCCAATTACCTGCCGGCACTTACCTTCTAGCCACCTCAACGTCTAAGGCCAAACTCATAAAGAAATAGCTCATGGGTTTACTCAAATGGATATTAACCGGACTTGGGTGGGGTGCCATCGGCCCCATCGGCGCCATTCTCGGCTACCTTATCGGCAAAGGCATCGAAGGAGCCACTAGCGCCACCGGCAGCAGCACCTTCATAGGCGGCGGGAGCCACACCCATCACGGTCCTTTCAAGAACACCGGCACTCAAGAAGACGTCAACGTCGCCCTGCTGATACTCATCGCCGCCGTGATGAAGGCCGACGGCGAAATCAAACGGTCCGAGCTCGACTTCGTCAAGCAGTTCCTGCTCAAGAACTACGGCGAGGAAAAAGGCAAAGAATACCTAGGCATGCTCCGCGACTTGGTAAAACCCGAAACGCCCATCGATGTGACTGCCGTCTGTCAGCAAATCAAAGTCAACACCGACTACACCACACGCTACCACATGGTCGACTTCCTCTTCGGCCTGGCAACAGCCGACAGAAGCTACACGCAAGCCGAGAACTCCGTCATGCGTTCCATCGCTAGCGGACTAGGCATCAACAGCCGCGACTATGTCAGCATGTACACCCGATACATCAGCAGCCAGTTCGGCAGCGGTTTCGCTGGTGGCGGATACTCCAGAAGTTCCAGTTCCTCCTCCAGCAGAAGGAGCGGATATAGTGGTTACTCGGGCTATTCCAGGAGTACTGGGAGCACCAGCTACCGCAAAGACCCCTATAAAGTGCTCGGACTTACCAGTGCCGCCACCGATGACGAAGTCAAGAAAGCCTATCGCCGCCTAGCCATGAAATACCATCCCGACAAAGTGGAAGGCATGGGCGAAGAGGTCAAGAAAAATGCCGAAGCCCAGTTCCGAGAAATCAACGAAGCCTACGAGCAAATCAAGACCGCCCGAGGGATGAAATAAAAGTCTATCTGGAATATTGCCAGTAAAAGAATAGCCATCCCTGGCCCCAATATAGCACATAAAGAGGAGGCCGCCCCATGCGGGGCGGCCTCCTGCATTGATGCTGCTCAGAACGAGGCTGGCAAGCAAAGACTTATTTTTCGAGGCGGATGCGGGCATCGACGGCAGTGACGTAGCGGGGATTGCCGAGAAGCGGGTTGAGGTCCATCTCAGCAATCTCGGGAGCGGCCTGCACGAGGGCGCTGACGCGGGCAATCTGGTCGGCATAGAGGTCGATGTTGACAGCCTCCTGTCCACGCACGCCCTGCAGGATCTTGTAGCCGCGGAGCTTGGTGAGCATCTCCTTGGCCTCTGCAGCGGTGATGGGAGCCAACGCACTTTGTACATCTTTCAGCACTTCGATGAAAATACCGCCCAAGCCGAAGAAGATCTGGTGGCCGAACTTGGCGTCCTTGATGGCTCCGATGTAGACATCGGTACCGTCGAGCATGGGGTACATCTCCACAGCATAGGTCTCGGGGATGACGATGAGTCGATTGAATTCCTTTTCAACAGTCTCAAGGTCCTTGACGCCGAGGGTCACGCCGCCAACATCGCTCTTGTGAAGGGGTCCGACGACCTTCATGACCAAGGGCACATCCTTGCTGCAGCCAACCTCCTTGGCGAAGGCGATAGCGTCTTCAACCTTGGAGACTTCAACGCTCTTCTTGCGGCTGATGCCAGCTGCGTCGAGAAGTTCGTTGTAATCAGCAATTTCCATGTAGCCGCTCTTGCAACGGTCGACAGTGGCACGAATGCGGGCCACGTCGATGGCAGGCTGCTCAACATGTTCGGGCTGAGGCTTAGGCGTGTGGTATACCTTGCAGAGTGCATTGCCGAGGACACACTCTTCGGGGAAGTTGATGCGGCCGCGGTCGATGAATTCCTGAATCTCATCTTTGACGTTGATGATAGAAGGCAACACGGGGAAGATGGGCTTCTTGCAAGTCTTCATCTTCTCGTCGAGGAGTGCATATACCTCGCGGTTGGAGAAGAGTCCGGGGCTGCCGAAGATGACGACGGAGAAGTCGATATCGGTGTAGTCGTTCTCAACAGCGTCGATGATGTATCCAAGCTGTTCGGCGGTACCAGTGGCAAGAAAGTCAATGGGGTTGCCCACAGAGGAACCGGCAAAAAGTTTCTCCAACAGTGCGGGACTGGCGGGATGATCTTTCAGACCTGGTACCTCCATGCCTCCGTTGGAGAGGACGTCGGTGAGCATGACGGCGGGGCCGCCTGCATGGGTGATGACGGCGCAACGCTTGCCTTTGAGCTCGGGGTGCATGAAGATGGCGCAGACGGTGGTGAGCTCCTGGCGGTTCTGACAACGGACGATGCCAGCCTTGCGGAAAAGTGCGTCAACAGCGGCATCGTTGGTAGCGAGGGCACCGGTGTGGCTGGAGGCAGCGCGGCTGCCGGCGGCGGAACCGCCCGACTTGATGGCAGCGATGTGGCAGCCCTTATTGATGAGGCTGCGGCTATGCTTGAGGAGTCGCTGCGGGTCGCCAATCTTCTCCATATAGAGCATGATGACACGGCTGGAGTGGACGGGGTCAAAAGTCTCATCAAGGTGTTCGAGGACATCCTCGATACCAAGCTGGGCGCTATTGCCAACAGCCCAAACGCTATTGAAGGTAAGGCCGTTGGAGATACCGTACTCCTTGATGAAGACTGCGGTGGCACCTGAGCCAGTGATGAAATCCACGCCATGAGGGTCAAGCGTGGGGATGGGGGTATCGAAGCATCCGGCGTAGTTGGTGTTGAGGAAACCCGTGCAGTTGGGGCCGATGAGCGAACCTCCGACAGCATTGATGCTGTCGACGATGTGTTTCTCAATGGCGGCGCCTTCGGCGTTCTCCTCAGAGAATCCGGCGCTTACGATGATGAATCCCTTGGTACCCTTCTGCTGGGTGAGGGTGTCGACGGTGGCAGCACAGAACTTGGCTGCGATGCAGAGAATGGCGCAGTCAACCTGCGGGAGGTCATCGACCTTGGCATAGCATTTCACACCCTGCACTTCGGTCTCTTTGGGGTTGACGGCGTAGACCTGGCCCTTGAAGTTGCTTCCAAGCAGGTTCTTCAAAGCCTTACCACCAGGTTTGTGGATATCGGAAGAAGCACCGCACACGACGATGCTCTTGGGGTTTAGCAATTCTTTTGCAATCATGAGATTATTGTTAGGTTTATATTTTAGTTCCGTATGCTGGCAAAGCCAGCGAGGACTATTTAGCTTTCGGCATCGCTGCGAGGGCGGCGACGAGGTAGTCGAAGAATTTTTTGCTGCTTTCGATGTTGGCACGCTCGTCGGGGCTGTGAGGGCTATTCAGCGTAGGACCGAAGGAGATCATCTCCATGTCGGGATATTTGCCGCCGAGGAGGCCGCACTCGAGGCCGGCGTGGATAGCCACGACAGCAGGTTCTTTCTTATAGAGTTTCTTATAGGTAGCCTTCATGGTCTTCAAGAGGCCGCTTTCCATGTTGGGTTTCCAGCCGGGATAGGCACCAGTGAGCTGGCATTTGCCACCAGCAAGTTCGGCGAGGCATACGAGGCGCTCGGCGAGAGCATCCTTAGCACTGTCGACTGAGCTGCGCAGAAGGGCCTTGATGGTGAAATTCTTGCCGTTGGTGCTCATGATGGCGAGGTTGAGGGAGGTTTCGACGAGGCCTTCCATGTCCTTGCTCATGCGGATAACGCCATTGGGGGCAATCATGACGGTGTTGATAATCTTCTGGGTGTCGGCCTCAGTCATGACCTTGGGAGCCATGCGGACGGGCTCGCAGGACATGAAGAAATCGGGCTCCACGCTGCCAAGTTCCTTCTTGACCCAGCCAGCCACTTTCTCAAATTCGGCCACGATGCAATCCTTATGTTCCTTAGGCATGGCGAAAACAATGCTGGCATCGCGAGGAATGGCGTTGCGCATGTTGCCGCCGTCGACACTGATGAGGCGGATGCCGCACTCAGCTACCCAGCGGATATGACGGAAGAGAATCTTGTTGGCATTAGCGCGTCCGGTATTGATTTCCATACCGCTATGGCCGCCCTTGAGGCCTCCGATGGAGAGGCGCATGGCGCAATAGCCCTTAGGTGCCTTCTCGGTGGTGTAGGGAATCGAGATGGTGGCATCGATGCCGCCGGCGCAGCCCACATAGAGCTCGCCCTCGGTCTCGCTGTCGAGGTTGAGGAGATATTTGCCATTGAGTTCGCCCTTCTTGAGGCCGAAGGCGCCGGTCATGCCGGTCTCTTCGTCAGTGGTGATGAGGGCTTCGATGGGACCGTGCTTGATGGTCTTGCTCTCGAGCACTGCCATGGCGGCAGCTACGCCGAGACCGTCATCAGCACCCAGAGTGGTGTCGCATGCATAAACCCAGCCATCGACAATCTTAGTCTCGATAGGATCCTTCAGAAAGTCGAATTTCTTACCGGCTCTGGCTTGGGGAACCATATCCATGTGCGCTTGGAGCACCACGGGGCATACATCCTCCATGCCGGGAGTTGCGGGCTTGGACATGATGACGTTGCCGACTTTGTCTACACGGCAGTCGATATTATGTTTTTTTGCCCAGTTGACGAGGAACTCGCGAACGACCTCTTCGTGCTTGGAGGGACGAGGGCAACGGGTGAGGTGATAGAAATTACCCCACAGTTCTTTTGGCTCTAAATCTTTGATTGTCATAGTATTTATTATTAAATGTTACAATATTTTATACACTATATAGATTGCGAAGATACACATTTTTTTTGACATATCAGAAAAAAGTGCCAACAAAAGGGAAAAATTAAGAAAAAAGGCACATTTTCCTTTCACTCCAAAAAAAACTCCCATTCTTCAAAACTTTTTCTTATCTTTGCACCATGAAATGTTCGCTTTGTCCTCGGCACTGCGGTACCAATCGCGCTGACACTCTTGGCTTTTGCCAATCCGCCTCTATACCTGAAGCGGCCACCATTTGCGTTCACAAGGGCGAAGAACCCCCCATCTGCGGTCAACGCGGCATCTGCAACGTTTTCTTCACCCACTGCAACCTACAGTGCATCTACTGCCAAAACTACGACATCAGCTCCTCCCCCGCTCCCACTGCGCGTTACGTGGGTGTGGAGGCCATTGTAGAGGCCATCGTGCAAACATTGCAACAGAGCGAGAATATCGTGGGGTTTGTCACCCCGTCGCACTATGCCGACAGCATACCCGCCATCGTAGCAGGATTGCATGCCCGCGGACTAGAGCCGACAATTGTCTACAACACAGGCGGCTACGATAGCGTGGAAACGCTGCGGATGCTTGAACCTTACGTAGACATCTACCTCCCCGACTTCAAATACATGGACAGCGACATTGCCCGCCGCTACAGTCATGCTCCCGACTACCCAGCAGTGGCTCTCGCAGCTCTCAAGGAAATGTACCGCCAAAAGGGTTCAGCACTGCACACCGACGACAACGACATGGCCTATCGCGGCATCATCGTGCGCCACCTTGTGCTGCCTGGCCATATTGACAACAGCAAGGCTGTCCTCGAGTCCATCGCCGACCTCTCCCTCAACCTGCACGTCGCACTCATGGCCCAATATTTCCCTCCCATGGATGGGCTCCCCGAACCCCTCAACCGCTGTCTAACTCAGGAGGAATACGACCAGGTAACCGATTATTTCTACGCCCTCGGACTGCACCGCGGATGGGTCCAAGAGCTATCGGCGCAAGAGAGTTTCCGACCCGACTTCTCAAAGCAACAATCGTTCCAACTTTAGTCCCTCATCTTCCAAAGCCGTGCCCACCAAAAAGAAACATCAGCTCTTTGCCGACCCGGAGTTCACTTTCGAGAACACCTTCATTCTCATGATGCAGAGCAGCCTCATGGGGCACGAACTCATCATTGCACTAAACGATATCTACGACCTTCGGCTCGCCCGCAACGACGATGTCGACATCAACGGGTTGCTCCACCCATGCTATAGTTACTACAACGATGAGACTCGCCAATCGTTCGTAGTCATCAACAAGCCGATGGGACAGATGGCCGACCCCGCCTTCGCCTTCTACAATTCCATCCTGCTCATCCGCGGCAGTCAAGCCAAAGAACTCCAGTTGCAGATATACAACGACCTGACAGGCACCAGCATACGGCCCGAAGAACACCAGCTGCGGGAGATGATGTATTGGGAAAAAGGCTATCAACTCTATGGCCATATCGTAGCCATCGACACCTTTGATTTTTCCAAACCCGGCGAACCCGAAACCTCCATGCACCTCAACCCGCTGGTTCCCATGAGTTCGGCCACCGTCAGCTACCTCAAGAAATTGGTCAAATTCCTCGGATCCGCCTTCGAAACCATTCTCTACGAGCTCGAAGACCTCGAGGAGGATACCTTCTAGCAGCCGGCACAAAATAAAGGACCGCAAAAGGGGCAGCTGTCGATAGCCTTTATCAAGGTGGGTCCTATAAATTGCTTTCATGTGATTTCGAGTTTCTTTTGAGCAGATTGCTGCGCAGAACGATGGAGTGATGCGGTGCATCATGGCTGAGTGATAAGCCCAAATCGGTCATGTGGCCAAGATGCCGAAAGAGGATCGAAATCGCTGAAAAGTTTTTTATTCTTATCTTAAATTCAAACGTCGAATTTATAGAACCCGCCTTAAATGTTGCACACTGAGGATAATTGTTCCCCAACTGTGAATCATGCCTCATGGGGCGAAAGAAAGACATTCAGAAAAATAATTTTTTATGGATTAATTTATTCTATGTCATTTTTTTTGTGTATTTTTGCATTTTAAATTCGATGGCATTATGAGTTTCAAACGCACCATAGAAAACACTGTGAAAAGGCTTTCCGCCCTCACAAAGCTGGCGTTGCTGCTCGTCACGGCGACACTGATTCCACTCATGTTCCACACCGAGACAGGCGGCGTGCACTACGACTACGCGCAAGGCGGCATCTGGCGCAGCAACGACTTGGACGCCCCCTTCGACTTCAATGTGCAAATCTCTTCCAGCGAGGCCGAACGCCAGATTGCGGCAGTCAAGTCGCAGCTGCTGCTCTACTACTCCGTCGACAGCAACGCCCACACGAAGGCCATCGACCACCTCCAGCATGTTGCCTCCACCCATCCCGACCTCAACATCCGAATTCTCCGCCACCGCATCGATAGCATCTATCTCCGCGGATACATCGAACTGCCAACCGACATGCCCGACTTCGAGAGCCATACCGTCGTGTTGCTCGACGGCAATATCGGCTCCGAACGCACACCCGGCGAGTTCGTCAGCCCGCTCGACATCCAAGACGACCTCCTCCGCGACAGCATCCTCGTGCCCAGCATCGCCTACGATGCCACCCGCACCCAGCTAGAGCTCGACTCGCGTCTCTCTCAGCTCACCTCTTCAGCCGAGATGATCCGCAAGGGTGACCATATCATTTCCAAAGGCGAATACATCACCAACGAAAAGGCCCAGATATTGCAGTCGCTGGAAGCCGAGAACGATAGCCGCTTCATGGAGCACTACAGCCCCTTCGGCCGCTTCCTAGGTCAGTTTGCCCTCTGCATCATCGCCTTCCTGGCGCTATACATGTTCTTGAAGAATACGCGCAACACCATCCTAGAAAGCAATACCGCCGTAACCTTTGTGCTGGTGCTCATCCTGCTGCTCTCTGCCCCGGTGGCACTAGTCTCGCGCATCAACGCCGACTGGGTGCTCATCGTGCCGCTCTGCATCATTCCCATCATCATGCGCGTCTTCTTCGACATGCGCGTTGCGCTGTACGTCCACATCACTGCCATCGTCATCCTGGCCAACATGGTGCCTAACCCGTTTGAATTCATCTTCTACCAGCTCATCGCCGGCATGATGTCTATCGTCACCTTCCGCAACCTTGAGGGCCGCAGCAAGTTCTTCGTGGTCTGCGCCGTCATCTTTGTCTCCTACGCCTCCATCTACACCTTCGGCGTGCTGAGCCAGGAGAGCACGCTGTCCGGCATCACCATCGACCGCTACCTCGTGTTCTTCCTCAACGCCCTGCTCACCCTCCTCGCCTACCCCCTCATCTACATCTTCGAAAAACTCTTCGGCCTCACCACTAACCTCACGCTGATGGAGCTCTCCTCCACCAATACGCCCGCATTGCGCGAACTCTCGCGCAACGCTCCGGGTACTTTCGAACACGCCATGCAGGTAGCCAACATCAGTGAGGACATCGTCAGCGAGATTGGCGGCAACGCCCTTCTCGCCAAGGTCGGCGCACTCTACCACGACATCGGCAAGGTGAACAATCCGCTCTATTTCACCGAGAACCAAAATAGCGACTACAACCCGCACGACGAGCTGGACAGCTACGAGAGCGCGGCCTGCATCATCCAGCATGTCACCGACGGCATCGACTTAGCCAACAAATATCACCTCCCAGAGGAGGTCTCCCATTTCATCCGCACCCATCACGGAACCACCGTGACGGGCTATTTCTACGCCAAGGAGAAAAACGCTCACCCTGACGAAGAGATAAATATCAAGGATTTCCAATACCCCGGACCCACGCCCTTCACCCGCGAGACCGCCGTAGTGATGATTGTCGACAGCGTGGAGGCTGCCTGCAAGAGCCTCAAGGAACACGACACCGAACACATCGGCTCATTGGTGGACAACATCATCGACAGCAAGATTCAGCAGAACCAGCTGCTCAACTGCGACCTCACCTTCCGCGATGTCAACCAGATTCGCTCGATGCTCAAGTCCAAGATGCTGAGCATCTACCATGCCCGCATCGCCTACCCCGTCACGAAATAAAGCATCCTAACAAGAATTAAAATAGCTTTCATCATAATGAAAAAGAAAATCTTCACCCACGCAGGCATCGTCCTCATCCTGCTGGCCATCTCGGCCCTCTATTTCATGCCCATCCTCCAGGGTAAAGCATTGCCGCAAGGCGACCTTCAGAAATATGAAGGCATGGCGGCAGCACAAAAAAACTACCACAATGCCACCGGCGAATACAGCACCTGGTGCCCCAGCATGTTCAGCGGAATGCCGGGCTATCAGATTACCAATAGCCCTCAGCACTCGGTCTTCACCCCGGTTAAGAACGTGCTGACGCTCCAGATTTTTGGCCGCCAGAACGACATGGGCGTGCTGTTTCTCTACCTATTGGGTTTCTACATCGCGCTCGTTGCCCTTGGCGTGAGCCCTTGGCTTGCCTTGCTGGGCGGCTTGGCTTTCGGCCTAGGCAGCTACAATATCATCATCATCGAAGCAGGCCATATCACCAAGGCATGGGCGCTCTCCATGATGGCTCCCATCCTGGCTGGCATGCTGCTCTGCTTCAAGGGCGCGGGACACTTCAAGGATGACCGTCCGAGAGCCGTGCGCAACTTAGTATGGGGCGGCATCCTCTTCACTATCGCCCTCGGCACACAGATTGCCCTCAACCACATCCAGATCACTTTCTACACCGCCATTGCCGGTCTCTTCATGGGCATCGTCTATGCCATCTATTCCCTCAAGGACAAATACTTCCCCCGCTTCCTGCTCAGCGTTTGCGTGCTGGCCGTGGGCGTGATTCTCGCACTGGCTTGCAACACCCGCCACCTGCTGGTGAACCAAGAGTATATGGAATATACCATGCGCGGCGGCAGCGAAATCACTGTCACCCCGCAGGACCTCTACGGCCCCGAATGCCCCAAGAACAACAACAGCAATGAGAATGGTCTCGACATCAACTATGCTTTCAGCTGGAGCTACGGCATCGGAGAGACCTACACGCTGTTAGTCCCTGGTGCCAGGGGCGGCGGCAGCGTCGAGCCCGTCGGCAAGGAGAGCGCCTCCTACCAAAACTTCCATCAAGAAAAGATGCCGCTCTACTGGGGCGACCAGCCTTTCACCAGCGGTCCTGTCTATTTCGGTGCCATCATCATCTTCCTCTTCATTTTTGGCTTGTTCGTGGTCAAAGGTCCCGAACGCTGGTGGATCCTCCTCTCAGCCATCCTGGCCATCATGCTCTCATGGGGCAAGAACCTCATGGGCTTCAACGGCTGGATATTCGAAAACCTTCCGCTCTACAACAAGTTCCGCACGCCCTCCATGTCGCTGGTGCTGGCCAACGCTCTCGCCGTCCTGATGGCAGTATTGGCCTTGCGCGAGGTGTTCACTAGCAAGAAGGAGGACGCCAAACGGCTTTTGCGCGGACTCTACATCGCTGGCGGCGTCACTGCCGGCATCCTGCTCATCGGCCTCTTCTCCGCCTCCTCGCTGTCTTATACCGGCGCTGCCGACAACCAGATGAGTGCCCAGTACGGCAACCAATGGCCCATGCTCGAAAGCATCTTCAAGCAAGACCGCCACGCGCTCTTCACCTCCGATTCCTGGCGCAGCCTGCTCTTCGTGGCACTCGCCTTCGCCACACTCTGGGCCTACCTCAAATTCCTCGCCGACAAGAAGAAAGCCGCGCTGCCCGTCATCGCGCTGCTGGCCATCTTCGTGGTGGTTGACTTGCAAGGTGTCAACAGCCGCTATCTCAGCAGCGACAATTATGTGCGCAGTGCCCGCATGCTGGAGATGCAGCCCGACCAATACGACCTCGACATCGACGCCATGGCCGCCCAAGCTGGCGACCAAGACTACCGCGTCCTCAACATGGCTGTCAATACCTTCAACGACTCCAAGCCTTCCGCCTTCCACAACCAGGTGGGCGGCTACTCGGCTGCCAAGCTGCGCCGCTACCAAGACCTCATTGACTTCTATTTCTCCTACCAGCTCAGCCCCGCCGTGCTCAATATGCTCAACACGCGCTACATCGTAATGCAGGGCGGCTCTGTGCAGCGCAACCCCGATGCCTGCGGCAACGCCTGGTTCGTGCGTGAAGTGCAGCAAGTCGACGATGGCAACGCTGCCATCACCGCCCTCAAGGACTTCGACCCCATGGCCACCGCCATCATCGAAAAAAGCGACTGCGAAGTGACGGCATTGGCCGCCATCGACAGCTCCGCCACCATCGAACTTGAACACAACGGCAACATCAACGCGCTCACCTACCACAGCCATAGCGCCGTTGACCAATGGGCCGTCTTCAGCGAAATCTACTATGCCCCCGACTGGAAGGCCTATATCGACGGCAAGCCCGCCGACTACACCCGTGCCGACTACCTCCTCCGCGCCATGCTCATCCCCGCTGGCGACCACGTCATTGAGTTCCGCAACGAAGCACCCACGATGCACAAGCTCGACACATTCACCCTCATCGCCTCCATTGTCACCGTCCTTCTCATCGCCGGCGTACTGGTGCTCTACTACCGCAAACGCAAAGATGCCCCTGCTCCTTGCGACTGCTGACGAATGTTTGATATAGGTTATTGAAGGCTGCCGCAAAATTAGGTTTGCGGAAACCAAACCGCGGCAGCCTAATTCTTAATTCATAATCATCGTCAGCTAATTATAAATTATAAATTGTAAATTATAAATTGTTCCGGCGTCAGCCTAATTCTTAATTCTTAATTCTTAATTCTTAATTCATAATTGCTTCCCATGCTCACCGTAATTCTCTGCACCTACAATCGCGATAAATATATATATAATGTATTAAAGAGCGTCGCCGACAACGACTATCCCCGACAGGACTACGAGATTGTCCTCGTCAACAACAACAGCACCGACAACACCGAAGGCGAGTGCAAGCGTTTTGCTGCCGACCACCCCGACATCCGCTTCTGCTATTTCGTGGAGACCAACCAGGGCCTCTCCTACGCCCGCAACCGCGGCATCCGCGAGTCGCACGGCGACCTGCTGGTCTATGTCGACGACGATGCCACCGTCAACAAGGAATATCTGCGCACCTATGCCGACTTCTTTGCCCGCAATGCCGATGCCGTTGCTGCCGGCGGTCCCATCCTGCCCGTCTACGAGACCGAGGAACCCAAATGGATGTCGCACTACACCCGCCAGCTCATCACCGGCAAGCTCTACATGGGCGACAGCGAGAAAGAGTTCACCCACGGTGCCTTCCCCGGAGGCGGCAACAGCTGCTACCGCAAGCAGGTCTTCGATGCCGTAGGTCTCTTCAACGTCGAGCTGGGCCGCAAGGGCAACAGCCTCATTGGTGCCGAAGAAAAAGACCTCTACGACAAGATGACCACCCGCGGCATGAAGTTCTACTACCTCCCCACAGCCATACTATACCACATCATCCCCGAGAAAAAACTCACGCAGGACTACTTCGACCGCCTCACCTACAGCATCGGCGTCAGCGAACGCTACCGCACCCTCCAAATAGGCAAGAAGAAATACCTCAACCGCCTCTTCAAAGAGTGCGTCAAATGGGGCGGCACACTGGTGCTATGGTGCAGCTTCCTCCTCAAAGGACAGCCCGCCAAAGGAAACAAGCTGGTAGCCTTCCGCCGCAACGTCACACGAGGACTCTTGAAGAATTAAGAATTAAGAATTAAGAATT
>X415_White_Rhinoceros__coassemble_135_pt1 | contig 21052 bp, 16 predicted proteins | sample X415_White_Rhinoceros__metabat2_low_PE_004 | metagenome-assembled genome bin X415_White_Rhinoceros | reverse complement strand
TTTGGAAATCAAAATCGCATTTTGAGGCCGTTTTTAGCGTCTTTCTCGACCCTCGCGGACACTTGTTCCACCCCGACCCAGAAAACGCGCCAGCGGGCTTAAAAATGCCCTTAAACGCGATGCTGGGGTCTCGGCTCAACCTCAGGCAGGATTATGTCCACAAAAATACCCAAAAAACCGACTTGATTTCCTTTGGAAATCAAAATCGCGTTTTAAGGCCATTCCTAGCGCGTTTCTCGACCCTCGTGGACACTTGTGCCACCCCGACCCAGAAAACGCGCCAGCGGGCTCAAAAATGCCCTTAAACGCGATGCTGGGGCCTCGGCTCAACCTCAGGCAGGACTGACAGAACAAATCGTTCACCCAGACCCAACCTCCACACAAACATTTTTGGGCAACAATTAACCGCCACATTTCATTGAACCACGAAAGCTCCAACCCTTTCGCTGGACTTCCCCAATCACGCTCGCCATCCATTCGTCCATTCCACGCCCCATTAGCGAGCATCGAAAGAGCACAAAGAAAAGCCCGAGCGAAAGAGAAGCGGGCAACCGACGAGCATCTGACACTCCCGCGCCAGCCATGTTGGGACCAACGACAAGCATTTTTGGTACGAGCAGCCTCCGTGAAGCTGAGAGCCGAGGTCCCGAGAGTCCCCCGTTTTCTCAAGTTCTCATCTTCTCAAGTTCTCACCTTATGTTTTTCACACCTCTTTTTCCTCTCCCCTCCCCCTTCGTCTCAGCCTAGTGTTTAGGCGGGAGCTTCCTGCCAACAACAAGAGAGCCGTCCCTCGCACAGGGGGACGGCTCTTGGTATGCGGTGCCGGGATAGGGTTCCGGCGGGAGGTCTGCTAGTACATGCCGCCCATGCCGCCCATGCCAGGATTGGCGGGAGCTGCTGGCTCGGGTTCGGGGATGTCGGCGATGACGCACTCGGTGGTGAGGAACATGCCGGCGATGCTGGCGGCGTTCTGCAGGGCTACGCGGGCCACCTTGGCGGGGTCGATGACGCCGCTCTTGAAGAGGTTCTCGTACTGCTCGGTGCGGGCATTGTAGCCGTAGTCGCCAGTGCCGTTCTTCACTTCGTTGACGATGACGGAGGCTTCGAGGCCAGCGTTCTCAACGATCATGCGCAGAGGTGCCTCGATGGCACGACGGATGATGTCGACACCCAGCTTCTCGTCCTCGTTGGCGGGCTTGACGGCGTCGAGTTTCTGGGCAGCACGGATGAATGCGGTGCCGCCGCCGGGGATGATGCCTTCGTCGACAGCTGCGCGGGTGGCGTGCAGGGCGTCGTCGAAGCGGTCTTTCTTCTCCTTCATCTCGACCTCGCTGGCTGCGCCGACGTAGATGACTGCCACGCCGCCGGCCATCTTGGCGAGGCGTTCCTGCAGCTTCTCACGGTCGTAGTCGCTGGTGGTCTTCTCGATCTGGGTCTTGATCTGGGCGACACGGGCCCTGATCATCTCGCTGTCGCCAGCGCCGTTGACGATGGTGGTGTTGTCCTTGTCGATGGTGATCTTCTCGCAGGTGCCGAGCATCTCGAGGGTGGCGTCTTCGAGCTTGTAGCCTTTCTCTTCGCTGATGACGGTGCCGCCCGTGAGGATGGCGATGTCTTCGAGCATCTCCTTGCGGCGGTCGCCGAAGCCGGGAGCCTTGACGGCGACGACCTTCAGGCCGCCACGGAGACGGTTGACGACGAGGGTGGCCATGGCCTCGGTCTCGACGTCCTCGGCGACGATGAGGAGGGCACGGCCCTGCTTAGCGACGGGTTCGAGGATGGGGAGGATGGACTGGAGGGTGCTGATCTTCTTGTCGTAGATGAGGATGAGGGGGTTGTCGTAGGTGCATTCCATCTTGTCGGTGTCGGTGACGAAGTAGGGGCTGATGTAGCCGCGGTCGAACTGCATGCCTTCGACGACCTTGACGCTGGTCTCGAAGCCCTTGGCTTCTTCGATGGTGATGACGCCGTCCTTGGAGACTTTTTCCATGGCCTCGGCGATGATGTCGCCGATCTGGCTGTCGTTGTTGGCGCTGATGGTGGCAACCTGGCGGATCTTCTCGATGTCGCCGCCCACCTGCTGGGCTTGGTTCTTGATGTCGTCGACGATGGCGGCAACGGCCATGTCGATACCGCGCTTGAGGTCCATGGGGTTGGCGCCGGCGGTGACGTTCTTGAGGCCGGTGTTGATGATGGCCTGGGCGAGGACGGTGGCGGTGGTGGTGCCGTCGCCAGCCTGGTCGTTGGTCTTGGAGGCGACGTCCTTCACGAGCTGGGCACCCATGTTCTGGATGTTGCCTTCGAGCTCGACTTCCTTGGCGACGGTGACGCCGTCCTTGGTGATGTGGGGGTTGCCGAACTTCTTGTCGATGATGACGTTGCGGCCTTTGGGTCCGAGGGTTACCTTAACGGCGTTGGCCAATGCGTCGACGCCTTTGCGGAGCTCTTCGCGAGCTTCATTGCTGAATTCTATCTGTTTTGCCATAATTTTCGAGTTTTAAAAGGTTTGAAATGGAGATTTGGAGGTTATTTCCTTTACGCCTACTAATCTTCTAATCTCCCATTCTATTTAAATAATCGCGTAGATGTCGCTCTCTTTCATGATCATATATTTGGTACCGTCGATGTCGATTTCGGTGCCGCTGTACTTGCCATAGAGGACTTTGTCGCCCACCTTGACAGTCATCTCATAATCCTTGGTGCCTTTGCCGATGGCGATGACTTCGCCTCTTTGGGGTTTTTCCTTTGCAGTGTCGGGGATGATGATACCGGAAGCGGTTCTTTGCTCAGCCTCAGCGGGCTTGATGAGAACGCGATCAGCTAATGGTTGAATGTTCATAGTCAAATGTATTTTTGTTGTTATTTTTTTTTGTTTTCGATGCCAGCCATCATGGCATTTTCCGTGCCAAAGGGGGATAAGGCATGACAGCGGGTGACAGAATGGCAGAACGGCACCCCGTCCCCATGCCTTTCGGCAAAAGCAAAAAGTTCCACTTCCCTGACGGCTTGGCGCCAAGGAAGCAAAGGAAGAGGGAAAGGCTGGAGCGTCTTACTTGACGCTGGCCTTGAAGTCTTTGGACGGCTTGAAATGCGGGATGTCGTGCTCGGGGACAATGATCTGGTTGCCCTTGGTGATGTTGCGGGCAGCCTTCTCGGCGCGATGCTTGACTTCAAAGGTGCCAAATCCACGGAGATAGACATTCTCGCCGCTGGCCAAGGCCGACTTAACCAGGGACATGAACTCCTCGACGGTTACTAGGACTGCTGTTTTCTCTACGCCGGTCTTCTCGGCGATTTTCTTTACTACATCTACTTTCCTCATACTGATATGTGTTAAAAATAATGATATTAAATGTTATTAAACATTTTGCAAAAATACTAATAATAAATCAAACCAACAAACTATCGCCCTGACAAGATGACGCAACAGACTATCATTCAAATGAATAAAAATCCATTTTTAACATTTATCCGCCCACTTTTCCTCATCAGTCGGCCTATTTTTTAACGGATATCGCATAATAATAAGGCCAATTGCACGTTATCACAGACATTATGAAGATACAAGACCTCATCACCTACCTCGACAGCGAGGTGCACCCCGAATACCAAGAGCAATACGACAACGCGGGATTCCTGCTAGGCGATCCCGGACGAGAATGCACGGGCGCGCTGGTTGCCCTAGACCTCACCCCCGACGTGGTGGACGAAGCCCTGGAACGGGGCGCCAACCTCATCGTCACCCATCACCCGTTCATCTTCTCCGGCGTCAAGCGCATCACTCCCGCCAATGCCACGGGACAGCTCATCATCAAGCTCATACAGAACGACATGGCGGTCTATGCCGCCCATACCAACCTCGACAACCTGCTGCATGGCGTCAATGGCATTTTGGCAGAGGTGCTGGGGCTGACAAATTGTCACATCTTGCGCCAACTAGTCACGCAGCCTTCGCCCGAAGTGGGGGCAGGCATGATAGGCGAGCTCCCCTACCCACTTCCCACCGAGGCATTCCTGCAGCAGGTGAAGGCATCGCTCGGGCTGCCCCTGCTGAGGATGAGCGACATCGCCACGCCTGCCGTGAGCCGGGTGGCCATCTGCGGCGGCGCCGGCAATTTCCTCATCGAAGATGCCGTGCAGCAGGGCGCCGACGTCTATCTCACCGGGGATATGAAATACCACGATTTCCAAAGCGCCGAAGGGCGCATCACCCTCGTGGACATCGGCCATTTCGAGAGCGAACAATTCTGCAAAGAATTAATTTATTCTATTATATCAAAAAAATTTAGTAATTTTGCATGTTTTATCAGCCAGCGAGGCAAGAGCTTCGTCAAATATATGTAACTGATAGGCAATAGGATATAGAATTAATAATATAAATATATAAATTCAAAAATGTCGCAGAAAGTCACCAAAAACGAACTCGAAAACCAGGTTGCTGCCACTCCCGCACACACCATGTTAGATGTCGACGAGGCCATTGAACGCCGCCTTGTAGCCCTCCACACCCTGCAGCTTGTCGACTCCGAAATCGACAAGATCAAGATCATCCGTGGCGAGCTCCCCGAAGTCATCCAAGACCTTGAAGACGAGATAGCAGGCCTCACCACCCGCATCGACAACTTCAAGACCAGCATCGCCGAACAAAACAAGAACATTGCCACCCGCAAAACCGAGATTACCGACCACGAAGCCCTAATCAAGAAGTACGAGAAGCAGCAGGACAACGTCCGCAACAACCGCGAATTCGAAGCCATCAACAAGGAGATCGAATTCCAGAACCTCGAGATTCAGCTCTGCCAACATCGCAACCACGACTCCGAAGCCAAGATCAAGGAGCTCAAGCAGCACATTGACGCCGCCCAGCAGCTCATCAACGGCCGCCAGGAGGACCTCGACGCCAAGAAAGCCGAACTTGAAGGCATCATGGAAGAATACAAGGAGAAGGAGGCCCGCCTCCTCCAAAAGTCGGCCGAGCAAGAGCAGTACATCGACGAGCGCTACCTCCTCGGCTATAAGCGCATCCGCCGCCAGGCACGCAACGGCCTCGCCGTCGTGACCATCGACCGCGACGCTTGCGGCGGCTGCTTCAGCAAGATCCCTCCCCAGCGCCAGAGCGAAATCAAGATGCACAAGAAAGTCATCGTCTGCGAGCACTGCGGCCGCATCATCGTCGACGACAACATCGCCAAGAAAGCCCAGGAGCAGCTGGAGAAGTAATAAACGGTTAGGGGTTGACGGTTAATGGTGGGTTCTTCGCTATGCCTCCCTGGCCTGTCGGCATTGCCTTCGGCACCGCTATCGAATGCCACTGGCATTCTTCCTCTTCGGCCGATGACGGCTTGGCACTCCGCTTGGGCCGTTAGAGAAAAGCCAACGCCACAGCCCCACTCTCCCCGCCCTAATTCTTAAATCTTAATTCTTAAATCTTAAATCTCAAATAATTCATGGTTCACTATATCAACCCCAACGAACGTCTGACGATTGCCAAAGTAAAGGAAATCATCGACAACAAGATGACTCTCGCCCTCAGCGACGAAGCCAAGGCCCGCATCCAGAAATGCCGCGACTATCTCAACAAGAAGATGGAAACCCAGAAGGAGCCCATCTACGGCGTCACCACCGGCTTCGGGTCGCTCTGCAACATCTCCATCAGCCGCGAACAGCTCAGCCAGCTGCAGAAGAACCTGGTCATGAGCCATGCCTGCGGCGTCGGCGACGAAGTGCCGCAAGAGGTGGTTCGGCTGATGCTGCTGCTCAAAGCCCAGAATTTCTGCTTCGGCTACAGCGGCGCACAGCTTCAGACCGTCCAGCGCCTCATCGACTGCTACAACAACGACGTGCTGCCCATCGTCTACCAGCAGGGCAGCCTGGGTGCCAGCGGCGACCTCTGCCCCCTGGCCAACCTGATGCTCCCCGCCATCCTGGGCATGGGCGACGTCTACTACAAAGGCGTCCGCACCGATGTGAAGAATGTGTATAAGGAATTTGGCTGGCAGCCCATCGAGCTGCAGAGCAAAGAGGGCCTCGCCCTGCTCAACGGCACCCAGTTCATGAGCAGCTATGCCACCTGGTGCATCCTCAAGGCCCAGCGCCTGAGCAAGCAGGCCGACATGCTCCTCGCCCTCAGCCTCGACGCCTTCGACGGCCGCATCGAGCCCTTCTACGAGAGCCTCCACATGGTGCGTCCCCACAAAGGACAGCTGGAGACTGCCGCCGCCGTGCGCCAATACACCGAAGGCAGCGAGATCATCACCCGCCACAAGAACCACGTCCAGGATCCCTACAGCTTCCGCTGCGCCCCGCAGGTGCACGGTGCCGCCAAGGACACCATAGCCTATGTGGCCTCCGTCATCGAGACCGAGATCAACTCCACCACCGACAACCCCATCGTCCTCCCCGATGAAGACATGGTCATCTCCGGCGGCCATTTCCATGGCGAGCCCCTGGCCATGGTGCTCGACTTCCTCGCCATCGCCGTTGCCGAACTCGGCAGCATCAGCGAGCGCCGCACCTACCAGCTCATCGACGCCAAGCGCGACCTGCCCAGCTTCCTCGTCGCCAAGCCCGGCCTCAACAGCGGCTTCATGATCCCGCAGTATGCCGCCGCCGCCATCGTCAGCCAGAGCAAGCAGCTCTGCACCCCCTGCAGCGTGGACAGCATCCCCAGCAGCCAGAACCAGGAAGACCTGGTGAGCATGGGCGGCAACGCCGCCACCAAGTGCTACCGCGTGATGGAGAACACCGAACGCGTGATGGCCATCGAGCTCTTCGACGCCGCCCAGGCCCTCGAGTTCCGCCGTCCCCTCAAGAGCAGCCCCTTCATCGAGCAGCTCGTGGCAGACTACCGCAAAGTGGTCAACTTCGTCGATGTGGACCAAGTGATGTACACCCACATCCACGCCAGCGTCAAGTTCTTGCAGGACATGACTCTGTAATACGAAACCCAGCGGGTCTCCCCCGCCCCTATATTATTATCCCCGCCAAGGCTACGCTTTGACGGGGATAATGCCATATATCATAGGACTAGGAGAGGCTAGCAGATGCCCGGAAGGGGCTAATAGAGGAAATTGTTGTAAGGGTAGCGGACGGCGTGGATTTTCTTAACCTCTTCGTAGAGGACTTCGCGGAGCTGCTCGATGTTGATGCGCTGGCCGGCGCTGATGAAGAGAGGCGGCATGGCGCCGGGCTGTTCCTGCATCTTGGACATCCAGCTCTCTTGGAGCATGGAGAGCGGCCAGTTGGCCTTGGTCATCGGGGTGAGGTCGTCTTCCTCCTTCTCGACATAGGTGTAGGCATCGATCTTATTGAACACCAACAGCGTGGGCTTGTCGTTGGCGCCAATCTCTTCCAACGTGCGATTGACGGCATTGATCTGCTCTTCGTAGTCGGGATGCGAGATGTCGACGATGTGCAGCAGCAGGTCAGCCTCGCAGACCTCGTCGAGGGTGGACTTGAACGACTCCACCAGACCGTGGGGCAGCTTGCGGATGAAGCCGACGGTGTCGGTGAGAAGGAATGGCAGGTTGCCGAAGACCACCTTGCGCACCGTGGTGTCGAGGGTGGCGAAGAGCTTGTTCTCGGCAAAGACCTCGCTCTTGCTGAGCAAGTTCATGAGGGTGGACTTGCCCACGTTGGTGTAACCCACCAAGGCGACACGCACCAAGGCCTCGCGGTTCTTGCGTTGCTGCACCTTCTGCTTGTCGATGTCGCGCAGCTTTTCCTTGAGGAGGGCTATCTTCTCGGTGATGAGGCGGCGGTCGGTCTCGATCTGCGTCTCGCCCGGGCCGCGCATGCCGATGCCGCCGCGCTGACGTTCGAGGTGGGTCCACATTCGGGTGAGGCGTGGCAGCATGTATTGCAGCTGAGCCAACTCCACCTGTGTCTTGGCGATGGAAGTGCGGGCGCGCTTGGCGAAGATGTCGAGGATGAGCGTGGTGCGGTCGAGGATGCGGCAGCCGAACTCGCGCTCAAGGTTGCGCAACTGGGCAGGCGACAGCTCGTCGTCGAAGACCAGGAAGTCGACATCCAGCGCGTTCTTGTATTCCTTGATCTCCTCCAGCTTTCCGCTGCCGACGTAGGTCCGTGTGTCGGGGCGGTCGAGTTTTTGAATGACCTGCTTGACGGCAATGCCTCCGGCGGTGTCGAGGAGGAATGCCAGTTCGGCGAGGCACTCCTGGGTGCGTTCCATCGTGGTGCCGTTGGCGCAGACGCTCACCAAGATGGCCTTTTCGGGCACCACCTCGGTGCTGAAGGTGTTGCGTTCTTGCGGAGTGAGCCGCCTGCCCTGCTGGTTCTCAGCCTCCCATTCGCCGACGGGCTTCTTCCATTTGCCGTGATTGTTGGGTTTCCAAGCCATGCTAAATCTTTTTGGTTGCGCCCAGCAGGATAGATTCAAGCTTCTCGCCAAACTTTTCCCAACTGAAATTGGCATGGACATAGGCGTTGCCGGCTTGGGCAATGCTGTTTCGCCTATTCTCATCCTGCAAGAGGCTGATGATGTGCGAGGCGAATGCCTCTGCGGTGTTGCCCACAAGCACTTCGGTGCCAGAGGTCGCACGCAAGGAGTCGTTGGCGATGTCGGTAGTGACGCAAGGAAGCTGCATGGCCATGGCCTCCAGCAACTTGTTCTGCAAGCCAGAACCCGTGAGCATGGGAGCGGCAAAGACGCGGGCAGAGGCATAGCATTGGCGGATATCGTCGACATAGCCCGTCACGGTGACCTTGTCGGAAGCCAGCGCGAGGACCTCGCGCTTGGGCGTGGCGCCTGCCAACAACAGCTTGGCATCGGGAATCGCACGCCAGACGATAGGCATGATCTCATTAGCCAGATACTTGGCCGCACGGACATTGGGTTCGTAGGACATGTTACCGCAGAAGACCACATCGTGCTGCTTGAGGCTGTCGAGCGGCTTGAAGAAGTCGAAGTCGACGCCATTGGGCACGACATGGATATCGCCATTGCGCTTGTGCGGTATGGCGTCGCTGTCGGGCTCGGAGATGATGGTGAGGGCGTCGAAAATCTTAAAGGAGTTGTACTCACTGGAGCGCAACATCTTGAATTCGAAATGGAGGATATAGTGCCAAAGGCCGCGACTTTGGTCAAGCCGGCGCTCGCAGTTCATGGAGAGGGCATCCTGAAAATCCATGACCTTGGGCACGACAGAACGTGCCACCAGCGGCATGGTGCGCACCATCTGGCTGTATAGGACGTCGGGCTCGACCCGTTTCTCAAAAGCCTTGTAGGCCTTGCGCGACTTGAGCGAATCCCAATAGCCGATTTGCAGCGACTTGGTGTGCAGGTAGTTGCGCACAACATTCTTGTAGTTGACCATTTTGGGCGAACGCACTACGCAGATTTCTTTGCAATAGGGCTTGAGCGCATCGACATGTTCCGGAAGGACCTTGGCGTGCGACACAGCGTAGAGGTAGACCTCGTTGTGCTTGGAGAGTTCCTTAATCTGATAGTATGCGCGCAGCTTATCGCCTTTTTCAAGGGGATAGGGAAAACGCGGCAAAACAACTAATATCTTCATGTTTTCAGATTTGTCAGTTAAAAGAGTTCGGTCTGCGTGCCTTCGGCAAAACCTTCACGTTCATCGGGCAGCTCGTCGTCGGACTGCTCGTCCGACTCGGGGAGAGCCTCGGGCTCTGGGTCGGGCTGGAGCCAGACGAACTCCTTGACCTCGCTGGTGGTGACGCGCTTGCCCTTGGCCTTGTAGCCCTTGACGGCGATGAACTCATCGACATTGATATCCTCTTCGAGGATTTTCTTGCCGCTGGCCGCGTCGTATATCACACGCAGATGAGGGTAAGTATCCAACTTATAGGCAATCATAGCGTCACCCTCATCGATGAAGGCGAGTTTCTTATCGGTGTCCTCAGCCTGGAAACGCTTGAGATAGTAGCTGCCTGTCTCGCCCTCGCGGTAGAGGACGGTGATGACGGTGTGGCTGCTGTATTTGCGGATCTCGATGGTGTCGTCGTCGAAATGGGTGGTGAGCTCATGGCCAGAGAGGCGCATGTAGCCCGACTGGGTGATGCTGAGGATCCTGTCTTTTCCCGAGAAGCGGCCCAGCGACTCGCCGGCACCGTTGACATTGAGGCGCATGACGGTGCGGTCGAGCCAGATCTCGCGTGCCTCGAGGGTGGAGACGCCCTCGCCTTTCTTGGTGATGTTGCGCACTGCGTTGCGGGTGAGGATGTTGCCCATGGCAAGGCGGCCTTTGATGGCCAGCTTGGCAAAGTCGAAGTCGAAGCTGACCTTCTTGAGCTTAGCCTTGGTGGCATGATGGACGGTGATAACCTCGGCCTCACCGTTGGGGTTGGCCGTGAAATAAAGTATCTTCGTGCCCTTGCTGCCCTTGGTGAGGTTGTATTCCTGGTCGCGGATGATGCCGATGACCGAAAAACGCTTGACGAAGGTGAAGCCCAGCGTGCCGTCGCGGTAGACCATGTTGTATACCGTGCGGTCGTCGCGTTTGCGGAAGAGGCCTATATGCTGGAGTTCCTTGCAGGTGGGCGAACCCACGAAGGCCTTGTCCTGCACCTTGGTGACCACCATGGTGCCGTCGGTGCGGAAGACGATGATCTCGTCCATCTTGGAGCAGTCGAAGGCATATTCCACCCCCTCCTCCTTCTTGAGCGCGATGCCAGCGAAGCCCGTGGACATGTTGACGTAGAGCTTCTCGTTGGCGACAGCCACGTTGGCAGCCTGTATCTCCTCGAAGTTGCGTATCTCGGTCTTGCGTTCGCGGCCTTTGCCGTAAGTGTCGAGAATATGCTGGAAATAATGGATGGCGTAGTCGGTGAGGTGTGCCAGGTGGTTCTTGGTCTCTTCGATGTCGGTCTCTATGTTTGCAATTTCCTCCATGGCCTTCTTGATGTCGAACTTAGAGATTTTGCGCACAGGCTTCTCGCAGAGTTTGAGCACATGGTCGCGGGTAATCTCCTGACGGAAGAGCTTGCGATAGGGGTCGAAGCCGCGCTCAATGCCCGTGACTTGGTCGTCCCAAGTGGCGAAATCGCGCTTTTCCAATATCTTATAGATGCCTTTTTCGAAGAAGATCTTTTCCAACGACACCCAATGCCACTTGTCTTCAAGTTCGGCAAGCTGAATCTCCAACTCCTTGCGCAGCAGCTCTTTGGTGCGGAAGGTGGAGTGGCGCAGTATTTCGCTGGCCGTCATGAAGACAGGCTTGTTGTCGACAATGACACAGGTCTGTGGCGAGAAACTGGTCTGGCAGTTGGTGAAGGCATAGAGGGCGTCCATCATCTGGTCGGGCGAGATGCCAGCGGGCAGGTAGCAGACAATCTCGACCTCGGCGGCGGTGTTGTCGTCGATTTTCTTGATCTTGATCTTGCCCTTTTCGTTGGCCTTGACGATGCTGTCGATAAGCACGTCGGTAGTGATTCCATAGGGTATTTCCGTGATAACGATGGCCTTACGTTTCTCATCGTAGTGCATCTTGGCACGGATGCGCAGACGTCCGCCCACAGCAGCGTCGTTGTATTTGGAGACATCGATCAAACCGCCCGTGGGGAAGTCAGGGTAGATGACGAAAGGCTCATCCTTCAAAATGTTGATGGAAGCCTCGATAAGTTCGCAGAAATTATAGGGAAGGATGACGGAAGTGAGGGTTACGGCAATGCCCTTGGTGCCTTGAGCCAAGAGCAGCGGAAACTTGATGGGCAGCGACACGGGTTCCTGCTTGCGGCCATCGTAAGAAGGTTTCCATTGGGTCGTCTTGGCATTGAAGACCACCTCTTTGGCAAATTTCGAGAGGCGCGCCTCAATATAACGGCCAGCGGCAGCGCCGTCGCCAGTGAGGATGTTGCCCCAGTTACCTTGGCAGTCGATGAGGAGGTTTTTCTGGCCCATGTTGACGAGCGCGTCGTTGATGGAGGCGTCGCCGTGAGGGTGGTAGAGCATGGTGGTGCCCACGATGTTGGCCACCTTGGTGAAGCGGCCGTCGTCGGTCTCCTTCATGGCATGGAGGATGCGACGTTGGACGGGTTTGAGGCCGTCGTCGATATCAGGCACCGAGCGGTCGAGGATGACATCGCTGGCGTAATCGACCCAATAGTCGCGGAACATGCCGCTCAACGAGATGGTCGTACCCGCCCCATGGGCTTCCTCACTTTCGGCAGAAGGGAGCGTCACGGCATCTTGCATCTCACTATCTTCCTGTATCTTGTCAGGGTTTACCTCACCCTGTCCTTCAGGCATATGTGTATCTTCTTCCATATTGCAATTTTGAAATTGCAAAATTACACATTTTTTTCGAGATAAATATATATAAGTAAAAATAGTTATAAACAGACGTTGTGAATTGTGATGCCGATATTCGGGCACGCATAAAAAAAATGGCCAAGTCGTTTTTTTTTCGTATCTTTGCAATTTAATATTTTATTGAACCAAAAATATAAATAATATGGAGTCAACACCTAACACCGAAAAAGAGCAGAAAGCCATGGGCTTTGGCAAGACCATGCTGGCCTCTGCCGTGGGCTGCATCATTGCTTTCGCAGCCATCAACCTACTCACTTTTTTACTGTGCATAGGCATCCTGGCGTCAGCCGTTTCAAAGACTGAGAGCGCCACAGTCGTCACCGGTTCCAATCTGGCAGTAGAACTAGACCTCACGCAGGCCATCAGCGAGCGCACGCCTTCTGAGCTGGCCTCCTTGCTGGGCGACAACAGCGGCACCAGCATCGAGCAGCTGCTCAAAGCCATTGAGAACGCCGCTACCGACGAGAAAATCAAAGCGCTATACCTCCACCTTGGCGGCAGCAACCTTTCGTGGGCTCAGGCCGAGGAACTCCAAGAGGCACTCTCCACCTTCCGCGAGGAGTGCGACAAGCCCATCTTTGCCTACGGCGAGACCCTGTCGCAACCCGAATATTTCCTCGCCACCGCGGCCGACACCATTGGGCTGCATCCTTCCGGCGCCATCGATTTCCGCGGCATGGGCGCCGAAGCCATGTTCTACAAAGGATTGCTCGACAAGATGGGCGTCAACGTGGAGCTGATACGTCCCACCAGCTGCGCCTACAAGAGCGCCGGCGAGACTTTCACCCGCACCAACATGAGCGACGCCAATCGCGAGCAGGTACGTGCCTACATCAACAGCATTTGGGACTATGCCCTCGACGTCATGTCGTCGCGCCGCCATATTGCCAAGGACAGCCTCAACCTCCTAGCCGACAACTTGGCAGGCTATCTGCCCGAAGAGGCCCTGCGCCACCATCTCGTTGACACGCTCTGCTTCCAGCAAGATGTCAAGGAATGGCTCCGCGAGAACCACAATGTCAGCAAGATCGTGAAGGCCAACCGCTATGCCAAGAGCATCACCCGCAAAGACCAGGATGACCGCATCGCCATCATCTACGCCGAAGGCGACGTGGTGCCCGGCAAGGGCAAAGGTACGCAGGTGGCCGTCTTTGGCGACGACATCGTCAAGGCCCTCACCTCTGCCGCCAAAGATAAGAAAGTCAAGGCCATCGTGCTGCGCGTCAACTCCCCGGGAGGTGCCGTCACTGCCAGCGAGGCCATGACCCATGCCGTCATCGAGGCCAAGAAAGAAAAGCCCGTCATCGTCTCCATGAGCGGCCTCGCCGCCAGCGCAGGATACGAAATCAGCTGCTTCGCCACCAAGATCGTTGCGCATCCCACCACGCTCACAGGCAGCATCGGCGTCTTCGCCACCGTCCCCGAGGTGAGCAACCTGCTGCGTCAGAAACTGGGCATCACCACCGACACCGTGATGACCAATGCCAACAGCACCGGCCTCTCGCTCTTCCGCCCCCTCTCCCCCACCGCTCGCGCCACCATGCAGCAAAGCGTTGAAGAATTCTACATCACCTTCACCCAGCGCGTCGCCGATGGCCGCGGTCTCACCCGCACCTACGTCGACAGTATCGCCCGCGGCCGCGTGTGGACAGGACTTCAAGCCAAAGAGATAGGCCTCGTCGACACCCTCGGCGGACTCCCCTTGGCGCTCCACATCGCCGCTGAAGAGGCCGGCGTGGACTACGAGAAATGCTCCATCACCAAGTATCCTTCGCAGAAAAGCCTCTGGGACCAGCTCATGGACAACCTTGACGAAGAAGAGGAGGAAGCCATCCGCAGCCGCCTCAACGCCATCATCCCATTCTACTCCGACCTCGAAGCCTGGGCCACCATGGAACCGCTTCAGGCACGCCTTCCCTTTGTGCTCAAAATCGACTAGCAATCTCCAAACCTTAATCCACCATGATCGTCTGCATTGCCGAGAAACCATCCGTAGGACGCGACATCGCCCGCATCCTGGGCGCCAACGTCAAGTGCGACGGCTACCTCGAGGGCAATGGCTACCAGGTAACCTGGGTGCGTGGCCATTTCTGCTCGCTTAAGGAGCCGCAAGACTATGGCATCTGGTGGAGCCAATGGGACTTGGACACGCTGCCCATCATACCCCAACGCTTCGGCATCAAGCTCGTGGAAAGCGATCCCTACATCGTCAAGCAATTCGGCATCATCCAGCGGCTCATCCAAAAAGCCGACTACATCGTCAACTGCGGCGACCCCGGGCAAGAGGGTGAACTCATCCAACGCTGGGTGACCCAGCGTGCCCAAGCCGCCTGCCCCATCAAGCGACTGTGGACCTCCTCCATGACCGACGAGGCCATCCGCGAAGGCTTCGCCAACCTCAAGCCGCAAGAAGACTTCCAGTCGCTCTACGAAGCCGGCCTCTGCCGCGCCATAGGCGACTGGCTGCTAGGCATGAATGCCACCCGCCTATACACGCTCAAATATCGCCAAGGCCGCGGACAGGTCTACTCCATCGGTCGCGTGCAGACGCCCACGCTGGCCATGATTGTCAAGCGCCACCTCGAGATACAAAACTTCAAACCCGAGCAATACTGGGTGCTCTCCACCCTTTACCGCGACACGCTCTTCACGCTCAAAGCCAGCGAGAAAGAGGATGAAGACGACACCTCCGACAATCGCGGCCGCATCACCAGCGAAGAAGAAGGCCGCAAGGCTTTCGAACGCATCAAGGACCGCGACTTCGAGGTCACGGGAGTCACCAAGAAAGCCGGCCTCGAGACTCCTCCCCGACTCTTCGACCTCACCAGCCTACAGGTGGAATGCAACCGCAAGTTCGGCTATTCCTCAGAACAGACGCTCAGCTACATACAGAGTCTCTACGAGAAGAAGATAGCCACCTACCCCCGTGTCGACAACACCTACCTCCCCGACGACATGTACCCCAAGTGCCCTGGAATACTGCAAGGACTCGTACCTTACATGCCTGTCATTCAGCCTCTCATGGGCACTAAGCTAAAGAAAAGCAAGAAGGTGTTCGACACCTCGAAAGTCACCGACCACCACGCCATCATCCCCACCGGCGCCAACCCATCCAACGGCGACCTCACCCTCTACGAGAAGAAGGTGTTTGACCTCATCGCCCGCCGTTTCATCGCAGTCTTCTACCCCGACTGCAAGATTGCCACCACCACGGTCATCGGCAAGGTGGACACCGAAGAAACCGACGCCACTGGCAAACCAAAGAAAGGAAAGCTAGAATTCAAAGCCACTGGCAAGCAAATACTTGAACAAGGCTGGCGCGATGTTTTCAATTGGGGACACACCGCCAAGGAAGCCGCTGCCGACGAAGAAGGAAACAAAAAAGAAGATGAGGAAAAGACCCTGCCCGACTTCCAAAAAGGCGAACGCGGCCCACACACCCCCACACTCACCGAGAAATGGACCACTCCTCCTAAGCCCTATACAGAGGCTTCACTCCTGCGCGCCATGCAGACCTGCGGCAAGAATGTCGACAACGAGGAATTGCGCGAAGCCATGAAGGCCAACGGCATCGGACGCCCCTCCACCCGCGCCGCTATCATCGAAACCCTTCTGAAACGCAACTACATACGTCGTGAACGCAAAAATCTCGTGGCCACCGACACCGGCATCCAGATTATCGGCCTCATCCGCAACGAGATGCTCAAAAGCCCCGAACTCACCGGCCAATGGGAGAAGAAACTCCGTGAGATTGAGTCACACCAATACAACCCCCAACAGTTTGTCAACGAACTCAAGGCGATGGTTTCACAACTGGTCTTCGACGTCAAGAACGAGCCTCGGATACCCTATACGCAACAGCCTGTCAACCAATAATCCATGCGCTACTTCATCCACTTATCCTACAACGGGACCAACTACTGCGGCTACCAGACCCAGCCCGACCTACCCACGGTGCAACTCACCCTTGAGCAGGCGCTATCCACCCTCCTGCGCCAGCCTATCGCCATCGTGGGGTGCGGCCGCACCGACACCGGCGTCCATGCCAGCGACTACTACGCCCATTTCGACAGCGCCAACCCCATCGACACTGCCCAACTGACCTTTAAGCTCAACAGCTTCCTGCCCGACGACATCGCCATCTTCGACATCTTCCGCGTCCGCGACAATGCGCATGCCCGCTTCGACGCCACCGCCCGTACCTACCAGTACCACGTCAGCGACCGCCGGCTACCCTTCAAACAAGGACTCTACAGCCGCATCTATTTTCATCCCGACATCGACCTCATGAACCAAGGCGCCGCCATTCTCATGGAATATGAGGATTTCACCAGCTTCGCCAAGCTACACACCCAAGTCAAGACCAACATCTGCCACCTCTCCGAAGCCCATTGGGATAGCATGGGTGACGAGTGGGTCTTCACCATCCGCAGCAACCGATTCCTACGCAACATGGTGCGCTCAGTCACAGGCACCCTGCTCGACGTAGGTCGCGGCAAGCTCACCCTCGATGGGCTCCGCTCTATCATCGAGCGCAAGGACCGCTGCGCCGCCGGCGTCTCCATGCCCCCTCAAGGCCTCTTTCTCACCAAGGTAGAGTACCCGCTTAAACAATTAATAATTAATAATTTATAATTTATAATTAGGCTGGCGCAGAATAGTTTCAATTCCATCCTAGTCCCACATTGAATAACCTAGTCTCTCCTAGAAAATCCTTGTCCACCTAGTCCTCCAAATCTTCAAACCTTCAAATCTCCATATCTCATGAAATACCTCGAAGTCACCATCCATCTCACACAAGTAGCCCCATTCCGCGACTTGCTCGTCGATGCCTTAGGCAATGAAGGACCCTACGACAGCTTTGTCGAGACCCCCGACGGCCTCAAAGCCTATGTCCCTGAATCCGACTACAGCCAGCAATTCCTTGAAGATGCGCTGCACGAATTCAACCTCGCCGACGCCCAGTATGCCGTGGCCCCCATGCCCGACAAAAATTGGAACGAAGAGTGGGAGAAGCAGCACCAACCCGTGCTGGTCACCGCCGACAACGGCAGCAAGATCTGGGTGCGCGCCCCTTTCCACGAGCATCGCAACGACGTCGACTACGAGGTGGAGATTGAACCCAAGATGTCCTTCGGAACCGCCCACCATCAAACCACCTATATGATGCTCTCCTACCTCGCCGAGCTGCCACTCGCAGACCTTCGCGTGCTTGACATGGGCTGCGGCACCGCCGTGCTCGGCATCTTGGCTAAACTGCGCGGAGCCAGCTATGTGGAAGGCATCGACATCGATGAATGGGCCTATAGCAACGCCCTGGAAAACGCCGAGCGCAACCAAGTGGAACTGACCATCAACATCGGCGACGCCTCCCTCTTGGACAACCGTACCAACGCCTTCGACTTAATCATTGCCAACATCAATCGCAACATTCTCCTCGCCGACATGGCCTCTTATGCCAGAGCCCTTGCCCAAGGGGGTACACTCCTCCTCAGCGGATTCTACGAGAGCGACATTCCCATCCTACAAGAGCACGCAGAGACCCTAGGCCTTCACCTAGTCCAAACCAAGACCCGCCAAACTTGGGCCGCACTCCGACTGGAGAAACAATAAGCGGTTAGGGGGCATGGATTAGCCGTTTGCGAATCCTATTCACTCCTAGTTTTTCCTGGCACCTCCTAGCCTTTCCTAGCACCATCCAGCCACTCCTATCTCCTCCTTTTTTACCCTTTTTCCCTTTTTTTGAATCCCCAATTCAAAAAAAAGTCGTATCTTTGCAAACTTATTTTATATAGGTACATTAATAATAATTACTGACACACAACCTCATACATGAAATTCATTGAGACAAACAACCTCAAAGGCGACCTCTTCGGCGGCGTAACAGCCGGTATTGTCGCCCTGCCGTTGGCGTTGGCCTTCGGCATTCAAGCCTTTGGCGGCATCAACGATCCCTCCGCCGCTTCCATGGGTGCCCTCGCCGGATTGGTGGGCGCCACCATGCTTGGATTCTTCGCTGCCCTCTTCGGCGGCACCCACAGCCAGATCAGCGGCCCCACGGGTCCCATGACCGTCGTGGCAGCCACCCTTATCAGCGGTGCTTGGGCCACCAGCGGCGGCAACGTCTCTTCCGTGCTCATCAGCATGGCCCTCGCCGGTCTCTTCTGCGGACTCTTCCAGATTCTCTTCGGCGTCATCAAGCTCGGCAAATACATCCGCTACATCCCCTACCCTGTCCTCTCGGGCTTCATGAGCGGCATCGGCGTCATCATCATCCTCCAGCAGCTCTATCCCCTCGTGGGCCTCAAAGGCACCGGCACCATGATCGACCTCGTGATGGGCATCCCCGGGGCCGTCACTGCCGGCATCTCCGTCACCGCCCTGCTCCTCGGCCTCGGCACCATCGCCATCATCGAACTCTTCCCCTTCATCACCAAGAAAGTCCCAGCCACCCTCGTGGCGCTCATCGCCATGACCGTCGTCTCGCTCTTCTGCAACCTCGACGGCACCCTCATCATCGGCGACATCCCCTCCGGCATGCCGCTGCCCTTCTTCGCCAAAGCCGGACTCGACATGGCCAGCGTCGACTGGGGCGTGGTGCTCAAGGCCTCCATCATCCCAGGCCTCACCCTCGCCGGTCTCGGCAGCATCGACACGCTGCTCACCTCCGTCGTCGCCGACAACATCACCAAGACCAAGCACAACAGCAACAAGGAACTCATCGGACAAGGCATCGGCAACGCCATCGCCGGCCTCTTCTGCGGACTTCCCGGCGCAGGTGCCACCATGCGTACCGTCGTCAACGTCAAGAGCGGCGGCCGTACCCAGATCAGCGGCATGTTCCACGCCATCTTCCTCCTTGCCGTGCTCCTCGGCCTCGGCAGCCTCGTCAAATATGTGCCCTTGTCGGTCCTCGCCGGCATCCTCATCACCGTGGGCTGGGGCATCATCGACTTCAAGGGCTTCAAAGACCTGTTCCGCATCCCCAAGGCCGATGCCGTGGTGCTCATCGTGGTCTTCCTCGTCACCGTCTTCGTCGACCTCCTCACTGCCGTGGGCATCGGCATGATCATCGCCTGCGTGCTCTTCATGAAACGCGCCAGCGACCTCGTCGAGGGCGGCTACAGCAGTTCCACCATGTCTGCTGCCGACCTCCGCAAGGCCAACGCTAACGCCGCCAACGCCCCCAGTGCCAATTTCGACAAGAACCTCCCCTGGCAGGATGAGGGCGGCATCACCGAGGAGATGCGCCAGCATATCTACATCCAGCGCCTCAACGGTCCCATCTTCTTCGGCACCATCAACAAATTCAAAGAGGTCATGGAGGATGTCCCTGCCGACGCCAAGGTGGTCATCATCCGCATGAAACTAGTCAGCTTCATGGACCAGTCGGGCCTCTACGCCATGGAGACCGCCGTCAACGACCTCCAGCAGCGCGGCATCACCGTCCTGATGACTATCATCCAGCCGCAGCCGCTATACATGCTCAAGTCGCTCAACTTCATTCCCGGCGTCCTCCCCGAAGATCACACCTTCAAGACCTTCGAGGACTGCACGCTCTTCCTTCAAAAAATGAATTTTAACAAATAAAAACAGATACCTATGGGTCGCGCATTTGAATATCGCAAAGCAAGAAAACTGAAACGTTGGGGCCACATGGCCCGCACATTCACCAAAATCGGCAAAGAAATCGAGCTCGCTGTCATCGCCAGCGGTCCCGACCCCTCCAGCAACCTCCGCCTCCGCCTGCTCATCGCCACCGCCAAGAGCGAGAGCATGCCCAAGGAAAATGTGGAACGCGCCATCAAGCGCGCCACCGAGAAGGACAAGAGCGCCTACAAAGAGGTCGTCTACGACGGCAAAGGCCCTCACGGCACCGCCTTCGTCGTGGAGACTGCCACCGACAACCCCACCCGCACCGTGGCCAACATCCGCGCCGCCTTCGTCCGCGGCAAGGGCGAGCTGGGCACCATGGGCATGAACGATTTCCTTTTCGAACGCAAGTGCTCCTTCGTCGTCGCCATGAAAGAGGGCGTCGACATGGATGAACTCGAGCTCGAACTCATCGACTTCGACATCGACGAGGTCTTCCTCGACGAGGGAGAAATCAATATCTACGCTGACTTCAAGAACTATGGTCCCATCTCCAAATACCTCGAGGACAACGGTTTTGAAATCAAGTCGTTCAAATTTGAACGCATTCCCCTCTCCATGCGCGAACTCTCGCCCGAGGAGCAGGAGGATGTCAACGGCCTTATCGAACGCCTCGAAGCCGACGACGACGTGGTCAACGTCTTCCACAACATGGCATGATAATCTATTTCCTCATCGTGAATATCTTGGCAGCCAGCCTGTTCTGCTATGACAAGCGGGCTGCCATCAAGCACCGCCACAGAATTCCTGAGGCGGTGCTTCACTTTACGGAACTCATTGGCGGAGTGTTTATTATCATACCTTTAATGTATATCATACGCCACAAGAACCGCAAATTTCGATATTTCGGCATCACTTTCCTCATTTTTGCAGCCTGGATTGGATTGCTCATCTGGTATTTATCGCATTTTAATTCATTCGATCTCAGCATGTTTGATTTGTGATTGCAAAAAAATGAGCGAAAAAGTTTGCTAATTCAAAAAAAAGTCGTACTTTTGCACCCGATTTCAAGAGAAATCACACACCAACTGCCGCATTCGTCTAGTGGTCCAGGACAACTGCCTCTCACGCAGTAGATCATCAGTTCGACTCTGATATGCGGTACGA
>X415_White_Rhinoceros__coassemble_133_pt1 | contig 21390 bp, 19 predicted proteins | sample X415_White_Rhinoceros__metabat2_low_PE_004 | metagenome-assembled genome bin X415_White_Rhinoceros | reverse complement strand
GAATACAGGACTTCTGGTGCCAAGACCTACAACTACACCAACAGCTACGGCTGCGGCACCGCAGCGGGTACTTGGCGTTTTGCCGAGCACCAGTACGACTATGTGGGCAGTGCCAACAGCAATGCTTCCTCCTCCTATACTGGCTAGATAGACCTTTTCGGCTGGGGCACCAGCGGTTTTCACAACAGTTCCGACTCCTACAATACCAGACACTATCCATATTCAACTTCCTACGGCATAGTCGATACCATATACAATAAATATGGCTATGGTCCTTCTACCAATATGGCCGACCCGAATCTCACAGGCACTTCGGCCAACTACGACTGGGGTGTCTACAATGCCATTTCCAACGGCGGCAACGTTCCCAACCAGTGGCGCACGCTCACAAACGATGAGTGGAACTATCTTCGTAATATTAGGACAGACGCTAGCAGTAAGTATGCCACCGGACGCATCCAGTTGGCCAATGGCTCTTACGTCAATGGCTGTATCTTCCTTCCCGACAGATGGAGGCTTCCTACAGGCTGCTCTTTCACTGCCGGGGCCTCTTCCAGCTCTACGGATTATTCCCGCAACACCTACACGCTCTCCCAATGGTCTCTGATGGAATCCGCGGGCGCCTTGTTCATGCCGACTGCAGGCTCCCGCTTTGGGACGTCGTACGTCTACAATTTTGGCGACAGCTATTGGTCGTCGTCGTCCAACAATTGCGGCTTTGCGTCTGGACTCCTCCTAACCGGCAATATGGTGCAAATGGCCAGCGGTAATCGCAGTCATGGTCGTTCCGTTCGTCTCGTCCATGATATTAATTAAAATATTAAATCATTTGGCGGGCGATCTTCGCTGCCGTTTCCCAAAACCACTTTCCGTCTTTAAACGAAAAGTGGTTTTGGGAAAATCTTTTCATTATTTGTAGATTGTAATCAATTAAAAATCTACGATTATATCTATTTTTATCGATTGTAGCATTGCTAATTGGGCTAGGGGTAACCCGAGCACAACGCGGCCCGTCATTTCTGTAACTGTTGCGATGGGGTGAAGACGGGGTGACGCCCTATTTCCTTCGCAACAAACTTGCGACGAAGCCGCAACAATCCCGCCACAAGGCCGCTCACCCAGGCGAACCCAAATCGAAAAATAAGCCTTTTTATTGCTTGGTTGAGAAAGCCCCACAGCAGGGCGTTGCGCGAAACAGCCGCCCTGTTGGAACGTTTTTAATTGTAAAATTGGAAGAAGAAGAATGTGGCGGCCCAGCGTCGATTGACGCCTTGTGCACTGCCTATCTTGGCATTGCTGGCATTGCGGACAGAACCGTCGGATTCGATTTTGCCAAGGCGGCTGTTGCTCTTGTCGCGGATGGTGCCGTCGCTCTCGACTTTGCCAACTCGGGCATTGTTCTTGTCGCGAATGGTGCCATCGCTCTCAATTTTGCCTACGCGGGCGTTGCTTTTGTCGCGGATGGTGCCGTCAGATTCGATTTTGCCTATCTTAGCATTGCTCTTGTTGCGGACGGTGCCGTCTTGTTCGATTTTTCCCATCACGGCGTTGCTGGCATCGCGAAGCGTTTGGGCTTGCAATCCCATGGTGAGGATGGACATCAGTAGAAGTAAGATTGCTTTTTTCATGATTTCTATTGAATTTTGATTATTGAAACTATCCGATAAATTGATAATGAATTATGATTTTCAGTGTTCGCGGTGGCGGAGCTGGGCTATGAGGCGGATGATGAGGGTTAGTGAGATGGGTAGGATGGCGGCGTTGAGTTGCTGGGGAAGAGGCGCCAAGGTCATGACGATAGCCCATAGGAGCATGAGTATCTGCAAGAGGACAATCCAGTTGCTGCTCTTGCGCAAGCGGATGAGGAAATAGAGGAAGAGAGGCGATGCCCAAAGGATGTTGAGGTTGACTTTGGCACAGTAGTGCGAGGAGACAGCCCAAAGGAAGATGACGAGCAGTGAGATGAGGAAGGGTAGGAGGAAGAGAATAATGTCGAGCCAGCGGAGGCGCCAGCCTTTGTTCCATCCGAGGAAGGTGAGGAGGATGACGACGAAGAAGACAAGCCAGAAGGTAAGGGTGGGGGAGACGCTGGGGAAATCAGGGGTGCGTGTTTCGGAGAGGATGAGTTGGGCCGGTTCGGCAAGGGGTTGATGGGTGTCGCTGACGGTGAGAGTGTCGAACTGGGCCATCATTTCAAGGGGCGAGAACATATACTCGTAATTAGAACAGCGGTGGTCGCAACGCTGTCCGAGGCAGAGGTCGACGCCGAAGCGCCACCAAAGAAGAGTGCGCTCGGTAGAACGATAGAGAAGGTTGCGATATGTGAGGTTGGTGTCGGTGACTTGCTCGGGGCTGAGGGTGCGGTGACAGAGGCTATTGGCAACCATGTCGCGGACACGGGTAGCGCAGTTGTCGCGGAAGAAGTCATAGAGGTAGTATCTATAGTCTGGCAGATAGTTGTTTTCGAGCATGTAGAAGAGGTTGTTGACCTCTTGCGGAGAGAGGCGGAGTTGCTGCTGCCAAACGGCACGTCCTTCGTAGCCGTAGGTGAATAGAAATTCATCGAAGGTGCTGCGGCTGAGGCAGTAGTTGAGGTTGCCGCAGGCAAAAGTCCAATAAAAGTGCGGGATGTCGAAGTCAAAGGTGCCGTAGTTGTAAACTAGGTCGAGGTCTTGGGTGCTGTCGCATATGCGTAGGGCACTATGGCCAAAAGATGTGTAGAACTCGTCGCCAGCACCGCAAGTGAGAACAGCGGCATAGGCCGAGTCGGAGAGGTGTGGCAGTGTGGTGACAGCCTGTGGCTCTTGTGCACGGAGCAGGGTGCAAGAAAGGATTATGGCTGATAAGATGGAGAGTATGCGAGACATGGATAACTATGAATTAGGATTTTATGAATACAGGTTTTTTTATCGCTGGGATGCTTTTTTAGGGCGGGGGCTAGGGGACTCTATGATTTTCTAGGATGTTCTAGGAAAACTGTTAATTATAAATTATAAAATATGAATTATTTATCCAGGTGTACATCCATTTGTGGGAATGGGATTGAAATATTGTTGGCATAGAATGCCTTGTAGATATTTTCTCGGATGCGCATCCAGACAGCCCAATAGTTTTCGACACGTACCCAAAGCCAGAGTGAGAAATCGACTGAACTGTTAGCGAGGTCGCTTACGGCGACAATGGGGTCTTTGGCTTCGGGGGCATGGAGGATGTCGGGGTCGTCGTTGATGACAGAAAAGAGTATTTCTTTGGCTTGGTCGAGGTCGGTGCCATAGGCAACGGAAGCTATGACATCGAGGCGGATGATGGGTTCTTTGGTGTGGTTGATAAGCGACTTGTTGGATAGTTCGCCGTTGGGCACCACGATGGTGCGGCCATTAAAGGGCTGTATGGTGGTGTGAAAAATTTTGATTTCGCGAACATATCCTTTGTAGGAGCCGCATTCGATGTAGTCGCCGACTTTGAAGTGACGTAGTAAGAGGATGATGACGCCACCGGCAAAATTTTGGAGAGTGCCTTGCAAAGCCATGCCGATAGCTAGGCCGAGGGCACCGAGGATGGCAATGAAGGATGTGGCCTTGATGCCAATGACATCCATGGCCATGATGATGATAAGTATCTTGAGCAGGATGTCGATGAGAGAGGAGAGGAAACTTTTGATGGAAGGTTCTGCGTTGCGCTTTTCAAGGATGCGGAGGAGCGATTTTTTGATGATTTTGGCTAGTTTAAAACCAAGCCATAGGATGAGGATGGCTCCAAGAAGCTTGGGGACGAAACCCACAAGCATGGCAATGCCTTCGCCTAGTGCGTCGCGTAGAAGGGTATTGTCGCCAGTGACGACATCGCGGAATTCAGATAGGTTCATGTTGGAGAGACTGTCCTTGACAGCTCGGCTGATACTGTCTGTGGTGTGAAGGTTTTGGCTGAACTCGTCAGTAGGTGGTGGTGTGCTAACGCCTTGACCTAGCATGAGGGATGTGATGTCGGATTGGAACACGGTAAGGGGATAGGAGCGATTAATTATGAATAAAGAAATATTATAATTCTAGGGGTGGACTATGCCTAACAAAGGCTGGTGTTTCATAAAAACTAAGAATTTAGAATTTAAAATTTAAAGGGATTGGATCCACTCTAAGTTCTAAATTCTAAATTCTCAGTTGCAGTCTATATACTAGCAGAGTTCGTGGATGACGAGACCGGAGCGCAACTTAGGCTCGAACCAAGTGGTCTTGGGGGGCATGATGTTGCCGGTGTCGGCGATGTCGATAATCTGCTTCATGCTGACGGGATAGAGGGCGAAGGCGACTTTCATCTCGCCGCTGTCAACGCGACGCTTAAGTTCGCCGAGGCCACGGATACCGCCGACAAAGTCAATGCGTTTGTCGGTACGGAGGTCCTTGATGCCGAGAATGGTGTCGAGAACATGGTCGGAGAGAATCTTAACGTCGAGGACGCCGATAGGATCGTTGTCATCGTATTTGCCAGCCTTGGCGGTCATTTTGTACCAATGGCCATCGAGGTACATGCTGTGCTCGTGGAGCTTGGCGGGATGGTAGATCTCGGTGCCCATGTCTTCAACAACGTATGCGTCGTTGAGCTTGGTGAGGAACTGCTCCTTGGTGAGGCCGTTGAGGTCTTTGACAACACGGTTGTAGTCGATGACGTTGAGCTGGTTGTCGGGGAAGATGACGGTCATGAAGTAGTTATATTCCTCCTTGCCGGTATGTTTGGGATTCTGCTCTTTCTTTTCCTGTCCGACGAGGGCGGCAGCAGCACTGCGATGGTGGCCGTCGGCGATGTACATGGCGGGAACTTGCTTGTCGAAGATGGTAACGAGTTCGTCGATGAGTTTGCGGTCGTCGATGACCCAGAAACGGTGGCCGAAGCCGTCTTCCTTAGCTACAAAATCGTAGATGGGCTTGTTGGCGGTGACGGAGGCAACGATTTCGTCGATGCGGGCGATGGCGGGATAGGCGAAGAACACGGGTTCGACATTGGCATTGGTAATGCGGACGTGGCGCATGCGGTCTTCTTCCTTATCCTTGCGGGTGAGTTCGTGCTTCTTGATGATCTTGTTGACATAGTCTTCGCTATAGGCGCAGGCAACGATGCCATACTGCCAATGGGCATTGGCGTCGGTGGGGTTCATGCTCTGGGCATAGATGTAGAGCTTTTCTTCCTGATCCTGAACGAGCCAGCCGAGGTCTTTAAACTTGTTGTAGTTCTTGACAACTTGCAGATAAACTTCGGGGTCGGTGTCTTTGATGCCGGGTTCGAGGTCAATCTCAGCCTTAGTGACGTGAAGGAGGCTGTAAGGGTTGCCTTCGCATTCTTTGCGGGCTTCTTCGGTATTGAGGACATCGTAAGGACGGGAAGCGAGCTTTTCGACGATGTCAACGGGAGGACGGAATCCTTTGAAGGGTTTGATTATAGACATGATGGAATATTTAATTATTAATGTTTAACAATTATCAGCCTTCGTAGAAAGGCATCTTGACGGTGACGGCCTTGACCAGTTTCTCGCGAATCTTGATGTAGATTTCGGTGCCAGTCTTGGCATAGGCTGCCTGTAGGAGGGCGGTGCCGATGTTCTTGCCGGTGCTGGGGCTGGGGCTGCCGCTGCGGACTTCGCCAATGGTGTTGCCTTCGGCGTCGCAGACTTCATAGCCATTACGGGCGATACCGCGGTCGATCATTTCGAAACCAGCGATTTTGCGCTTCACGCCAGCGGCTTTCTGAGCAATGAGGAGGCTCTTGTTGATGAAGTTGTTGTTTTCGGCTTTCAGCTTGGTGATCCAAGCGAGGGGAGCTTCGAGGGGGCTGATGGTGTCGTCCATCTCGTGTCCGTAAAGGCAGAATCCTTTTTCGAGACGGAGGGTGTCGCGGCAGCCAAGGCCGGCGGGCATGATGCCATATTCCTTACCAGCTTCGAAGACGGCGTTCCAGACCTCGATGGCCTTAGCGGCGGGGATGTAGATTTCGCATCCGCCAGCGCCGGTGTAGCCAGTGGTGGAGAGGATGATGTTGTCGATACCGGCGAAAGTAAGCACCTGGAAATGGTAGTAAACCATGTCTACGATGTTGCTGTTGGTGAGTTTCTGCATGGCCTTGAGGGCATTGGGGCCCTGGACGGCGAGCTGAGCCCACTGCTCGCTCTCGTTGACGAAGTCGACACCAAGTGTCATGCCCATCTTGTCGGCAATCTGGGACATCCACGCCCAGTCTTTATCAATATTGGCAGCATTGGGGACCATGAAATACTCATCCTCGGAAACGCGGTAGACAAGCATGTCGTCAACGATGCCGCCTTGGCCGTTGGGAAGGCAGGTGTATTGTACCTGTCCGTCGGAGAGGGCTTCAACGTCATTGACGGTTACATACTGCATGAACTGTTTGGCCAAGGGACCTTTGGCACGGAATTCGCCCATGTGGCTGACATCAAAGACACCTACGTTGTTGCGAACATTATTGTGTTCTTCAACGAGGCCAGTGTACTGGATAGGCATGTTGTAGCCTGCAAACTCGGCCATTTTAGCTCCTAAGGAGATGTGGAGGTCGGTATACGGAGTGGTTTTCATTATATAATGTATTTATTTATAATTAATTAATTATTATTATCCCAAAATTATTGATTTACAAAGATACAACTTTTTTTTAAAAGAGTAAAATTATTCTTTCGTGTATGGTGCACGATGAATGATGAATGGGGTGTTCAAATGGAATATCATCACATGTTGGAATCGTCGGTTGCAAGGGTGAAAAAGGTGTTATCATGAGGGTTTGGAGAATATGAAAGGGCTTGGAGTGGCATTACTCCAAGCCCTTTATTTATGATATGTCACAAATTATCGGACGAAGATTTTTGTTGGTTTGCTGTCGCCGACTCGAACTAGGTAAATTCCGCTTTGGGGGACTTGTATTGTGGCGGGTGTGCTATGATGGGCAGGCTCTGTGGCTACACAGCGTCCCATGAGGTCGAAGATTTGGACAGACTGGCTTCCATCGTCGTATATTTTTAGCGTGAGGCCTTGGGTGGCAATGACATAGCCTTGTTGTATCTCAGGATTGTCAATGCCGACAGGCGAGTGAAAGTAGGCAATTATTAAGGTGTCTTGTGTGATGGTAAGGTGTCGTGGGTTATCGTTCGTGTTGTCATTCCAGCGTACGAAGCTATTGCCCGACGTGGGGATTGCGTGGATAGTGATTTCGGATCCTGGTGTATAGAGGCCTTCACCATTGACGTGGCCAAGATCTTCATTGTCGGATAGAATGCAAGCATAAAAGCGATCGTTGTTGATAGGACAGCCAGTGAACATGATGTTGTCGCGGTAGAAGGGGCGGCTTTTGTCTCCTTGGATGGAGTCGCCGTCAGCGGGGTTCGGGTTAGAATAGTCTGAGGAATAGATAATTGCGAAGCGCTGGTCGGGGTTGTCGTTCATGTAGAAGTGGTGACCGGCACGACTAGGCATCTCGGAGTTGTCGTCAAGGGCGAGTAGTAGGTTGTCGGTGCCATTATAGAAGAATGTGGTGTCAAGTACGATCTCATTCCAACCTAGGGTGAATGTGAGATCTCCAGCATAGACTTGCGTGAGTTGGTTGAGGGGGAGGATGTGCGTGGTGTCATCGAATTGTGCAAGAGAAGTATTGGCGAGGTAGATGGTGCAATTGGTTTTGGTTAAATCGGAGGTGTGGGCATAGTGGAAGCTGATGGTGCTAATGTGCTTGGCACCGTCTAGCTCATCGGCATGGAAAATCTGCTGTGAGTAGTTGTATTTTTTGTTGTTGACAAAAGGAAGTCCAGTGAAATCGTGATTGGTAGAGGTGCCAATGGCATCGGTGTGGGAGTTGTTGCAGGCTTCAGTGTGGAAGAGTACTTCGGTGGGAAGGGTACTGCTATCGGCAAAGTGAGTGGCGTCGGTGGGCTCATAGAGTGCTCGGACGGTCCATTCGTATTGTTCGTTGGACTCAAGGCCTGTGATGGTGGCGCGGGTGCCGTGGGTGAATAGGGTCTTGAATGGCTCGTTGGAGTTGTGGCGGCGGTAGCTGATTCGGTAGCCGTCAGCAATGCCCAGCCAGGAGACAGAGGCAGTAGTCGTTGTGGTGCGGGTGTGCGTGAGGTTGGCGGGACGGGTGTGGTTGGTGTAGCGGAAGCGAATGGTATTGCCTGGGGTTGAAATGTCCGATATAGAGAATGTTAAGTCTCGGCTATTATCCGAGAGGTAGGGATGTGGATTGGTAGAGGGGGAGAACTCACGTCGATTTCGGTTGGGGGCGAAGAAAGCCTCGGCTAGTTGGCCAGTTGTGTTGTTGTCATCGGAGCCTGGGCGGAAGAGCCATACTTCGTCGAGGTAGTCCTCTCCGTTGTAGCCGGCATTGCCTTCGAAACGGGTATCAATGCGATATATGAGAAGGCCTTTGCCAGAAAGTTTGGTTTCAAAGATTTCGGTGTTGTCGCGGTATTCGCAGACGTAGAACTGGTTGGGGTCGGAGGAGGGGAAACGGTAGATGATGTTGCCTTCGGGCATGCTGTCGCCAACAGAATAAAGCGTGTAGGTGCCTGGTTCGGTGATGAGGGGAATGCTGTCAAGCCAATTTCCGTATTTGTATTTTAGGTATGCAGACATGTGCTGGGGAGGTTTGGCGTTACCGGCCATGAGGTCCCAAGAGCCAACTGGGGTGACGTCGGTTCCAACGTAATATCGATATAGGTCAGGGGCTCCGAGCGAGTGGAACATCTCATGGCAGAAGGTGCTTGAACCGAAATAGTCTTCTCCAGCGCCTTCAAGTGCAAAATTGAATGTGTTGACCTGTTTGCCATTGATATAGACGTCGTGACCATAAAGGTTCCATTTGTGGGGCCAGAGAAGGTCGCTCCATCCGGTGTAAGATCCTTTAACGACGAAATTGACATTGTCAATGAATCCATCGTTGTCGTTGTCTAGTACATACTCTGTAGGCAATGGGGCGGAGTCGTTGATATAGTTCACGGCTCCTACAAGGAGGTCGAACTCGCGCTGCGTGCGGTCGTCGTAGTCGGTGTAGCCAATGGTATTGTCCTCATTGTAGGGCATGTAATAGGCACGCGGATGGGGTGACTGGTACGATAGAATGGTGTTGGAGTCGGGCGTTGGGGCGTAGTAAGTGCGGACAAACAACTTGTTGTATGATACGCGTTTGAAAAAGTTGTAAACTGAACTGGAAGAGACTCGGGATGAGTCTGAAAACATGCGGTCAATTTGGTTGAGAGGGCGAGTGTAGGCGGTGTCGTCAGCAAAACGGATAAAGATAACAAGATTACAATAGTCGCCGTGATTGCGGCCGCTAGTTTTGGGCATGGACCGTTGGTATTGTTGTGGAATGTCCCATGCATGGCGGCGTTTTAGCCATTCGTCGTAGGATATTTTCAGTCCAGGAGTAAGTCCTAAATCGGCGGGATTGGCGGCGCCGACAAGGTAATGAGAGGGCTGGATGGATCCTTGACCGTCAGGCATGGCATAGACCCAGTATCCGGCATGGTTTTGAACGATGGTGTAGTTGGCGGCATCATGGTAGCGATGATAGCATTCGTCGCCGGTGACGAAGAAGTGGAGGGTATCGCCGTTGGGTTGGATTTGGTTAACGGGCATGCGTTCGACATAGACTGCCTGGGCCTGGAAGGAGGCAAAGGTCAGTAGCGCGATCGCAAAAAATTTGAAAAGATGATTCATTTATTATTGAGATATTTGATTGAATACAGATTTTTTGAGAAATAGGGCCTGCAATAAGCCGCGCAAGGTGAGGTAGACCATGAAGGCAGTCCATAGTATGTTGTTCCAAACTGCTTCGCAGGGTGGGACCTGAAGTAATGTGATTTTACCCACATAGTAGACCAAGAAAAAAGCCAATGTGGCTACAAACATGCTGTTGCGCATTGCCCGCGAGGCAGTCGCTCCAACAAAGATGCCATCGAATAGGAATGCGGCGAAACCGCAGACTGGGATGATAAGTGTCCAAAATAGATATGGCTGGGCACCTTGGATGACGGCTGTTTCGTCACTGAAGATTCGTAGGAAACCATCAGCAAATAGCGCGTAGAGAATCGTGAAGAGCATCGTGAGCGCCAGACCCCATCTGAGCAGCAAACGCACTGATAGACGGAGTGAATGGCTGTCCCGTGCACCTATGTATCGGCCTACTAGAGACTCACCAGCATAGGCAAATCCATCCATGATGTAGCTGAAGAGCGTGAAGAACTGCATGAGTAGTGCATCAACGGCTAAGATATTGTCGCTGATACGACTGCTTGCCGCGGTGATGAAGGTGAATACAGTGGCGAGGCAGACAGTGCGAAGGAAGATGTCGCCGTTTACTTTGAAGAAGCGTCGCATCTCGTTCCAGTGCAGGGCATCGGCGAGAAGTTCCTTCAAGCCTCCACCCTCTCTGACATAGTCGGCAAAGAGGTGGCCATATTTCTTAATCATAAAGAAGATGCCAACGAATAATCCGCTGTATTGAGCGATGACTGTACCCAGTGCGACGCCGCGAATGTCCCAATGAAAGACAAGGACGAAGAGGAGGCTGCAAACGATATTGACGACATTGAGGAAGATGGCTATCCACATGGGCAGTTTGGCATTTTGCATGCCGATGAACCAGCCCTTGACGGCATATAGCCCCAATGTGGCAGGGGCTGCCCAGATGCGGACAAAGAAATATTGCAGGGCGAGCGTGAGCACCGTATTGCTGCCATGGAAGATGAGCAGGGATAGCCGGCTGATGGGCCACTGAAGCAGCAGGAGCATGAGCGCTACGGCAAGAGCGATAGAGATGGCACGGACGAAGATGCGCACTGCTTCACGAAGATTGTTGGCACCATAAGCTTGTGCGGTAAAGCCGCTAGTACCCATGCGTAGGAACCCAAAATTCCAATAGATGAGGTTGAAGATTTGGGTGCCTATGGCGATTGCTCCTAGGTGGCTGGCACTGAGATGGCCGACAATAGCCATATCTACCATGCCCAGCAAAGGGACGGTGATGTTGGTGATGATATTGGGAAGAGCGAGTCCTAAGATGCGTTTGTTCATGTTTTTTTCTAAAGGACTGGCCTAAGGAAGGGAGCAGCTGGCAGCATTGAAAATCTCACGTGTATCTTTGTTGGAGACGAAGGCAAGGATTTGACAGTTGGCTGGGTTGCATTGTTCGGGTAGCTGGAAACTGAGGCGCACCATGCGTTGGGTGCCTTGCTGTCCATCGGCATCGACATCGATGCCCCAAGCATCGGTGATGACGTCTCGGAGAACGTGGCTTTGGGAGTATTCCTCGATGGTCTCGCTGCCGTAGATTTGAGAGGTAATGATGCCGTCTTCGACAATTAAGACAGTGAGGGTCAGTGGGTCGGATACGGCCTGCTCGAAGCGCAGATGCACGTCGGCAGAGTAGTTGCCGTTGCTAGAGCTGGACTGAAGCAACATGCCGATAGAGGCATCATGTGCCAGGATGGCGTCAATTTTGTCGTCGAAACTTCCTGTGGGGGTTATCAGGTCAAGGGCTCCATTGGCTCTTTGTCGGTTGAGGAGAGCCACAGGGATAGGCTGGCTTTGAGAGAAAAAGGCATTGTACCAAATGGTTCCTTTTTCGGTTCGGAGGTCTTCCTGGCCGGAGAATGGACGGCTGAAGTTGTTGGGAACGTGGATAGCGGCCACGATAAGTTGTTCCCCATATTTTTCTAATGTGGCATGAAGCACTTCATCAGCCTTGGGGCAATTGGGGCAACGGACGCCAGTGTATTTTTCTACAAAGGCACGCTGAGTGGCGGGTATTTCCATTTCACTGTCGTACCAAGTACCGGAAGCACCTGAAAAGACGACATACTGATCCTGATCAATCTTATCGCAGGAGGCAAAGATGAATAACAGGGAGGCGAAGAGGAAAGATATCTTTTTCATGTTAATGATTTAGTCAAAGGTTTATTAGAACGATGTTGTAAGGCTGAAAGTGAGGCCATTGCTGGCAGGGACCTGGCGGCAGACACCGCCGATGCAGAGAAGGCCTTCACGTTGTTTTCCATAGCCAAGTTGCATGCGTGTGGCTCCGTGGTTGTAGCCTATGCTGAAGTTGTAGTAGTTGCCGATGCCATCTCGGTAGGCGTACTGGTCGCTGACCGATACAAACCAGGCACTGGTGAAATTGTACTCTATGAGTCCCATGATCCAGTCTCCGCAGCGTTTGTCGTTGACCTCGGGGTCGTATTTGCTGTCGCTGCCCATCCATTCGGCTTCGAAACGGATGACGTTTTTCTTATTGATTTTCCAAGTGAGGTCGCCCACGAGAATGTTGTTGTGGTGGAGTGCCCCCTCGTGACCTTCGACGATAGGATTGAAAATTTGATAGCCGTAAATGCAGGTGAATTTAACCTTGGAATTGATTTTCTTGGCCACTTCTAAAGAGGCATCAGCATAGTATAGGTCGCTGGTCTTAAACCAGTCGGATTCGTATCCGTATGTGCCAGCGCCGCCAATGTGTGTGGTATCGATGGCAGTGATGATGGCGCCATTAAGGTGAATGTCTGTGCCGTATTTGCCGCCGAGGAAGGTGTCCTTCTTGATTTTGTACATCACATCGCCTTGGAGTCCCATCTCGCCAGTGGTCTGAGTGGCATAGGGATACATGGTGAGAAAGGCATAGGTATGCTGTTTGGTGATGGCGGGGATGTAGTTGATGTAGAGCATTTCTCCGCTTTCACCGCGTACCGATTTGAAACTCATATTATCCACGCGTTTAGCTTGGAGGTTGGCGCTGAAGCCTTTTTGTGAATAGTTTGCATTGAGCATGAGAGCTTCGCCTTCACGGTAGATGTATTCGTTCATCACGCTGGGGTCTTGGCCTTTGCGGGCATATTCGGCTTGGAATCCCCAGTTGCCGTAGGCGAGGTCCATGCGCACGGCTCCGGCGCCAACGTTGAGTGGCAGGTTAAGCTTATAGGCAGGATTTTCAGGAAAGGGGATGGTTTGGTCGGCTTCATATTTGCTGACGAATCCGGCACCCAGTGTGGCACGCAGTTTGCTGTCAGCCATGGACTTGATAAGGCTGTTGAGGTTCACTTCTCCGTCAATGCCGCGCACGAGGCTCTCAGCATAGTTCCAAAAATAGCGCTGGCGACCAGCGAGAGCCTTGATGGTGACGCCATCGAAGGGGCGTAGGGTGACGTCAATGCCGCGGAGTGAGTTGTCGAGACCGAGGTAACGGTCTTCGTAGGCGCGGAGAATCATGCCGTTGCCAAACTGTTCGTAGAAATTACCCACTGTTACGCTGAGGCGTTCGGCTTGGTAGCTGGCAAAATAGTTGGCGATGCCTTGTCCTTTGTATCGTGCGTCAAAGCCGAGCATGGGGTTTTGGTATGCCTCAAAGCGAATGCCTGCGCTGAAATTGCCGTTGGTATAAAGTATGTCGGCTCGAGCATTCATAAGGAGATTTTCGGGCACGTCTTGTGCACCGATGATGCTGTCGGCACTGGATATTTGGCCGTCAAGCTGGATGTTGCCAGTGACTTGGCCGCCCATGATGCCTTGTGCTTTGGCAACTGGAGCCAGCAATGTGGCCGCTAGCAAAAGGGAGCAGGAGAATAAATGTCTTGTACGCATGGAATAAAGAAGTCTGGGTGAGTGAAATGACTTATGTTGATTAGACTGTGCTGATTACTCTGAAGCAGCAGCTTGGCGTACGGCCTCAATGAGCTCTTCTTCGCTACCATCGGTGTATGTGGTATGCTGCCATACAATTTCTCCTTTGCCGTTAATGACAAAGGTATGGGGGACGTTGGCAACGTTCATGGCGCGTTTGAAATCTTGGTTTTGGTCGATGTAGACCTCATATTCCCAGCCTTTTCCGTCGACATGGGGTTTGACACGGTTGGCGTTACGGGCATCGTCGATGGAGATAGCCACCAGCTTCACGCCTGTTTCTTCCTGCCATTCTTGGTAAACTTCGCTGATAGCATCGAGCTCCTTGTTGCAAGGTTTGCACCAAGTGGCCCAGAAGCTAATGATGATGGGCTTACCATCATTTTGGATGGCCGAGGTCTGCACCGAGGAGCCGTCAAGGGCTTTGATAGTGATGTTTTGCGGGAGTTGTGCGTTCTGTGCGAAAGCGATGCCGGCGAGGGTCATGCACACAAGGGTGAGAAGTACTTTTTTCATGATTTGCAAAATTGTATGTTTTTTATCTTATTTTGTATCTTGAATTGAATAAATATTGTAATCATTAATAATATTATGAATTGGTAGGCTGCGGGGCATTGGGAGAAAGTAGGTCGAATAGGCTCTGCCGTGCTGGTGTGTCGGGCAATTGTAGTAGGGCTTCTTGGGCGAGACGGGTGTGTTGATCGATGAGCGACTGAGCCGAAGTGTCTGACGGGAGGCTCACATCGTGGTTGATGTCGGTATCGTGCATGTCGTCGCGCATTTGGAACACCATTCCGTAATGATATCCAAAATCGTGCAGCGCCTGCCTGTAGTGGCTGTCGCCATCGTCAGATATCGGCAGCGCGCCCAATTCGCAGCAAGAGGTCATCATGGAAGCTGTCTTGCAGCTGATAACCTCGAGATAATCGTCGACTGATTGCTGGTGACTATTGATAAGCGACAGCTGCTTGAGTTCTCCGCGACAGAGGTCGGTGACGGTATTGTTCATAATCTCGGTGGCTTCGGAGATGTCGGCTTGTCGAAGTGCCGTAATGACTAAGGAGAGGTAGTAGTCTCCGCAGATGACTGCGACGGCATTTCCCCAGCGGTTGCACACCGACTGGTGGCCTCGGCGCATGTCCGATTCGTCAACCACGTCGTCGTGCATCAGGGATGCGTTGTGGAGCAGTTCAATGGCAACGGCTAGCATGACGTGTTGCTGCGAAAGATGCTGGCAGGCTTCTGCTGCTAGCAGCAACAAGGTGGGACGAAGCTGTTTCCCGGGAAATGTGGCTAGGTATTCTTCTACCTCTTTGAGCAAGGGTTCGCTAGAGGTGGTCCGGCGAAGATATTCTTGCTGGAAGAGTTGGAAGGAATCGTGGATGGGCAGTTGTATCTGTTCGAGTGTCATGAGTGGCTATTGTGTCCGCATTCCTGTCGTGGTGACAATGGAGGTTTTGTTATTTAGTTCGTCGTGGATGATGATGTTATAGACGCAGGTGGTGCGTCCTTGTTTGACGCAGGAGGCTTCGGCTATGAGTCGTGAACCTTTGGGCTGGGCAAGGTACTGTATGCTGCTGCCTAGGGAGACCCATGAGATAGGCTGTTGGTCAATGAGGCAGCGGCTGTTGGCTGCAGCGGCAAAGGCTAGGTCTGCCAGCGTGAACATCACGCCGCCCATCACGCCGCCCATGGCATTGCGGTGCACGGGTTGGATGTCGAGGCTGCAGATGGCAGTGTCCTTTTCCACGAGGTCGAGCGCAATGCCTGTGGCCTCAGTGGCGAAAAGGTCGTGCGCGAAGACTTTCCTAGCGTCAAGCGTTAAATTCGTCATAGAGTGCCGAAAGTTTGTTGCATAGGGGCTTGCTGGCTTTGACGAGAGGCATGCGCAGCGTGTTGCTGATGAGGCCTTGCATCTCAAGCAGGGCTTTAATGCCGGTTGGGTTGCCTTCGTCGAAGATGGCGTTCATCAAGGGCAGCATGCGGTAGTGGAGAGGCTGGGCTTTCTTGGTGTCGCCCTTGAGAGCGTATTTCACCATGGTGGACATCTCCTTGGGCAATGCGTTGGCAATGACAGAAATCACGCCCGATGCACCGAGGGTGACCATGGGGTAGGTGAGCGAGTCGTCGCCCGAGATGACTAGGAACCGCTCGGGTTTGTTGCGGATGATTTGCATCACCTGCGCAATGTTGCCCGAGGCCTCCTTGATGCCGATGATGTTGGGACATTCTTCGGCAAGCTGCAGGGTGGTGTCGGCGGCAATGTTGACACCAGTGCGGCCCGGGACGTTGTAGATGACCACTGGCACTGGGGATGACTCGGCAATCTGCTTGAAATGCTGGGCCAGGCCACGTTGGTTGGGCTTGTTGTAGTAAGGAGCAACGGAAAGAATGCCGCTGATGCCGTCGAAATTGGCATTGGCAATGGCATCAGTGACTGCCAGCGTGTTGTTGCCGCCCATCCCAAGCATGATGGGACAGCGTCCGGCGACGCTTTCGATAATGAAATCCTGCAAGGCGTGGCGTTCGGTCTCGGTCATGGTGGCGGCTTCGCTAGTGGTGCCAAGGGCTACGATGTAGTCGGCCCCTCCATCGATGATGTGGTTGATGAGGGCTTCCAATTTGCTGAAGTCGATGGTCTCTTGTTGCTTGCGGAAAGGTGTCACCAAGGCGACACCGGTACCGATGAATGGATTTTTCATGGATGATATGCTGTATTATTGTTTGCGAATTTGTACAAGATATGATAATATTTCTGTGAGAAGGTTTTCTATTGTGCAGGGTCCCTCGCCGCGGATGATGAAGTCATAAGCGGCTGTGCTGATGGTGGAGAAGTCGGCAGTGGTGTCTTGGTAGGCGCACTTGAGGTCGGCTTTGGTGGTGAGGGTGGCATAGAGGCCGAAGAGGTCTTCGTTGGGGGTGGTGTCGATGAGCAGGTCGTAGTGGTAGCTGGAAAAGAATTGGAGAAACCCGGCTTTGGGAAGTCCGTTCTTGTCGATATTGTTTTCGTCGTTGGCCAGCATTTCTATTTTGCGAACCATGCATCCGCGGGCGTTCATGTGGTGGACGAAGTGGTCCACAGTCATCTTTTCTTCTTCCGAGACGGCATGGAGGATGAGGCCTATGCTGCGCACATCGTCAAGGTGGAATATTCGACGTTTCCGCGGCAGGGCGGCGAGGTTGCGCAAGGTGTTATTGCGTTGTAGCTCTCGTATTTTATCTATCGGGTTCAATGCTTGTCGGAAGTTTTCGTTGTAGTTTCTTTGGTGAGTTTGAAAGATTTTCGGTGGATGGGCGAAGGTCCATACTCGGCTAATGCGGCATAGTGGGCGGCGGTAGGGTAGCCTTTATGCCGGTCGAAGCCGTATTGGGGGTACTGTTCGTGCATTTTGAGCATATAGTCGTCGCGCCAGGTCTTGGCAAGGATTGAAGCCGCGGCGATGGAGAGATATTTGGCATCGCCCTTGACGATGGTGTGGTAGGGGATGAGGGTCTCGGGGTAGAATCGGTTGCCGTCGATGAGCAGCAACTCGGGTTCAATGGAAAGTTTCTGCACGGCCAGGTTCATCGCGTGCATCGAGGCTCGGAGGATGTTGGTCTGGTCTATCTCTTCGGGCAGCACCGAGGCCACGGCCCAGCAGCAGGCATCGGCATAGATGATGTCGCGCAGTTTGTAGCGTTGCTTCTCTGTGAGTTTCTTGGAATCATCCAGCAGCTCGTTGTGGTAGTCTTTGGGAAGAACCACTGCGGCTGCGTATACGGGCCCGGCCAAAGGACCTCGTCCGGCTTCATCGCAGCCGCATTCGGTCAAATCTGGTGTATATTGTGAGAGAAGCATGCTTTACAAGATATTCCAAAGGATGAAGATGACAATGATGGCAAACAGGATGATGTTCCAGAACGCCTCTTTGCGCTTGCTGTCGAGAAAGAGGATGGTGGAGGTGAAGCAGAACGGGATAGCAAAGGCCTGCGTCATGATTGGGAAGGCCTGCGTATAGGGCACCATGGCTAGGCTGCCCAGGAGAAACATCACCACGGCGGCGGAGTTGGTCTTGTAGTTGACGGTGTTGTTCTGGCTGGATGCGGCCAAGTGAAGCAGGCCGGCTACCAGCAGCATGAGGAAGCATCCGCTGCCTACCCAGTCCATTGTGTTGCCTCCAACCTTGAGATTGAGGTCGCTGAGCGTGTAGTAGAGCAGGTAGTTGCGGTAGAACATCTCGTCGTTGACAAAATAGATGGTTTCCAACAGAATGTAGGGCGCTAAAAGCCCTAGCAGCACCATCGTCCAGTCGCGCAGGCTGTAGAGGCTGTAGTTGAACATGTTGAAAATCATGGGTATCAGGAACACGATCATCGTAGGACACACCAGCGTGGCTAGCGAGATGCAAGCGGCGGCACCGAAGGTCTTGTCAATGTTGATGGAAAGCAGGGTGGATGTGACCATCATCTGGCTGATGGCGAGGATGATGAAGAGGTTGCCAAGCAAGATGGGCGTCAGGGTGGGGGAGACTACGCTCATGGCCAGCATGTAGAACAGCAGCGGCATCAGCGTTCCTTGGCTGATGAGCTTGTGCCGATACATCATGGTGCTGATGAGAACGCCCTCTAGCACGATGAGCAGCAAGGCGAGGATGGCAGAAATGATGGGCGGCAGGTGGTCAGTGAGCAGGTAGTAGAGCTGCCCGCCTCCGAAATCGGGTGTGGGGAGCGGGTGGAGGAAAATGCGGAACCACAATAGTGCTGCTATTGCCAGTAGGAGGACAATCTGCAGGTATATGTTTTTCCGAAAGATATTCAGCATTATGCGTTGTCGTTGTTAGGGGTTACTTGACCAGACGGGCGGTGCGGGCGCCGCATTTGACGATGTAGATGCCGTAGGGCAGGCGCGAGATGTCGAGGGTGCCTTCCAGCGTCACTTGCTGCTGGAGCACCAGCGTGCCGTTGATGGAATAAATGCTTACCAACTCGGGATTGTGGCGGCCGGTGAGGACTGTAATCTGGCTGCTGGCGGGGTTGGGATAGACTTGGAGCGATTTGGCAAACCACTGCTCGTCGGCCTCTTGGATGTCGACATGGGCGAGGGCTTCGTTGACGGCTGCCAGCGCGTCGGCTTTGCCCCAGCCCCAAGCGTCGCTGATGCTGTCGGACTCGTGCAGCGGACCGGTGTATTCGTCGTTGCGGGCGGTGGAGCAGATGATTTCGCGCACTTGGTCGGGCGACAGGTTGGGGTTGGCCTGCAGCATCAGTGCCACGATGCCGGTGACAGCGGGACCCGACATCGAGGTGCCCGACATCTTGGCCCAGATGTAGCTGCGGCTGGCATAGGTGTAGGTCATCACCGCGGTGTAGTTTTCGGTGGTGTAGGAACTCAGCGATGAGATGACGTTGACGCCGGGTGCCGACACTTCGGGCTTGCGGCGGCCGTCGATGATGGGGCCTTTGCTCGAGAATCCGGCCAGTTGACCCAGGTTGGGGCTGCCGTCGGGCTTCAAGCCGTCGGCCACGTGGGCAGCTACGGCGATGCATTTCTCGGCGCAGGCGGGTTCGCCGATGCCATAGGCATTGTCGCCGAGGGTGTAGGCTAGCGAGTGGCCTTGAGTGAATTCGGCACCCATGTTGCCGGCGCCGTTGGCCAGGTTGGTCATATTCCAGCAGTGCACGGTGCCTTCAGTGGCGGTGACGGCAATGTGGATGTTGTAGTTGCGATTCTTGGCAATGTTGATGAGCATGTGGGGACGGCCATTGTAGATGTTGGCACTCTCCACGGTCATGTCGAAGGGCAGCGTGTCGTTTCCGAACACCAAGGCACTGTCGATGAATAGGTTGCCTTCTGTAGTGCTCACCCATCGGAAGGACACCGAGTCGTCGCCGTTCACCATGGCAAAGGAGGCCTCGAATTGTCTGTTGGGTTCGCCCCAGATGATGATGCCTTGTCCGATCTCGTTATAGTTGTACCAGGCTGCCATCGAACGCAGCGTGTCGGGGGTGCCGGCATTGAATGTCTTGGAGACGTGGAACTGGTCATTGCCGCAGTTGCCGGCGCTGGTCACGAACACGATGCCGCTGTCGGACAGGCTGTTGATGGCCTGGCTCACCAGCGAGGTGCCGTCGATGGGACCGAGGGTGTACATGCCCCAGCTGTTGTTGATAACCAGCCGCTTGCCCTCTTCCTTGGCCACGTCTTTCATCCAGGCCACGGCATCGAGCCAGGCGGCTCCATTGAGACGGAATGAGGCGAAGAGCAGGTTGGCGTAAGGGGCTTGGCCGGTGTAGTTGCCATCGATGCCGCGTCCGGCGCAGATGCCTGCAACGTGGGTGCCGTGGGTGGCATAGCCGTATAGTCCGGCGGTGTCGCCTTGGGCTTGCAGCAGGTCGTGGCGGTCGTTGAACACGGTGCCGTAGTCAAAGCCTTCGGGGGCAGGACCGCTGAGCTTGAACTGGTCCCAAGCGCGCAGCAGGCGGCGGTTGTCCTGGCCGTTGTTGTTGAAGTTGGGGTGCTTATAGTCGAAGCCCCAGTCGGTGATGCCGATGATGACATTCTCGCCCGTATAGGCTTGCGACAGGCCTAGGCCCTGCTGCACGCTGTCGGTGCGGGTATCATAGCGGGTATGGTTGAGGGTGGGGAAGATGGGGTCGGCAATGCAATACTGCACGATTTCGGAGCAGTTGGCCACGATGTTGATTTTGGCGGCAGGCACGCGCAGGGTGACGATGTTGCCGGCTTTGGCGCCCACATGGATGCCTTGCTGCTTCAGCAGCTTGGCATCGAAGCGGCTGGTCACCTTGGCCAGCATAGGCACTTCTTCTTTGCTGTTTTTGGCGTTGAACTGATTCAGTTTCACCTGGGTAACGGCATCGCATTTGGCATTGTTGTCCAGTTTCACGGTCTGAGCCATCAAAGGCAGGCAGGCCAGCATCGTTGCAAGAAATAATAGTTTGCGCATCGTATGATGATTTTTTATTTTCAGAAAAAATGAAGATTCAAAATTGATTATTCGTCATTGATTATTCGTCGAGGTCTTTGACTTTGGAGCCGGCTTTGTACATGGCATGCACAGCCACGCCGTCTTTGTCGGTGTAGATACCTTCGCCTTCATATTTGCCATTGACCCAGGCACCCTCGTATTTGGCACCATTGGGGAAGACATAGGTTCCTTGGCCGTTCATCTTGCCACCTTTCCATTGGCCGGAATACACGGCGCCGTTTTTCCAGTGGTGAGTGCCTTGCCCTTCAAAGTCGCCGTCGACAATCTCGCCTTCGTACTTATTGCCGTTGACGAAAGTCCATGCCACGTTGCCGGTTTTGGCATCGCCGTCGGTGAAGTCGCCTTCCATCACGTCGCCGTTGGGATAGTAGAAGGTGCCGTGCCCGACAATCTTGCCGTTTTCGAAATGGCCTTCATAGCGGCCTCCAGTGGTGTATGTCAACTTGCCTTCGCCGTGGCAGTGGCCTTTTTTCCAGTCGCCTTCATAATAGTTTCCGTTGGCATATTTCATGGTTCCATAACCTGATGGGCGGTTGTTCATGTCGTGAGCTCCAAAATATACATCGCCTGAGGGCATGCGGATAGTCTTTTGATCCTGTTCCTGAGCAATGCACAATTGGCTGATAAATAGCATTGTCGCAAATGCGGTAAAGAGTCTTTTAACGTTCATGTCAAGTCAAAAATAATTTTGCAAAGATACGAAAAAAAACATATAGAAAAATTATAAATAAAAAAAGTCTACTGCC
>X415_White_Rhinoceros__coassemble_126_pt1 | contig 21856 bp, 15 predicted proteins | sample X415_White_Rhinoceros__metabat2_low_PE_004 | metagenome-assembled genome bin X415_White_Rhinoceros | reverse complement strand
ATCGATAAGGGCAATGTCGCCAAAATCAAAAACAATATCTTTTTCATTATCGCGGGTTTTATAATTTAAATAACGATTTTTCACGTTTCATATTGTGTTTGTCGTATTTGGGTAGCATTTATGACACATCTTTGTGATTTTTTTCATAGGGTACGAAAAAAAATTTAGTGACGATGTAATATTTTGGCTTTTCAAACGACTATTATATATGAGACGCAATGCCACGCAATAATAGCAGGGATGCTTCGTTTTATTGGGAGGCTTTGTTGTTTCGAAACCAAAGGCATTGAGGATTTGGGCCCACTTGAAGCATCGATGCTTTTGGATACAATAGAGATTAACCTTAATAACGGATTATACATTTATCAATACATGAAGAAAGTCATTTTATTCCTGTTATTGGCGGCTACGGCACTGATGGCGGAGGCGCAGATGCAAATCACCGGCGTTTTGAAGAATGCCAAAGAGAAACAACCCGTCATGTTTGCCAACGTGGCCCTGATGCGGGCGAGCGACAGCACCTTCCTGCGCGGCACCACCAGCGACGAGAAGGGCGCCTTCAAGCTCGAGAACGACACCATACCCACCTACCTACGCATCTCGGCCATCGGCTATGAGACCCACTTCGCCCGCGTTCCCAACACCCGCTACGGCGGCCCCACGGGGCTGGCAACCATCGACATGGGCACCATCCTGCTCAACGAAGGGGCCATGACGCTGGATGCCGTGGTCGTCACCGAAAAACGCCCCATTTACTCCGTTGACGGCGAGAAAGACCTCTACAACGTGGCCGAAGATGCCAGCATACAGACCGGCAACGCCAGCGACGCCCTCCAGAACGCCCCCGGCGTGGAAGTGGATGTCGAAGGCAACGTGACCCTCAACGGCAGCAGCGTGACGGTGTGGATCAACGACCGCCCCTCTCACCTCGAAGGCGAAGCCCTCAAACAGTACATCAAGATGCTGCCAGCCAACAGCATCGACCGCATCGAGGTGATGAAGAACCCTTCGGCCAAATACGGCGGTGGAGGCCCCGTTGTGAATATCATCACCAACCAACGGATGCTGCGCAACTCATTCGTCAGCTTCGGCGCCAACGGCAACAGCCGCCCCTCCATCGCCCCCTGGACTTCCTACGTCTACAGCAACGAGAAGTTCCACCTCAGCGCCTACCTCAGCTACAACGGCAGCCGCAGCGTGTCGGACGGCACCAGTAGCGGACAGATGTTTGACGCGGACAGCGTGCTCTCGCGCGACTGGCAGGAGGTCAACGACGCCACCAGCCGCCAACACAACGTCTGGGCCAACCTCAACGCCAGCTACGAGATTGACTCGATGAACCGCATCAACGGCTATTTCGGCACCTACCCCAGCACGTCGAAAAGCAGCCGCAACAACGAACAGACACGCATGGAATACCTCTCCAACCCCGGCGACTATAGCTTCTCCAGCCATTTCGACGACCGCAACAGCAACTTTGGCGGCTTTGGCGGCGCCTCATACACCCACAAATTCAACAACGACGGCCACGAGATCTCGCTCGACTACACCTTCAACTTCTATGGCTACGACAACAGCCACACCAACTACCGCCATTACCTTTACCAGCCGCAGATGAGCTACGACCAGCACAGCATCACCAACATGTTCAGGGGCAGCAACTCGTTCAGCGCCAACTATTCGCTGCCCTACAGCAAGAAAGGCGAGCTGGAGATGGGACTGGAATACGGCTTCAGCAACAACCGCAACTACTACTACCGCGACACCCTGAACCGCCTCGACAACCAATACTACTGCGACTACCTGCTCAGCGACACCGTCCACGAGCCTGGCCACAACGCCCGCACCTACCTCACCTGGCGACGCAAGTTCGGCAAGTTCACCCTCAAGCTTGGTAGCAGCCTCGACTACGATTTCAGCAGCAACCGCCACGAGGAGGCGCCCCAATACGACGTCGTCGCCCGCAGCCTCAGCTTCTCGCCCTCCGTGCACCTCAGCTACCGCACCAAGAGCATGCACAACTTCAGCGGCAGCTACCGCATGAGGACCACGCACCCCAGCGCCGGCAAACTCTCCACCTACCCGCGCTATGGCGTCGAGTCGTTCAGCATCGGCAACCCGCTGCTGGAGCCCTACTACGAGCACAATGCCGACCTCTCGTGGAACAAATACTTCTCGAAGTTCGGCTCTGTCGGAGCCAACGCCTCCTTCAAGTCGAACATCAACGAATTCAACAGCATAGATGACGCGCGCTACGTGGACTATTTCGACCGCGTGGTGGACTACTCCACCTGGGCCAACAACGCCGACGGTTGGAAATGGTCGCTGAACGCCAACTGCATGTACCGTCCGACGGCCTTCTTCAACGTGCGCCTCAGCGGCGGCATCAGCGACGACTGGTACCGCGTCGTGGTTCGCGAGGGGCAGCCGCCCGTGGAGGACGAGATGCTCTCATGGAATGTCCGCTGCAAAGTGTGGGCCAAGCTGTGGAAGAAGATGGAGGTCTTCGCCACGTGCTACTACAACAGTCCGTCGCACGGCTGGAGCAAGCTAGCCATCAACCACGAACGCAAAGGTTTCGACCTGGGCATGAGCGCCGATTTCTGGGATCGCAGGCTCTCACTCTACTTCAATGCCCACGACCTCTTCAACTGGAACCGTTGGGGCACCACTGTCATCAACCCCTACTACAGTTCCACGAGCGACGACAAATACAACTCGCGGTATATCTCCTTCGGTGCCACGCTGCGTTTCGGCAAGATGGAGCTGGAGAGCCGCGCCCGCACTGGAGCTACTGAGGCTAGCATCGGGGGGTGATTTAAAGGAGTTATCGCGGCTGACGCCGCTAGGAGTTAAAGGAGTTAAAGACGTTACGGTTTGGCGCAGAAGCTCTCGTTTGACTGCGTCAAACTCTAGAACTGAAAGAAATTACCAGAAATTAATCAGAAATTTCTAGTAATTTCTTTCTGTTATATTGTCGATAAAGCCGACACGACAGGGTTATTTACAATTTTGGAAGCCTCTTGCTGTAGGCAAACAGTATTGACTTGGATCTTTATCTCCTTTGACTTCTTTAACTCCTACAAAGAGGACTCCTTTAACGGATTATAAGGCCATCAATACCAAAGCGGTATCTTCTCGCCTGTGAGCCTCACAAGATAGAGGCAGGCGGTGATGAGGGATTCGGGGGGATTGGTCAGATAGAGTGCCTTGAAACGGCTGCCGTCGAGGTGCTCGACAAACCAACGTGCATCGTCATGGAAGGATCTTTCAATGTGATTTTCCAACGAGTCGAGCCGGGCTTCGGTCATCAGTGCCTTCACCTCGTCCCATTCGCCGTCGGTCAACAGGCGGCTGCCCGAATCGGATAGCTGGCATGCATCGCGATAGTGGTCGATATTGGTGCCCAGCTTCCAACACAGCTGGTGCTGGAAGCCGTTGCTCTCCACGCGCACCATCAGAGGCGGCAGCGAAGGCCTCAACCAAGTGAATCGGTACGCCTCGCTGCCCTCGGGCAGTTCCGCCCCAAACAGCGGGTCTTCCTGAAGCCCAGCAAGCTGCTTGCCGATGCTTTTGGCCACAGATTCGGAACGATCCAGCACATCGCAGTATTTCACATCAAACCGAGTCATCCAATTCGCCTTCAAGTTGGCCAGATAGTCGGGAGGAAGGAAGGCTCCCCGGGGATGGGAGTCAAATGGAACGAACGAGGGATTGCATGGCTGCTGGCGGAAAGCCTCAAGCTGACGGACAGGATAATAGTCGCTGGTGTCGACATAGCCCAGGCGAGCCGACAGGTAATAATAGCGCAGCGCGCTGTCGGCCAACTGCCTGGCATCCAACCGATGGAGCGCTGCCGTGTCGCCACCGAGCATCTAGAGATACAAGTCTTCGTATGGCGAGCGGCATTCGCCACACTTTTGAGCATCGATAAAACTGAGATAATAATCCCATGCCACCATCTTTGCCTTCCGGCCATTGGCACTGTCTTTGAAGAAACCCTCCTTCGCAGAAATAAAATGCCGCCCAGAGGGGTCGTAAGGGGTTCGTGGGGAGTGCTGATGCTGTTGGAGCCATTTGCTGAAAAACACGGGGATGTTCCACTGAGTCTGCTCCTGCTGCCCGCGACGGTAGTAGACATTCCAACGGGGGATGCCCTTGACCACGCGCTCGGCTTCGTCCTGCAAATCTTGAGCAACATTGTTCTGAACCTTCACCTCGAGGATATGGCCGACGGAATCGACCTCCTTGACTGAGACATATACTCGAGCCGAGTCGGGCACCTCCTTGAGGCGGCCGTAATCGACCGCACGGTTGAGGTAATCGCGCAGCACATCGTTACCCCCATCGCCAAAAGGAAGGTAGGTGGCACTATTGTCGTACTCCTCCATCGACTGAACCCTGCCGTCCTTGACATTGATCACGCGTTCGTTGCGATAATAAGATTCATAGCCCATGTGCACATATTCGAGCATCCCGCCGTACTGCACATAGAGTTCGCCCGTGAACCAGTCGGCAAAGACATCGCCAGCGGCATCGCGACCTGGGAAGAACTCCGACTTGTCGATTGACCGGTAGCGTAAGCGATTCAGCGAATCCTGTTTCATGACAGTAATGTCGTGGAGGAAGAGGCTGTCGTTGCGCAGGACGAAATAGGCGATGTAGCCTCGCCAGCAAGCGGTGGTAGAGCCATCGCCTTCAGGCCGACGGCCCAAGGTTTCGAGATAGGGTTCCAACGGATTGCACGACAGAGGCAGGGTGGCGCCATTCCATATCAGATAGTCGGGTCTCTGCGCGGTGGCGCTCGCCGAGAGGGCTGCCGATGCCAGCAACAAGCATAAAAGGAGACGCTTCAGATCATTGCCAATATTCGTTGTCAAACTCCATCACAGGCGGGTTGATAGCGGGGTTCTCATAGCGGGTGATGTTGCCACGTTCGTCGTAGAAGGTCCTGATTACCGACCTTTGGTCGGGGTTTTGTCCATAATCCCATTCCTCCTCATAGTCTATCTCCGTGCGCATGATGGGAGTGCCGTCGGGGCGGCAGCTGACGAAGATATCGCTCTCGTAGCCCTGTACGAACGACTTGCCCGTCTTGGCGGTGAGGTCGCCCGCATGGTTGTACTGATAGGCCAAGGAGTCGTAGCCGCCATAGAAACTGTGAATCACATAGTCTACGCGGCCATAGTCGTCGTAATAATAGCGATAGCCAAAGTCGTCCAAGCCACGGGAGCCACCTTTGGAAGTTTCGCTGACGATACGACCCTTGCCATCGGTAACGCGCTCAACGACAACCGAGTCGGTTATCGATCCGGGCGGCGTACCATAGAAAGAACTCGGCCTAGTCAATTCAGAATATCTGTAGCTGTATTCCAGCCTGAAGGCACCATCCTCCTCCACCTTGCTCGAGGTCAACTGATAGCTGTCTATCGTCGTGTCCACCGCATTCTCATGCCGCTCGTACAAAACCCATTGATACTGTTTGACCACTCCGTTGTCATCATACTCCACGGTTTCCACCGAAGCGGTGTCCCATACGGGACCTTGCCTGGCATCATCCCACACCTGTCTCAGTTCCACGCGACGCACGAGGCGGTTCCTGCCGTCGAAATAGAGCTCGATGCCGGCATCCGTACGGTAGCCGTGCCGTTCGTACTGGGTGACCTCCCTGGGCTTGCGCATGCCCATCACGCTGTCGGAAGGCACATATTGGCGCACGCAGCGCAGCGGCGGATTCACATGCGCCGGCATCCAAGGCAAGTCGTCGATGGCAAACGACTGCGCCGCCCCCGAGAGAGCCAGCGCCAGCATGGCCAGCAGAGGCAGGAAATATCTTATTCGGTTCATCTTCCTATTTATTATTGCTTTCACAATCACATTTGTCGCAAGAAAAGCCAAAATTGTGACAGCGGAAGCGAAATTTAATACAATTTAACGGTTCTCCTATGGAAAATAAAAGTTCCTAATCGACTGCAAAAATAGAAAAATTATCGGATATGAACGATAAAAAAAGGCAATTTTTGTCGTCTATATCCGATAAAAATCATTGGTACAAAATCGCAAACAAGTACAATTCAGCTACATACGAATTATCAACCCACAATCCACGATAGGACACCTACTCACATAGAAATCGCCCTCTTGTCCCGCATTTTACCGCCAGCAGGACCAGTCGATGCGCGATTCAACCGCCTCCTCGATGCTGTCGTCGAGGGCGGGGAAGAGGTCGCGGCCGAGGCGGGCCTCGAGGTCGTCGACAGTACAGGCATAGTCGCTGAGTTTGTGGTGACGGCCGTCGTTGTGCATGATGTAGGCGATAGCGGAATAGCCATCGCCGTCCTGTACCAGCAGCGCCTTGAAGAAATAGTCGGGCACTTGCACCTTGGCGGCGCCGATGGTGCCATACTCTCCATTCTCAAAGATGGGACCGCACACCACCCACACCCTGCCGTACTGGCGAGCCAGACGACGCACCATTTTCTCGAGGTTATTCCAATCGCCGGCATTGAAGTCGTGGTTCTGGGGACAGATGTTGGGGAAATAGTGGCTCTCCCAATAGGCCTTCTCCGACCAACGCATGTCGGCTTTCGGTGCCATGTGGCCCTTGTCCCAACCCGAGCGCGAATAGTCCTCGCGCGAAGCCTGGCGGCCCTTGACATTGGGGTCGCGGCTGAAGCTGGAACTCTTGCTGTCGTAAACCACGTTCAGCTCCTCGGCGGTGAGCTCATAGGCCACCCAGTTGGGAACCAGCGTCGTGTGATTGTAGGAACAGGTAAAGCCGGAATAGTAGAGGATGTCCTCGTCGTCGGAAAAAGCGGGCTGCTCTAAACCCTGAGCAGCAGAGTCGGGTGCCGAAACTGCGGACTCCGACTCTGCTGCCGGGAATTGGCAGCTACCCAGCACGAACATGCCGAGCAGCGTTGCCACGATAGGAAGGCTATTCATTCACAATCTTTTTGACAGTCATGCCCTGAGGGGTCACCACCTGCAGCATGTAGATGCCGGCTTGGGGCAGCGACAGGGTCACGTCGCCACCATTACTGGAGAGGGCCTGCAAGAGTCTGCCATCGAGCGAATAGAGACGCAGTTCGGCAGTGGTTCCGTTTTCGAGGCTCACGGTGCAGCGACCTTGGGCGGGGTTGGGATAGACGGCGCAGGAGAGTGCATTCACATCCTCGATGCCTTCGATTGGGAGGGCATTGGTATTAAAGGTCGTGTAGGCCCATTCGCCATAATAGTCCTCGCCGCAGACAGCGCGCACCTGGCAAGAATAATCCACCCGAGGCAACAACTCGGCGGTCGGGAAGAGGAAGAATGTGTCGTACACAACCGTATCGACCACATACTCGGGAGTGTGTGTCGGGTAATAGGATATCTCCCAAGCCTCTGGAACAGAAGGTCCATACCAAGAGTCAGAGAAGGCAGACCAAGACATATGATAATCAACCAGATTCAGAGAATCCAGCTGCAATTCTTCCACCTGCAAGTTGACCACATCAGCGCAAGGATCGGCAGGCGTGGTGAAAGCGACATGCGACCAATCGCCATAGATAAAGCCGTTGCACATGCTGCGGAGATAGAATTCATAAGTAGTTTCGGGGGAAAGGCCCAGTAGCGATAGATCCAATTCGTTGCTTTGAAGCATCATCACCGTGCCAGAATCCAGGCTGAAACCTTCCTCGCCATACTGAAGTTCCCACATATCGGGCTCATAGCTGCCCATCCATTCCAGCACATATCCAACAGGAACCGTGTCGATCGTAACGACTTCCATGCCGAGGATGGCGGCGCAGGTGTCGGGCGCTTCCACTGTGTCGTGCCAGAACATCAAATTGTCGATGCACATATAGGATCCCTGCTGGCGATTGATGCTTGCAGAAGAGATAAGCAACACAATCATAGAGTCTGGAGCCAATTCTGGCAAAGAAGCGTCCAGTTCATGAGCTGACTGATAATAGACCGTGAAGGGGGTATAGCCGGTCACATCGGTGAGGGAAATGGTGGCGCCGCCTCCCACCACGGTGCGACGCTGGTTGATGGTGTCGTAGCGGGTGCCGAGCATTACCACACCGCCATTGTCGCCCATCACAGCCGAATGGTACTTATAGTTGCCGGTGAGTCGGGTAGGTTCGAAGCCATTCAGCGCGATGCCACCAGTGATGAGGTTGTTCACATCCAACGTGTCTAACGAAGTAATCAAAGTCTCAGCGCTATCCATGTTCTCCATCAGCAAGTCAGCTATAGAGAGAAAATAATCAAGATTCACCTCACCTGTAGCAAGCACCGTGGGAAAAACCATCTGGGTGAGCGAGCTATCAAGGTTGGCAGACAGGAGCATATAGGGCAACGTTTCAACCACATCGGAAAGCATGAAACTCTGCATTTTCACAGCATATGAGCTATCAGGGACCATGCCAGTTTCCTGACTCACTTTCACTAGCGGAAGCGTGGTGTTGAGGTTTACGTTGCTCCCGAAGAGCTCGAAACTCTCATTAATGGGATAACCTAAGAAACCCCAGCCAGTTGGCGTAGAATAGCTAGTATAGATATCCACATTGAAAAATCCAGCCGATAGTGAATAGCCTGGGTTGGTCGTCCACTGCTCGAAACTGCCATAAGGCACACGCATCGAAGTCTGGGCAGAAGCGGTGGTTATCAAAAGCCAAAGAGCCGTAACCAATAGGGAGATCTTTTTTACCATAAATAATTACTTCGAAGTTGACAGATTCATTTCACGCCATTCAGATATTCGAGAGCAGCCTGCAGCTGGTTGTCGTCATGGTTGTCAATTAACGCATCGACGTCCAAACGCACCTCTTTGTTGGGAGAAATACCCTTGCCTTCAAGGATTCCACCGTCAACAAACTTGCACTGATATGTAGTCGTATATACAAAATGGTAATCGTCCATGCTACCAAAAGTACCCGTGAAAGTACGGGAGAACATGCCGTCCAGCGCGCCATGTCCGCCGAAAGTGCGTTCACCAATAAAATATCCGTTGGGCATATACTTGATGGCTGCAGTGCTGATTTCGCCCATGCTTACTGACCATACATCAGCCAATACGACGTAAGGCACATCGCTACGTACAGTTGTCTCAGCCTTGTGGACAGTCATCGGAGCCCACGGGGTATAGTCATAGCGGTGCAATCCGTTCTTGGTGCGGGTGTAAGCCGGCACGATATCCTCGGACAGGAAAGGAGACACCACATAGTTCAAGTCGTGGGCATAACCGCCTGTATTGCTGCGATTGTCAAGGATAATTCCCTTGGTCGTTGGACGGGAACACATCTCAATCCAATGGCGGTAGACTTCAGCCAAGCGCCAATTCTCGGTTGTTTGATCTTCCTCATCAACAAAATCGGTAATCTCATAGTTGCTCATGCGCAAGAAGGGGTATTTGCCGTCAATCAAGCAAGAAACAATTTGAAAATTCTCATCGCTGGTCACATACATCAGCTCCGTCACGCGGCCAGCATCCTGAAGTTTGAGCAATGCATTCACTGCAGCACTCACCCCAACACGGGGATGGTAGTAGTCGCGCGTCTGCACTTCCACGTTGCCAGGGCTGTAGGTGAAGACCTCACGCGGGTCTTCTGGATCCGTAATAATGTTCTTCACATAGAAGTAGGCATGGTGGTCCAACAAGCCTTCAAACAACTGAGTATACAAATCGGCAAAGGTGTCATATGGCACAAAATCGATGCCGAACTCTGAAGAGTCGCCCAACAAATTGTCCCACATCACGACCCTGGGGTAAAGCCTCTGGTAGCGAGCATCCCAGTCCACCGTGTCCTCTGACCAATGGGCATAGCTGCTGTTGATACCATGCCAGATCGCAAGGAACTGGCCTTCGTATGAGAGGTAACCCGTCATAACACCCAAGTCGGGATTGGGAATAACATCTGCATCCTTACGGCAGGAGACACAAACTAGCAGCATGGCTGCGGCGATTATCAATGATAGCTTCTTCATGACTAAATCTCCTTTATTTAAAAGCACCAATAGGCGCCTAAGTTAAACACTTTGGTTGTATTGTAGACAGGATCAGACACCACGCGGCTTTCCACCTTGGTGCTGGTAATGCCATAGTAGAGGGCCATTTCGGCCTGGATACGCAGATGGCGTCCAAAAAGGCGGCTGAGACCGATCGAAGCGGCATAGCCCATCTCGAATCGATTGTCGCGACGACTGTCGAACTCATATGGTTCATCATACTGATATATGTTCAGCACTTCGTCACCAACCCCATCCATGACGCCTATGAGATTCGACTTGGCCCAGTATCCGAAATAGAGGCCCGCATCAAAATGACCGCGCCAACGTTGGCCACCAAAACTAAAGTCAGCCATCACCGGAACCTCAAAATACTTGTTCGAAGCCATATAGGCGAACATTCCGGTAGCCTCTTGGGCGCGAGTCTGAAGCACTCCCTTGTCAATCCAAGAGAAGTCAATGCGCCAGCCGAACCAATCCTTGCGCTGCCAGACAAAACTCAGCATGGGGTTGAATCCTGGACAGTCACTATAGACATAGTCATAGGCATAATGTGTGTTGATTTCCGTGTGGTTCAAGCCGAAACCATAACTTAAGCCCAACTCGACATGAGGGCGGAACTGATTAACCTGAACCGCTGGCTTAGCAGAATCGGTGTCAGCAGTCTTTTGTGCGAAAGAAATGGCAGGAAAAGCCAAAGCCGCCAGCACCAAAAAGACTGAAAATGTGTGCATTTTCATAATAATATAGATTTATCTGTTTTTTGCAAAGATACATATTTTTTTTTACATTGCAATTTTTTTTCACCTTTTTCTCATCCTACTTCCGTCAACCATACGTTGTCTTTCCTTTGTCCGCTACTCGTCCCTTCTTCGTCAAAGGAATGAATTACGAGATATGTAACAGGGAAAGTCAAGTCCCGCCGGCGAGGAGCTGACGGGACTTGCAGAAGGTGTTAGGCAACAAGGCGAAGAATGCCGATGGTGTCTTATCTTGGTAAAGGGTTTATCTCTTCATGCGGGAGAGGGCTGCGGCGGCGGGGTCGTAGCCGGCAGCAGCGGCTTTCTTGTACCATTCGCGGGCTTTCTTGAGGTCGGCGGGCAGGCCGTCGGCACCTTCTTCAAGGATGCTGCCACAGTAGTACATGGCGACAACGTTGCCGTTTTCGGCAGCTTTCTGGAGCCAGATAAGGGCTTCGGCAGCATTCTCTTCGACATAGATGCCATTGAGGTAACAATTGGCGACGCACATGTAGCCGCGGTTGTACTCATGCTCGGCGGCGAACATATAAAGCTCGTAGGCTTTCTTGCTGTTGAGGACGACACCCTGACCCTGCTCGTAGCAGTAGCCGAGGTTGCAGTAGCTCTCGAGGCTGCCGAGGGAGACGCCTTTCTCGTAGTAGAGAACGGCATTCTTGAAGTCGCCCATGGCCTCGTAGACATCGCCGAGTTCGTTGATGGCCTTGGTGTTCTCGCCATCGACAGACTTCTCAAGCCAGCTGATGGCAAGGGTGGTGTCGACGCGACAGCCATAGCCATTGAGGTAGCACTGTGCGAGGCTGCACATGGCAGCGGTGTTTCCGAGGTTGGCGGCGGTATCGAGGTGCGACTTGCCGAGGGCTTCATCCTCAGGGCAGCCGTTGCCCTGCACCTCGGCGAGGCCGAGCTGGTAGTATGCGCGGGGGTCGCCGTAGTTGCGGACAATGTTGCCGAAAATGGTGTGGGCAGTCTCAGGATCCTCCTCGATGCCTATGCCGTTCTGGACGCAGAGGGCGAAGAGCACCATGGCGTCGACGTTGCCACGCTTGGCTCCAGTGTAGAGGTACTGAACGCCTTGCTCGGTGTATCCTTCGTTGAGCAGTTCTTTGCCGATGAAGTAGCTGGCATCAGCGCTGCCGCCCTTGTGCCCGAGCTGATAATAGAAAATTGCACTATCACTATCGCCAGGAAGTCCACCAAGGCCGTAATTGTACATCTCAGCAACCTTATAGGCAGCATTGCCAACACCCTGGTAGGCAGCGGCTTTCAAATAAGGAATTGCCATGGCGGTGTCAATGTCGACGCCGCAGCCTTCGAGGTAAGAGCGGCCCACATAGTAGGTACCTATTTCCTCGCCGGTCTCATGTGCCTTGGAATAGAGTTCAAAAGCCTTAGCACTGTCGAGAGGCATATAGCGGCCGAGACGGTAGAAGTCGCCTAGGTAGCACATGGCTTCGCCGTGGCCTTGGTCGGCGGCCTTTTGGTAGTATTCGATGGCCTTGACGCTGTCGGCTTCGATGCCGCCGTCGCCAAGTTCATAGTAAAGACCCATCTTGAACTGGCCTGCGGGAACGTCGTTGTCGGCAAGAAGCTGGAAGAGCTGTACGGCCTTCTCGTGGTCAACGCTATCGACATAGGCACCCGTCTCGTAGCAGTAGCCGAGGGAATAGATAGCATCAACGTTACCCATGGCGGCAGACTGCATGACATAGTTAAGACCTTTGTCGAGGTCGGCCTTCTTGCCCTTGCCCACCTCGCCATTGAGATAGAGGAGTCCGAGGCGGTAGAGCGACTTGGCAGACTGAGAGCGCTCATAGTATTTGGCAGCCTTCTTGGCATCTGTTTTCATGCCGTCGTAGCCGAACTCGTACATGGTGCCGATAATTTCGGCGCAGTCGCGGTCGCCGGCCTTGTCGCCCTTGAAGATATATTCGTTACTCTTCTCGGTGTTGCCCTGGGCATCGTAGAGCATGGACATCCAGTAGTAGCCGGAGGTCTGCTTGCGGTCGATGAGCTGCTGGAAGCACTGCTGGGCCTGATCATTGTTGCCGTTGGAGGCATAAATGCGACCGAGGGACTCAAGGGCGGTTGTGTCGCCATACTGATCAGCGAGACGGAGATACTTGACAGCGAGGGGCATGTCGAGGTGTTCCTCGGCCTGATAGATTTCGGCGAGAGCCATGGCACAGGGAGCCGAATGGTACTCGTCGACACCGCGCTGGTAGTAGGCAATGGCTTGATCCATATCCACTTCACCGACAGTGCCGAATTGGCTCATGTAGCCCATGGCAAAGAGTGCTTCGGAGTTGCCGCCACGATATTTGGCCTTGTCGGCGACAGTCTTATAGAAAGGATAGGCTTTCTCGAGCTGATAGGTGGAATTGTAGTAGCTGCCGATGGCCAGCTGGCAGTTGGTGGCCAGCGAGGGTTCCATGTGGGTGCCGTCGAGCCAGATCTGCATGGCGCGGGCGCTGTCGACATATTCGGCGCTATCAGCGAACATATACATATTGCCGGCAACACGCTGGGGCCAAGGACAGTTGTGGCGGGTGGCGACAAGATGGTCCATCATCTGGCGAGCCTTGACGGGGTCGGCAGTAAGGCCGCCGTTGCCGTAATAGAGCATGATGGCGTAGATGGCGTAGCAGTCGGGGTCGCCCCACTTCATGCCCTCTTCGGCCCACTTGCGAGCTTTCTTGTAGTCATTATTGAGGTAATAGTAAGTGGTGAGGGGGTCCAGCGCCTGATGTTCACCCATCTTGTAGGCCTTTTCGAGGTAGCTGATGCCCTTCTTGACATCCTTATCTAGTCCCAGCTCGCCATAAAGATAGTTCAAGCCCATGGCATAATAGCCCCAAGGGGAGCCTTTTTTCTGAGCCAGCTGGTAGAGTTCGAGGGCCTTGACAGAATCGCGGGCCACGCCAAGGCCATACTCGTAGCAGGAACCGAGGGCAGAGATGCCATTGGGATAATCCTTGTCGGCCCACTCCTTGCGGATGGCGAAATAGCGGGCGGTGTCAATCTCGACGCCGGCGGCACCACGAAGATAATAGCGAGTCATGGAGAGACAACCGTCGCCATTGCCGAGGTCGGCGGCCTTCTTGAACCATTGGAAAGCCAACGCAGAGTCAAGCGGCACGCCAGCACCATTTTCATAGCACTCGCCAAGCAGTACCATGGCTTCTGCATCGCCATTTTGTGCTTTCTCAATCATTTTTTTATCGGCTTGCGCATTGGCTATAATAGGCACAAAAGCAAGCAATAAGAGCGTACAAAAGTATTTTTTCATATAATAAAATGTATATTTTTCGCGGTGCAAAGATACTAAATTTTTCCCATTCGCGTTATTAATTGACTCATTTTTGCATATAAATTATGAATACCATAGAAATAGTAATAGAGAACACCCACGAACGCCGCTTTGTCCGCCAAGGCATCAGCCTAGCTGAACTGGCACAAGAATACTACACCGAACTAGGCCGCTGGCCGCTAGAGCGTCCCGTGCTGGGCGCACTGGTGAACAACATGGTGGAAGACATGCAATTCCGCCTCTACAACCCGAAGACTGTGCAATTTTTCGACGTGCTTCACACCCAGGGTTGGCGCATGTACCAGTCGTCGCTGATATTCCTGCTGTACAAGGCGGTACGCGACACCTATCCCATGGCGAGGCTGCAGGTGAAGCACTCAATGCAGGGCGGCTTCTACTGCACGCTGGAAGGCATGGCCGACGATGACCGGCTAGTCACCGCCACCGCAGTGCGCGACAGGATGATCGAGCTCCAACACCTCAACCTGCCCTTTGAAACCCGCACCATGCTTCTGAGCGATGCCATCGCCGCCGTGAAAGATGCCAACATTCCCGAGACGCTGAAGCTGCTTGAGTCGCTGAACCAGCTGTATATCGACATGAACTTCCTTGACGGCACAATACACAAGATGGCCACCAAGCTGATGCCTAGCACGGGATGCCTGCGGGCATGGGACTTCCGACCTTATGCCGCCGAAGGATTCCTGCTCCAGATGCCCGACCCAAGACACATCGACATGCTGCCGCTGAAGCCCGACACGCCCAAGTTGTTCAGCATCTTCAAAGAACACCATCACTGGGCAGAACTGCTGCATGTGCCCACCATTGCCGACCTCAACCGCATCGTACGCGACAACAATGCCAACCATCTGATACATGTATCGGAGGCTCTGCATGAAAAAAAATATGCCGAGATAGCCGACATGATCTACCAGCGGCGCGACAGCGTGCGCATGGTGCTGTTGGCAGGACCTTCGTCGTCGGGAAAGACCACCTCGTGCCGCCGACTGAGCGTACAGCTGAGCGTGCTGGGATTCGACGTCAAGCAGCTATCGCTCGACGACTATTTCGTATGCCGCGAACGGACACCCAAACTGCCCAACGGCGAATTCGACTTCGAGAGCATTGACGCGCTGGACATCCCACTGCTAAACGAGCATCTGAAACGACTGTTCGAAGGCGAGCAGGTGGAGATACCCACCTTCGACTTCAAGAAAGGCAATCCCTATTTCGACGGCAAGAGCCTGCAACTGAGCGACAACAGCATTCTGGTGGTGGAAGGCATCCACGCACTGAACCCCAAACTAACAGCCCAGATCGATGACTCGCTAAAATTCAAAGTCTACGTATCGGCACTAACCCAGATAGCCATCGACGACATCAATAGCATACGCAGCAGCGAGAACCGGATGCTGCGACGTATCGTACGCGACAACAATTTCCGCGGGTGGGATGCCTACAACACCCTGCACCGCTGGGCCGAAGTGCGCAACGGCGAAGAGGTGAACATCTTCCCCTTCCAAGAGCAGGCCGACGTGATGTTCAACTCGGCCCTGCTGTACGAACTGGGCGTGCTGCGCATCTATGCGGAGCCGCAGCTAAAGAAGGTGCCAGAAAACTGCGAGGAATATGCCGAAGCACGGCGCCTGCTGAACTTCATCGAACTGATAGACCCGATAGACCCCAAGCACATCCCCCCCACCAGCATCATGCGTGAGTTCCTCGGAGGAAGCAGTTTCCTGTACTAGCAGTTTACTCCGATTGTACGAAATTTACTATTAAAATCTTAGCATTTATAATTAGCTGCCGCAGTAGGATGAATTCCCACTGCGGCAGCTAATTATAAATTGTAAATTATAAATTATTTAATCTATGACTATCTCATCGCAGAAAAGGTAGCTTGGATTGCCGTGGGCGGCGTTGTATTCTGGCAATGGACCTGGATTATAGGCCACGATGCGCAAATATTGGGTGGTAACCTTAAGGTCGCGGATAGCATCGGTATGTACCACCATGCCAGGCTCCCGGAAGTCGGGGTCAAACTTCTCGGTGCGGACCTTCTTCCATGTCTTCCCATCAGCAGAAGTGTAAACCTCTATGACCTTGGGCGCCAGAATCCAGTCATAGATATTTTTCAAGAAACGCATCGTCACCGCCGTGACAGGAATGGCCGACCCGAAATTGTATTCCACATCGATGTTTTTACCAAAATAGCCCTGCCAATGGCCATCGGCATAGCTATTGTCGCTGCCGAGGACACCATCGGAGAGTGCGTTGGTTCCGCCTCCACTATAGGTAGCTTGATAATCACTGTAGGAGCTATTGAGCCTAGACTGATGGCCCATGCCCTTGTGGCAAAGCATGTACTGTTCGCTGTAGACAGGCTCGTTCCACTTGTTATAGCTGACCGTCTTGATGACACAGTTGCGGCTGATGGCGAAAGGCTTTTTATAAAGGATAGAGCCTTGCGAAGGCTTGCGACCGTCAACAGTGAAATAGATGGGACGGTCATTGAAGAGGGTTCGGAGTGTTACCATGGTCTTGCCATCCTTGAAGGCACTAGTGGCAAAGACCTTCTGGCGAGCGTCCATGACTTCTTGACCTAGCTGGTCGTAGCGGTCGCAGATAATATTGCGGCTATAATCGGTGCATTCTTCATCCCAGAGGCGAAGATATTCCTGCTTGAGATAATGGAGACGTTTGAAATAGTTTTGCGAAAGACGCTGAACCTCCTTCTTCGAAGAAGCCGATGAAGAACCCTCGAGGGCCTTATAGAGGATAACGCGAAGTCGCGATTTCTCGGAGACGCAACGGATGCGGTGACAGGCGTAAGCGAAATGTGGCACGAGACCGCTGTCGACCTGACTGAGAACCCGATCAAGAAGGGCGTCGACGCTGTCGCAGCGGGTGAGCATGGACTCGTCAACGTAAGCGGGGAAGAAGTCGGTAAGCGGCTGCATGAGGGCGGAAGTGTTGAACCAATCGCCTACCCAGGGATTGCTATTGAGGCTGCCCACTAGGTTGATCATCTGCGTGATAGATCCTGGCTCACCCTCTAAGTCTGGATTGAGGCGACGATAGTCGGCAGCTGCGAAGCGGTCGTAGTTTTCATTGAAGATGCGCTCGCGCATGGCCATCTCCTCGCGGGCGGCCTGTGGATCGGTGCTGGTGATGGGATGCCAAGCCATCTCGGCAGCCCAAGCCATAGCGTGCCAGCAGTCTCCGAAGAGGCTCTCGCCGCTATCGTCCCATGCTGTGTTCATTAGGCCTCTGGCTCCAGCCAGGTAACCATCGCGGGAGAGGTATGCGATATTTTGCATGTAGTTGCGGACCTGAGGCGTACTGCTCCAATGGCTAACGCCGGGGGCCACCCAGAAAGCATTGCCCTGCTTGTTGCGCAGTTTAACAAAAGGATCGAGCATGTCTGCATAGCTCTCCTTGGCCACATAGCTCCAAACAATGTACTGCATCTCCTTGGGGAGTTTCTTGAGCATAGAAGGATTGCTTCCGACGATGTCGCCCCACATGAGCACCTCCATCTTCTGGCCTTCGTCATGAGACTCGGCATAGATGGACTGGATCATGTCGTATACGCGGTTGATATGCTTGCAGTAGACCTCGTCGGATCCGACGCGATCGACATATTCCCTGGCACGGCCTGAACCGAGGGCCTCGGTCTCATCGCAGTTGATGTTGAAGAAACGGCTGCTATAGTAAGCATAGATGGCGTTCTCAATCTGGTCGTGGAGGAAGCTGTAGGTGTCCTCCTTGGCAGGATTGACATTGGCCTTAGTATCCATAAGGCTCTGATAGAAGGGAATGCGCAGCGTCTTCTCAAAATGGGCGAAACACTGAAGGTTGGCCATCATATAAGGATCGTTAGCAAACTCATGATCACCGATTCCGCTGGCTGCGGAGATGTCGGGATAGCGGTCGTTGTAGAGGGTATGCTCGGTATAGTAGTTGCCAAAATTCATCTTATATTGCTGGGCAAATGAGCGGGTCTTGCGACGGAACTGAGCATTGGGGACAGGGCCGCGGCTGATGTCGTCGAGCCAGCCACGAAACTCGTAAGCGGGCCAGTCTACGATAGTCATGCAAGGAATCTGGCTGCCATAACGCTTACGCAGCTGAGCCAGCGTGACTTGGGCGTAATCCCATCCCTCGTTGCTGACATATTGCACGACAATCTCGGTACTGGTAATGGCCAAGCGGTAAGCCTGTCCTTGGTTGAGTGCACCGGGAATGCTGTCGACATGCATGCGCCGAGGCGTGATGCCCTTGACATCCAAGGCACCATCCGAAAGAATGACGCGCTGGGGAGTGGGGATGACCCCGATATTGACTATTTCGTTCTGTGCTGCTACAACAAAGCCCAGCAAGAGAAAGGTAAGGATAATCGTTCTTTTCATGTTTCGCGAAATAAAATGCAAAAGTACAAAAAAAAATCGTAATTTTGCATTTTTAAAAAGCTAAAAAAATGAAAAAGATACTTTTCATCTGCCTAGGCAACATTTGCCGGAGCTGCACGGCTCAGTTCGTCTTTAAAGACATGGCTGTAAAAAAGGGTGTGGCTGAGCACTATGAGGTGGACTCCGCTGCCCTTAGCAGCGAAGAAAGCGGCAACCCCATATACCCAGAGGCACTGCATACGCTGGAAGCACACGGCATTGTCGGAGCAAGGCACCATTCGAGACAAATTACCGCAGCAGACTACGAATATTACGACATGCTCGTCGTGATGGACCACCAAAATCTTAGAAGCATCCAACGGCGCTTTTCACAAGATGGAGGATCCAAGATCAGCCTCCTGCTCGACCATGCTCCCAACGCTGACCACCGCGACATCGCAGACCCTTGGTACACGCGCGACTTCGAGACCGCCTTCCGCGACATCAGCATTGGCTGCAAAGGCCTGCTATCCGAATTGGAAAAGTAAACAATATGCTGCAGATAATTATCCTAGCAACCCATAGAAACACCTAACGCAACTCACTGATTACCACCACACAAACTTATACACCCCGATAGAAGAAATCAATCATGATTTACGAACTGCACCCCACAATACCATTATTCCCAAACCCAGCGGAGGCTGAGCCGGACGGGCTTCTAGCCATTGGGGGAGACTTGTCACCACGGCGGCTCGTCAATGCCTATGCCATGGGCATCTTTCCTTGGTATGACGAAGAGCCTATCTTATGGTGGTCGCTAGCGCCTCGTATGGTTCTGTTCCCCGACGAGTTCCGCTACAGCAAGAGCCTGCGGCGGGTAGTGCAATCAGGACGCTACGAGGTGCGCATCGACAGCAACTTCGAACAAGTGATGCTTCACTGCGCCTCGGTGGAACGCGAGGGGCAAGACGGCACTTGGATAAATAAGGACATGCTACAGGCCTACTGCCGACTGCATCAAGAAGGGCTGGCGCACTCGTTTGAAAGCTATTACCAAGGGCAATTGGTGGGCGGCCTCTATGGCGTAAGCCTCGGAAAAGTATTCTTCGGTGAGTCCATGTTCCACACCATGACCGATGCCTCCAAAGTGGCTTTCGTGCGGCTGGTGGACTTCTGCAAGGAACACGATTTCCGACTCATCGACGCCCAACAGGAGACCCCGCACCTCGCCTCACTTGGCGCCCGTCCCATATCACGCGAAGAATTCCAAAAAATCCTAGCAGCCAACGACATCGGGCAAGACACCATCCGAGGTCGCTGGGGGGAAAAGAGCGTCTATTGACAGCCGCCATGGCCCCCACCCATTTCATGCAAAAATGCGAAAAGATTTACAATTTTCGGAATAGAACTTTGCCATATCACAAAAAGTTCGTTATTTTGCATCGTCTTTCAGCAATGGCACATCATTATAAAAGACGCATATTCACCATCTTGCAGCATAATAACGCAACACGGAAGGGAGTAAAAACTAGATGCTAAGACCTATTTTGACCATCACTGGCTCGGACAGCACCGGAGGTGCCGGAATTCAAGCCGACCTGCGCATCATGGCAGGTCTAGGCGCTGAAGCCATGTCGGTGGTGACCAGCATCACATTGCAAAACTCCCTCGGCATCCAAGAGTTCTACGACATCCCTGCCCCCATCATTGAACGACAGATAGATGCCGTAGCCGACGATGCGGCTCCCCAAGTAGTGAAGATTGGCATGATCCGCAACACTGCCTCACTACATGCCATTGTGGGTTGCCTCAAACGCCACAAGCCCGAATGGGTGCTCTACTCTCCCGTGGTCTATTCCGTTCACCAGCAACGCCTAATGGACGACAGCCTCATCGACCTTGTCCAGCAAGAGCTATTGCCTTTGTGTTCACTGTTGGTGGTGCGCAAGGGCGATGCCGGCTATTTTGACGCACCTAGATCCATCGAGGCAGACGGCAGCCACGGCCGCAGCAACGAGCTCTGCTCCGCCATCGCTGCCTTCCTCAACCGAGGCAGCACCCTCGATGAAGCCATCCGCAAAGCACAACTCTTGGTGCCAGCGCATGAAGACGACAACAGGCTATCAGGCCGGGCTGCAGAGCTATACCGCCAATTTCTCGCCATGCAGGAACGCTACTGCTCGCACGACCACGATGTCAACTACTACTCCCAGCAGCTGGACGTGAGCCCCCGCTACCTAGCACAGGTAACCCGTCGCATGGCCAACACCACGCCCAAAGCCATCATCGAAGCATCACTGCTGCTACGCATCAAAGAGCTGTTGAAGACACAGCCCTCCATGCCGCTCCAGGACATTGCCGACGAGCTGCACTTCTCGTCTCAGGCGCACCTCAGCCACCTCTTCAAACGGCTGGTGGGAATCACCATGTCGGAATATCGAAAAAAAGCAATCACTAGATAACCACTCAAATTTTTAAAAACAAATCTAGCCATGAATGTAGAAGAATATATAGTAGCACGCGTCAACGCACTGACCCACACTGATGACGCCGCCATCGTGAAACGCCTCGAAGGAGGCATGAGCAACTACACCTATGTCGTCCAAACCCGCGGAAAGAAATACACCTACCGCGTACCAGGAAAATTTGCCGAAAAGTTTGTCGACCGCGTAGAGGAATGGGAAAACATCCAAGAAGTCAATCGCCTAGGGCTGAACAACGCCACCTCCTATGTGGAAGTCATCTCCGGTGAAAAGCTAGCCGACTATGTGGAAGGCACCATCATGTCCGACACCGACGTAGTCTCCTACAACGAAATGTCCGTTGCCGCACTGAAAAAGATCCACAACAGCGACATGCACTTCCGCGACTACAATGCCTTTGGCCGATTGGACAACGACGAACGCTACTGCCGAGAGACAGGCTTCACCCACCCCAAGAGCTACCTGGACCTGCGCCACAAGCTGGACCTTCTTCACGAAGCACACGCCAATGTGCCAAAAGTGCCCTGCCACTGCGACTACCAACCCACCAACCTAGTCATCGACGGCAGCAAACTTTATGTCCTCGACTGGGAATTTGCCGGCATGAACGATCCTTTCTACGACATCGCCTGCTACGGCAATGCTGGTTTTGACAAAGCGCTGTCGCTCCTTGAGGCCTACGTTGGTCACAAACCCACCCGCGAAGAGCTGCAACGACTCTATTTCCACCGCTCGTTCCAATGCCTGCAATGGTACAACGTGGCCATCTTCAAAGACCGTGTCGGCCTAAGCAAAGACCTCAACATGGACTTCAACCAAGTGGCCAACTTCTTCTTCAACATGGCCAAAGACCTAATTGAGGAATACGAAAAACTCTGAAAGCAAATAATCATCCATACTTGGCTGCCGCAGGAA
>X415_White_Rhinoceros__coassemble_118_pt1 | contig 22628 bp, 22 predicted proteins | sample X415_White_Rhinoceros__metabat2_low_PE_004 | metagenome-assembled genome bin X415_White_Rhinoceros | reverse complement strand
GGCTCTCCGTCGAACACCTACGAACAAAAAGTTGAATTTTTAGAGCCTACCTATTGTTAATAAAATAAATCTAGTTATGAAAAGAATCTTTTTTTTCGGAATAATGGCAGGGATGACCATGATGGCAGTACTTTTTGGCGGATGCCAGAAAGACAATATCACGCCGATTCCCCAAGTCGATATTGTCGACACTACTATCACCATTGATACCATTGTCACAGATGAGGGCTGCCTTCCAGGGCTCTTCTCAGTATCTGAGACCAGCCAGGTGCGTTTCTCGCAGGGCAATCTCCAATGGAGTTCGCAGGGCTACCATGCCGTTCGTGGAAGCAGGAATGCCTTGCCCGGCAGCTGGCGCTTTGCCGAGCATCAGTACGACGTGGTGGGGTCGCCATCGCAGTATGAGACCTCTACTAGCAGCTATTTCGTCTACCCCGGCAATGTGGAGGGCAGCGACAACGGCTCTATCGGCGAGGACTATGCGGGTTGGATAGACCTCTTCGGCTGGGGTACCAGCGGGTATCGCGACAGGCATCCCTATAGTGTCAGCGTCGATGCTTCGGATTATGGTGATGGCGCCAGCGATATCAGCGGTACCTATTACGACTGGGGCGTCTACAACGCTATCTCCAATGGTGGCGACATTCCTGGCATATGGCGTACGCTCACCTCGGACGAATGGTATTATCTCCTCAATCGCCGTACCAGCGCCCACTTCAAGCATGGTCCGGGAAGCATCCAGCTGGAGGATAACTCAACTGTCAATGGATGGATTCTCTTGCCCGATGTGTGGGAGCTTCCCGATGGCTGTACCTTCACCGATGGCCAATTCCTCATGTATAACAATTTTGACCTCAATACCTACACCCTTTCGCAGTGGGCGGCCATGGAGGCTGCTGGTGCAGTCTTCTTGCCAGCCGCAGGCTCCCGCAACGGGGCTGTCGTCAGCTTTATTGGCGGACATGGAGACTACTGGTCGTCGACGTACGTCGATGCCAACTTCGTCCACTATTTGAATTTCTGGTCCAACGACGCCTACATGGATCGCAGCAGCCGCACCTACGGACGTGCAGTGAGATTGGCGAGGGAGATTGTTGAGTAATAAAGTGTTTCATTATTAAATAGTTAAAAGTGCAAGACGAAAGACAATCCATTATCGAACAGGCATGGGAGTGCAGAGAGATGCTCGCCGACCCAGCTGTTGTTGCCACGATACGATCGGTGGTCGACGACCTCGATCGTGGGCAGCTCCGCATCGCCCACAAGACCGACGGGATTTGGCAGGTGAACGAATGGCTCAAGAAAGCCGTCATCCTCTATTTCCCTATCAATGAGATGGCCACTGTTGAGGTAGGGCCCTTCGAGTTTCACGACAAGATTCCCTTGAAACGCCACTATGCCGAGCAGCAGGTGCGCGTGGTGCCTCACGCCATCGCCCGCCACGGTGCCTATCTGGCACCAGGCACAGTGCTGATGCCCTCCTACGTCAACATCGGAGCCTATGTGGGTAGCGGCACCATGGTAGACACCTGGGCCACCGTGGGCAGCTGTGCCCAGATTGGCAGCAACGTCCACCTTAGCGGCGGCGTGGGCATCGGCGGCGTGTTGGAACCCGTACAGGCTGCCCCCGTGATTATAGAGGACCATTGCTTCATCGGTAGCCGGAGCATCATCGTAGAGGGTGCATTGGTGGAGGAGGAGGCCGTTATCGGTGCGAACACTGTCATCACTGCCAGCACCCACATCATTGATGTCTCCAAGTCCGAGCCTGTCACCTACAAGGGCCGTGTGCCTGCGCGCAGCATCGTCATTCCCGGCAGCTATACCAAGCATTTCCCTGCTGGTGATTACCAGGTGAGTTGCGCCCTCATCATCGGCCAGAGGAGTGCCTCCACCGACAAGAAGACCTCTCTAAATAACGCGCTCAGAGACTTTGGCGTGAGCGTGTAGGGGAGAGGGGCAAAGGAGTTAAGGAGTTAGAGGAACTTAAGACATTACGGATTATATTCCACTTTCAACTTTCACCTTTCGCCTTACAACTTTCGATTTTCAACTTTCACCTTTATTAAAGCATCTCATGAAGACAAAACTAATCCTATTGTTGGCCATTCCCCTGCTGTTTGCGGGATGCAAGAAAAAGAAAGACAATTTTCATTTTGAAGGCACCGTGCAGGGATATGTCGAGTGTTCGCTCACAACGGCCAGTATTTCCGAACAGGAGTTTGGCTATGTGGTCTCGCTTACGACGCCCGACTCCATTGGTGGCGACTATGCAGGCGACCAAGGCAAAATTTACCACAACTGCGTCATCCTCTATCATACTCGTGCCCGTTTCTATGATGGCGACAGCATCCGTGGCACCATGTACCTTGACGAGGATTTTTCGAGGGCCTATTGCGCCTTCCATTTCGACTACGGCATTCCTCAGGGAGTCTGTTATTCGCTCGACCGATAGCCTATACGCATCCATTTGATTGTCAGTAAGGAAGGGCTGTTGATGAAAAATTGTTGATAAAAAATTCAACAATTGTTCGTTTATTTCAAAAATATATGCTAATTTTGCATTTTAATTATTATCGATAATAAATCTATAAAGATATGAAATTTATCATCAATAGTGCACTGTTTTCCAAACAGATTCAGTCAATTAGCGGTGTATTGACCAACAGCAACACCGTGCCCATCATCAACTGCTTCCTGTTCCATCTCGAAGAAGGAATGCTGACTATCCGTGCCACCGACCTTGAGACGACTCTGGTTACCAAGATTGAGGTTGAGACTGGCAAAATCGACGGTCTCGTTGATGTCGCTGTTCCCTCGAAGCTCCTCATGGATATTCTCAAAGGGCTTGACGATGTGCCGCTGACATTCTCTGTTGATGATGATACGTATGCCATCACCATAGCTTCTGGCGAAGGCAAGTACCGCCTTGCTGGCAAGAATGCAGAGACATTCCCCACCATGCCGGAGCCCAAGGAAACCTCTAGTTTGGTTATGCCCAGCAATATTCTTGTCAGTGCCATTGGCAAGACTGCTTTTGCCGCATCCACCGACGAACTCCGTCCGCAGATGGGTGGCATCTATTGCGAGCTCACCCCTGACGGCATCGTCTTCGTGGCCACCGACGCCCATAAGTTGGTTCGCTATCGTCGCCACGATATCCATTCCGATGCCCCAGTCAGTTTCATCCTTCCCCGCAAGCCGCTCACCCAGGTGCGTACCATCCTAGCCGGCATAAAGGAAGATGTGGAGGTCTCTGTGGAATACAACAACATCAACGTCTTCTTCACCTTTAACAACTTCTACATCATCTGCCGCCTCGTTGATGGCAAATATCCCAACTATGAGGCTGCCATTCCCAAAGAGAATCCCAATAAACTCACCCTTGACCGGGCCTCGTTCCTCAACACGTTGCGCCGTGTGGGCCTCTTTGCCAACCAGACCACCCATCAGGTGCGTCTTGCCATTCAAGAGCATGAACTCAACGTCAATGCCGAAGACCTAGAATTTTCCAATGACGCCAGCGAGAAGATGCCGTGCCAGTACGAAGGCAATCCAATGGAGATTGGCTTCAATGCCAAATTCCTTGCCGAGATGGTTTCTAACATCGACACAGAGAGTATCGTCATTGAGATGTCGCATCCCAGCCGTGCTGGTATCATCTTCCCCATCAAAGAGGATGCAGATGATCCCGAAGATGTCCTCATGCTCGTCATGCCAGTCATGCTGGCCAACTAATTCGTTTGAAAAACATCCGGCGGCAGTGACACCGGCGGAATTATCAACTCCGTTCTATGGCTAAAAGCAAAGTGAACCTTTGGGAGACGCACACCTCAACAGTGCTTAGCATCACGTTGGTGATGTTCTTGCTTGGTTTATGTCTGATGGTGGAATATCATTTCTATCGCATGACGCATGACATGCAGGAACGCATAACATTCAAGGTTGACCTCGCCACGGACATCACAGAAACTGAAGCCCTCATCGTTCAAACGCAGATAGAGACGATGCCCATCGTCAAACATGTTGACTATATCTCGCAAGACCAGGCGGCAGAAATCTTTTCAGAAGAAATCAATGAGGACTTTGTCAAATTCCTTGGCTACAATCCCTTGTCGCCCTGCATGATGGTCAATCTTAAGGTAGACTATCTTCCCGATGCGCGCCAAAGCGATAGGACTGAGTGCATTGATCAGTTCACTGCCGATGTCAACAGCATAGAGCAGGTGCGTGGTGTCAACTACCAGAAATCTGTCGTCAACGAACTCAATGACACCTTCTTCAAGGCCACGTGGTTCCTCATTGTCTTCATGGCCCTGCTCATCGTCGTCAGTTTCCTGCTCATCGGCAGCACCATCCGCATAGCGCTCTATGCCCAGCGCGACACCATCCGCACCATGCGTCTTGTGGGTGCCAAGCGCGGTTTCATCGCCCGCCCGTTTCTTATGAGAAGTATCTGGTATGGACTCCTTGGCGGAATCATAGCCATCGTGGTGCTGGCAGTGGCGATGGGAATCTTCAACCAGTCGCTTGCCGGCCTTGACCTGCTGGCCCAGACTCACCTGCCGTGGTATTTGGGCATAGCCGTCGCCATTCTGGTGATAGGTGTCATCCTGGCCTACCTGGCAACTCATTTTGCAGTGCGGAGCTATCTGAATAAGGAGCAATAACCAATTGACAATCGTAATATAGAAATAAAAACTGCTATGTCTAAAGAACTCAAAACCAAAGAGGAGGATCGGAAAGAATTCTCCTTTGTCTTCGACAAAATCAACTATATCATCATGCTTGCCGGCCTTGTGCTGCTTGCCCTGGGCTACATCTTCCTCTGTGGAGGCGGAAGTGATGACCCCAATGTCTTCAATCCCGAAATGTTTAATGGCCGTCGACTCTACTTGGCGCCTATCTTCATCATCCTTGGCCTTATTGTAGAAATTGTGGCCATCATGTACGAAGGAAAAAAAGAAGAATAACAGATGGAATGGTTTGAAGCATTGATCCTTGGTCTTGTCCAAGGACTTACCGAGTATCTCCCTGTCAGCAGTAGCGGACACCTTACCATTGGAGCCAATCTGTTCGGGCTCAACGGAGCAGAGAATCTGGCATTTACTGTTGCCGTGCATGTGGCCACCGTGCTCAGCACCTGTGTCATTCTATGGAAAGAGATCGTGTGGCTGTTTAAAGACTTGTTCCAATGGAAGTGGAACGAAGGTACTAAATACATCGTCAACATCCTTGTGTCGATGATACCTGTCGCAATTGTCGGATTTTTGTTCAAGGACAAAGTCGAGGCAGTTTTCGGAAGCGGGCTCCTAGTCGTGGGCTGTTGCTTGTGGGTCACGGCCATCCTGTTGGCTTTCAGTTATTGGGCCAAGCCCCGCCAGCGTGAGAACATCTCACCGTGGCATGCTTTTGTCATCGGCATAGCGCAGGCTGTCGCCGTACTGCCAGGCCTCTCCCGTTCGGGAAGCACCATTGCCACGGGATTGCTGCTGGGCAATAAGAAGGAAAAGTTGGCCCAGTTCTCCTTCTTGATGGTTATTCCCCCCATTTTGGGCGAAGCGCTGCTGGATGCCAAAGACATGGCAGAAGTGGGTGTCAGCACGGCGATGGCGGGACTGCCGACTAGTTCGTTGGTTATTGGATTCCTAGCAGCTTTCATAAGTGGCTGCCTTGCTTGCAAGTGGATGATCAATATCGTCAAGAAAGGAAAACTGGTCTGGTTCGCACTCTACTGCGCCATTGTGGGCACCCTTGCCATTGTGTGGCCGATGCTATGATAACCCTCCAGCAACTACTCGAAGGTCTCGTTATTCCCATTGACAAACCTCGCCAGTGGACCTCTTTCCAGGCGGTCGGCAAGGTGAGGGCATCCATTCGCGAAGCATACGGCATCAAGAAATTCAAAATCGGCCATGCTGGCACGCTAGACCCTTTGGCCACAGGGCTATTGCTCGTCTGCGTGGGCAAAGCGACCAAGAGAATTGATGAGCTCCAGCTGGGCGATAAGGTCTACACCGGTACCCTGGTGTTGGGTGCCACGACGCCATGCTATGATTTGGAACGCGCCATCGACAGCTACTATCCATACCAGCATATCACGCCGGAACTTCTAGACGAGGTTAGGCAACAATTCGTTGGCGACATCCAGCAAGTGCCGCCATTGTTCAGCGCTGTCAAGATTGAAGGCCGGCGTGCCTATCGTTATGCCCGTGAATGCGATGCTGGCGAAGAGCCTCCCATGCCTACGGCAAAGCAGGTGCGTGTTGACGAGTTTGAAATCACCGCTTTCCGTCCTGGGGTGGTACCACCTCCAGAAATGCCTGTTGCGGTCTCGCCCAGTGAAGCGCCCTTGCACCATCTCTACGATCACCCTTTGGGCGTGGTGCCTCCTTATCTGCCGCAAGTCGATTTTCGTATCCGTTGTGGCAAAGGTACCTATATCCGCTCCATAGTGCGTGACTTAGGAGTAGCCCTCGATAGCGGGGCTTTTTTGGCCTCATTGCGGCGCGAGCAAGTCGGCGAGTATACCCTTGCCGACGCCATTGCTCCTGACCAGTTCAGCGCATGCCTTGCTCCGCCAGTCTAGACAGACTGAGGGGGTGGGAAAGTGCTGAGTTTTTTTTCGTTCATACATAATAAAAATATCCACTTCACGTTCACATATAATAAAAGTATATTATAAATGCGAAAAAGATTTCTTGCCATCATGGCATTGATAGCATGGAGTGTTGCAGCCATCGCGCAAGACAAGTCGCTGATGGCCGACTATCAATCGCAGCTGCAGGCGCTATTCGAAGAGGTCTACAATGCCCCTACCGACAACCAGCGCTATTCTGCCAATGAGTCGGCCATACAGCTTCTCACAGAAGCTTTAGGCGAAGAAAACTCATTTCGTTGGGAGTGGGATTTTGGCAAAAGGGTCTCGGTCCTTACCGCACCCGACAAGAAATTCCGCATCTTTACTTGGCCTGTTGTGAACGACGAAGGCGATTTTGAGTGCTTTGGCATCGTGCAGGCCCTTGATGAGAAGAAAAATGAATACCAGTTATTCTTACTCAGCGACAAATCGGACGAAATCATCAACCGCCAAGAAGAAGTACTCTCGCATGACCGTTGGATGGGTGCAGTATATCAAGAACTTGTCACAACAACCTACGAAGGGAAGAGCTACTACACGCTTTTGGGTTGGAATGGCGTAGGATTCTTGACCCAGCGCAAGATTATTGAACCCATCAGCTTCAAGTCGGGACACGCGCAGCCGATATTCGGGCAGAATCTGTTCCGCAAAGAACGAAATCTGCGCCGTGTTGTTTTGGAATACACTCACGACGCCATGGTCAACCTCCGTTATGAGGAGCAGTTCGTTCGCAACGTTGAGAGGGTCAGGGCAAAGCGTACGGGGACTTCACAGCGATATTCGCGTCAAGGGCCGCCTCCTCGCGGCAAAGGGCGCAAGGGCCGCAAAGGGAAAGGTAGAAGTCGGCCTAGCCGAGTGGTCAACACAGCTCGCAACACCGCTTCTGCTGTTCAAGAAAAAGTCACATCGGGTCCAACTCAGAAGGTTACAGACGTGAAGATGACCATGATCATCTTTGACGAGGTGGCCCCCCAGATCATTGGAATGGAAGGTCTTTTCCAATATTATGTTCCTTCAGGAGTAGAACTAGCGTACGTATTCAACAACGGCAAATGGGAACTATATGAAGGTGCCCAAGGCCGTGTTAAAGACAAGAAACTTAATAAAGACTTTGACAAGCCGATACAAAAGGATGCCCCTGCCTATCAACAGGGAATAGAGCACCCCATGCACTAATCATACTAATCACATAGAACTTGACTGGCGTAATATTAGATAACATCAACACGATAGAGGACCTTCGCAATCTATCCACCAACGACTTGAAACAGTTGGCCATAGAGTTGCGCCATTATATCATTGACACATTGGCGCAACATCCCGGACATCTGGCTTCGAGCCTCGGCACCGTGGAACTCACCCTAGCCCTCCACTATGTCTTCAACACTCCTGATGACAAGCTCATCTGGGACGTGGGACACCAAGCCTACAGCCATAAAATTATCACAGGTCGGCGAGACAAGTTCCCCACGCTCCGTACCTATGGCGGGCTCAGCGGCTTTCCCCGCATGGATGAGTCGCCGTTCGATGCCTTTGGGGTAGGCCATAGCTCCACCTCCATTAGTGCGGCGTTGGGAATGGCCACAGCCTCCACGCTCCAAGGCAATTTCACAAGGCAGCATATCGCAGTCATCGGTGACGGGTCCATGACCGGTGGCGAAGCATTTGAAGCCCTCAACAATGCAGGGGCCTCCAAGGCCAACATGCTCGTTGTCCTCAACGACAACGGCATTAGCATCGATCGCGCGGTGGGCAGCCTTAGCAAATACCTCACCCATATCTGTGCCTCACGCCGATACAACCGCATCAAAGAGAAGGTGTGGAAACGGCTTGAAGGTGATGCCACCACACCACACAGCCGTCACAAGGCCAAGTCGCGCAACTTCTTCCAGCGAGTCACTTTTATGGCCAAGACCGCCATCCTTGGCGCTCCCAACCTCTTTGAATCCCTCGGATTTCGCTACTTTGGGCCTATCGATGGACATGATATTGATGAACTTGTAGAGGTGCTTTCCCAACTGAAGGACATAAAAGGTCCCAAGTTGCTGCACATAGTCACCAAGAAGGGCAAGGGGCTCAAGACAGCAGAACGCAACCCCATCACCTATCATGCCCCAGGCAAATTCAATGCCGACACTGGGGCGCAGATAAAAAGCGCAACCACAGATTCTCCGCTCAAATATCAGGAGGTGTTCGGGCATACTATCATCGAACTTGCCGAACAGAACCCCGCCATTGTCGGCATCACACCGGCCATGCCCACCGGCTGTTCGCTCAACCTCATGATGGAGCAGATGCCCAAGCGTGCCTTTGACGTAGGCATTGCCGAGCAACATGCTGTCACCTTTTCCGCTGGTTTGGCCGCACAGGGCATGATGCCTTTCTGCAACATCTATTCCTCCTTCATGCAGCGTGCCTACGACCAAATCATTCATGACGTAGCCCTGCAGAGCCTACCTGTGGTTATCTGTCTCGACCGTGCCGGCATCGTGGGAGATGACGGTCCCACGCACCATGGAGCCTTCGACCTTGCTTGTTTACGGCCCATTCCCAACCTCACCATCTGCGCGCCCATGGATGAGCATGAGTTGCGTAACATGATGTACACCGCCCAGTTGCCCAACCAAGGCGCTGTGGTCATCCGCTATCCGCGAGGACTCAGTGTTCATCCTGATTGGCACAACGACTTTGAGGCCCTCCCGGTGGGCAAGGGACGTTGCGTTCGCGAGGGTAGGGATGTTGCCATTCTAACGTTGGGCCATATCGGCAATGCCGCCTTGGAGGCTGCCGACTTGCTGGCTGCAGATGGTATTAGTGCCGCCGTGTTTGACATGCGGTATCTCAAGCCACTTGACACTGAGCTGCTTGATCGTATTGCCAGCCAAGGTTACCGTCGAATCGTCACAGTGGAGGACGGCGTGAAAAAAGGCGGCTTTGGGTCTGCAGTAGTAGAACATTTTGCCGAAGAGAATATCCATATCAATATCTCAGTACTAGGTCTTCCCGATATTTTTGTCACGCATGGACCAGTGTCCCAGCTGCACAAAGACTGTGGACTTGATGCCGAATCCATCGCTCAAGCTGCCAGACAGTAAACTGAACTAATTCTGATGCTGATGCATCGAGATAAAATGTTGAAACTCATGTTTAAACGCGATAAACATGAAGTGATGGCACACTTGTGCAACTTTTGTTTCTGAATATAAAAAGCAATATCTCAAAAAAAAATCGTATCTTTGCATTTTGGCAGATTGTATGCCAAAGAATGTTATTTATTGAATACGTTGCCTTTATGACTAAATATAGATATATTGCCATATTACTAATATCACTTTTGGCCTCTGGGTCAATATTGCGGGCACAAGACAGCAGCCTTGTGCAACCGACGTGGGAGTCAATTAATCAGCGAGGATACCCGGATTGGTTTCAAGATGCCAAGCTTGGTATATTTATTCACTGGGGCTTGTATTCGGTGCCTGCCTATTCTCATGCTGACGGATATGCCGAATGGTTTTACAGAGGATTGATGCTGGGCGATACCATTCGTGTGCGTGAAATGGAAGGATTCAATCGTCGCTGGGGCTATATGCTTGGCGATCAATGGAGCGGCCGCCTCAGTAATAGCGACCATGTGAAGCAGAAGCCCAAACCCACAGACCTTTATACCCTATATGCGCAAAGTTGGTTTGCTGAGCATTGGAACCCGCAGCAGTGGGCCAGCCTTTTTGAGCAGAGCGGTGCCAAGTATGTGGTTCTAGTCACTAAGCATCACGACGGCTACTGCCTATGGCGTAGCCGTTATCAGCCGAGTTGGAACAGCGTGGTCACAGGTCCCCACATGGATATCGTTGACTCGCTGACACGTGCAGTTCGCGCCACTGGACTAAAGATGGGCTTTTATTATTCTTTGACTGAATGGACTAACAACTTGCACATTTGGATGCAGGATCCAGATAGCGCCATAGGAGACTATGTCGACCACTATATGATGCCTCAGTTCAAGGAACTGGTTCGTAGATATAAACCCAGTCTCATTTTTGCTGACGGAGAATGGCAGAATACTGCCGAGCAGTTCCGTGCACCCGAACTCATCTCGTGGTACTACAACACGGTAGGTCCCGAGGCCATCGTCAACGACCGCTGGGGCCATGGTACGCAGCATGGCTTCAAGACGCCCGAATACAAAGGCGCCATCGATGACACTACGCGACCTTGGGCTGAATGCAGGGGGATAGGCAAATCCTTTGGCTTCAATCGCAATGAGCCATTGAGCAACTATCTCACTAGCGACTCGCTGATACGACATTTCGTGAAGCTCGTGGCAGCGGGCGGAGGCATGACGCTCAATGTGGGGCCAGATGCCGACGGCACCATTCCGATGTTGCAGCAAGAACGCCTCATTGATCTTGGCAACTGGCTCAAGGTGAACGGAGAAGCCATCTATGGCAGCCGTCCCTACACGAAGATGTGCGAGAAAGACAGCACCGTATTCTATACCCGCAACGATGGCAACCTTTATGCCATAGCCACCCACCTCGACGAGCGCACCCTGGTGCTGCATAATATGCCTAAGCCCGGACTGCTCACACAGGTGCGTTTGCTAGGGTGCGACAAGATACTCATATACTACTATCTAGCGGGCAACCTATACATCCGTCTCAATAATCTTACCTTTGAAGATATCAACAAAGGTCGTGCCGCTTGGGTGTTCAAGATAACCCATTATGGCAACTAAACCTATGCATTTTCATGCCTCAATTTGACGCTTCATCTATTCAGGCTGTTGCCCTGCATCGTGTGGGCAACAAAGCCACTGAAGAAGGTTTTGTGCTCTCCGACAAACCTTTGCAGCTTACAGAGCAGCTGCAAGATGTCCTTCTCCGTTATTTTCTCTCCCCATTCAAGGTGGAGGAATATTACCACCTCTTCCACGAGGACCATGTGGAACTCAATCCCATCTACCAACACTGTGCCAACATCTTTGCCGACCCCGAATGCCTGCATGAAGAGTCGTGCCAGATGGCCCGGCACCTGTATGAGGTCTCCACACATGCCAACATCAAAGGCGGCGAACTATTCGTGGTCTATTTCGACCAATGCCTGCTTGGGGGCGAGACGATGGACGCCATTGGCATCTTCAAGAGCGAGACCAAAGAGTCTTTTCTCAAGGTGAAGCATGACGATGAGCGTTGGAGCACCCAGACCGGAGATGCCAGCGCACAAGCGCAGTATCAACTGGAGGTGCAGCAAGGTATCAACCCCAATAAGCTAGACAAAGGAGCCATCATATTCAACAGTGAGTCCGACAAAGGATACATAGTCAGCGTGGTAGATGCCACTAACCGTACTACAGACGCGATTTATTGGAAAGACAATTTCTTGGGCATCCGTCAACGGGAAGATGAGTATTTCAACACCCACACCGAGATGCAGGCCTACAAAAAGTTCGTGACAGACGAGTTACCCCAGCAGTTTGAGTCGGTCAGCAAAGCCGACCAAGCCGACATGCTCAACAGGTGCAGCAACTATTTCAAGCAGAACGATAACTTCGACCTGCAGACCTTCACAGAGGAGGTTATCGCGCAGCCCGAAGTGATAGACAGCTTCAAAGAGTACCGTCAGCAGTACCAGCAGGAATTTGACGTGCAGATGCCTGAGAGCTACGACATCAGCGAGGATGCTGTCAAGAAACAGACGCGGTCTTACAAAAGTGTCATCAAACTAGACCGCAACTTTCACATCTACGTCCACGGAGACCGCGAACTAATCGAACAAGGCGAGGATGAAAAGGGTAAATTCTACAAGGTCTACTATCATGAAGAAAGTTGAGGAGTGTTAAAGAATTTCCTGCCGACAGCTTCAACTCAACGTTTCCTCTTCAACTTTACTAAATTACATCTAATGTTTTGAGCGCCTGTTCGATGCCTTCGTCATCAACGGACGTGGTGACGTAGTCGGCGGCGGCTTGAACTTCGGGTGTGGCGTTGCCCATAGCCACTCCGATGCCGCAGTATTGGAGCATTTCGATGTCATTGCCGCCATCGCCGAAGGCGATGCACTCTTCGCGCTTGAGCCCGCAGTGGCGCAGGAGGCTCTCGATACCGGCAGCCTTGCTGTTGTGGCCGTTGATGAGGTCGCTGAACTGGGGATGCCAGCGTGGCAACCGACAATGTGGAAGCATTTCCAGTACTTCGGCATCCTTGTCGGCAGGCATAACGGCAATGATTTGGTATGTTTCGCGGCCGAACATTTCCTCGATAGGAAGCAGGGGAGGCATCTCAAACTCCAGCTGGTCGCGGATGGCGTTGGCGACGGCATTGTCGTAGGTGTTGACGAACATCTCGTGCTCGGTGAAAATCATGGTGCAGAGGCCGTTTTCTTGTGCATAATGCAGCCAGCGGTCGGTTTCCTGTTGCGGCAATGGGTTGCGTAGAAGTACCTTGTCGCCGATGAAGCAATAGCCTCCGTTCATGGTGACATAGCCTTCGAAGGTGAGCGGCATGGGAGGGATAAGTACCTGCGGGCGGCCTGAAGAGATGAATGTGCGGATGCCTTTGCGGTGCAAGGCATCGAAAGCGCGCACCGTACCCTCCGACACGCGGTGGGTGACAAAGCTCAGCAGCGTGCCGTCGATATCGAAAAAGGCAGCTTTAATCATAACTGCTTCACAATGCGTTCGAAGAGCTCTGTCATCTTGACAGCAGCCTTGTTGGCCTCGCGCACCACATCGTCTCCGCTGTTGAGGCAGGTATCGCTGAGATCGTTGGATTGGTTGGTGATGATGCTCATGCCAAAAATTTCGAGTCCGCTATGGCGAGCAACGATAACCTCCGGAATGGTGGACATTCCGGCGACGTCTCCGCCGATGGCGCCATAGAACTTATATTCTGCCGGGGTCTCGTAGGTAGGACCAGTGCCGGCGACATAGACACCTTGCTGCAGCTTTTCACCCATCTTGTCGGCTTCTTCGAGGGCAATCTTGCGGATGCGGCGGCTATAAACTGTAGTCATATCGGGAAAACGGTCGCCGAATTCATCCATATTGGGGCCGATCAGCGGGTTGGGAAGCAGATTGATGTGGTCGGTGATAATCATCATGTCGCCAACGCGGTATGTGGGGTTGACCGCGCCAGCAGCGTTGCTGACAAAGAGCATTTTAACTCCAAGGCGTGCCATTACGCGGATGGGGAAAGTCACTTCTTGCATGGTGTAGCCTTCGTAGTAATGGAAACGGCCCTGCATAGCCATCACATCCTTGCCGCCGAGTTTTCCGAATATGAGGTTGCCCTTATGTCCGACGGCGGTGGAGCGCTTGAAATTGGGGATTCCGGAGTAGGGTATAACCAGTTGGTCGGTGATGCGGTCGGCCATGAGGCCTAGTCCGCTGCCCAGTATGATGGCAATTTGGGGGATAGGACGTTCTCCCAAGCAGGTGCGTAAGTAATTGGTAGTTTCGTCAATCTTGTGTATCATTGCTTTCTCCTTTCATTTTTTGAATTTTGGACAGTATTTCAGCGGCCTGTTCATAGTCTTCCTCTGCCTCGCACTGGTGGAGCTGCTCTTCAAGCTGTTCGAGTGTGGCTTCGGCCATTAGGTTACCAGTGCGGTTGTGGGGAAGGTTGTCCTGCAAGGCTCCCGGCTCCATGGAGGTTTCATCGAGTACGTTGGTGTCCATCAAGATGTCGCAGTGCTGCATCATGGCTAGTACTACGGCGTCGCTGGTACGGCTGTCGATTTGCTTTTCGGAAAAGCCGTCGCTGATATAGAGTGTGGCATGGAAGATGCCTTCGTCGAAACGGTCGATAGTGATCTTTTTGAGTGTGAGTAGGTATTCCTCCAAGATATTGTTGAGCAAGTCGTGAGTCAGTGGCCGTTTCGCCTTTTTCTGTTCCACAGCCATGATGATGGCCTGAGCCTCCGATTCGCCGATGAGTACGGGGACTTGTTTCCCTACCTCGGGCGCATCCAGCACAAGAATATAGTCGTTGCTCATGGACATCGTCTGGCTTATCTCGTGAGGGTAGACTTGGATATACATGTTTCGCGGGTATAAGGTTTTACAAAATTGGCGTCGTGCCTTTGAGATATTCCACAAGTTGCGCTACCGCGCGACCTCGATGGCTGATTTGGTTCTTAACTTCAAGGGGCATCTCGGCAAAGCTGACGGCAAATCGCTCTGGCATGAAAATGGGATCGTATCCAAACCCTTCTTTTCCATAGCGTTCGGTAAGGATGACACCATCGACACGGCCTTCGAAATAGCGAGGAGCCCCGCCTTCAATCAAGCATATAATCGTGCGGAAGTCAGCCTTGCGGTTGGTGATGCCATTCATGGCTTGCAATAATTTGTTGACATTGTCGTCGAAGGAGCAGTGATCGCCGGCATAACGTGCGCTAAATACTCCGGGAGCGCCACCGAGGACATCGACCTCCAATCCAGTGTCGTCGGCAAAACAGTCCAAGTGTGTTCGGTCCCATACCCATTGCGCTTTCTGCAGAGCATTGGCCTGCAAGGTGTCACCAGTTTCTGGTATATCGCCTTCCAAGCCCATCTCTGCAAGGCTTTTTATGTTTATGACGCCATCTAGCAATTCGCTGACTTCTTGTAGCTTATGTTTGTTATTGGTGGCGAAAATCAAGGTCTTCATAGTGTGCAAAAGTACGAAAATTATTTCAATTAATAATATTTAATCTCATTTTAACACAATAAGAACCATTATTTATCGTTAATAAAAAGTTTAATTGTAAAAAATATATAGTACTATAATGAAAAGATTTTCATTTTTGTTGATAGCCTTGGTGATGACGATGGCCGTATCGGCACAGAACAAGCATTTGTCTGCGCTTTTCAGCTACTCAACCTTCTACTTGCCCGAGAGCAACCAGCCTTACGTCGAAACTTATCTCGATTTTAATGCTAGGTCGCTCAACTTTGAACCGGTTGAAGAGGGTTTCCGCGCCACTGTTGAAGTCACTATTGCCGTCCGTAGTGCAGATACTGTGGCCTATTTTAAGAAGTATAACCTTCTTAGCCCAGTCACCAGCAGCGAGAATGCCACCAACTTCACATTCTTTGATCTGCGTCGCTTCAGCTTGCCCAATGGCATATATGACATAGAACTGACCCTGCACGATAAATCGGCTAAGGATGAGTCGTACGTCTTTAATGACAAACTTGTGGTTTTCTTCCAGAAAAACAAACCCGCTCTATCTAACATTCAGTTTATGAGTTCTGTCACCCCTACAGATGAGGATAATATGTTATCGCGCAACGGGTTTGACATGGTGCCGTACATTGACGATTTTTTTCCTGTTGAGAAGGATCGCATCAATGCCTATTTCGAGACATATAACCTTGACCGTGAGCTGGGTACGGCATCTTTCCAATATGTAGTATCCATTGAGCAGAAGGAAAGCGGCCGCCGCATCAAAGGCTTCGACACTGTAATAAATCGTTCCATAGCTGAATCTTACGACCCTGTTTTCGTCTCCCTCGACATAGCCAATCTGCCTAGCGGAAACTACAACCTTGTCGTGGAGGCATGTTACGCTTCGGGAGAGACGCTTCTAAAAAGCAAGGCACCATTCCAACGATCCAATCCCAATGTGGCAGAAGAACACCTCATCGAGGATGCTGTCGCCACCTCTTTTGCTGGGCTTATCAAGAATGAGGAAGAACTTGATTACTATATCTCTGCGCTTTACCCAATTGCCGGACCTATCCAGAACTCCGCTGCCAGCGACTTGCTTCACAATGGTGCCGGCCTAAGCGAGAAACAGACATTCTTCTACCGATTCTGGCTTGCCCGCGACCCAATTGACCCAGCTGGTGCTTGGCGCGAATACCATACTAGGCTGTTGTATGTAGACCAACATTTTTCCTATCCAAAGACACCTGGATACCAGACCGATATGGGCCGTGTATACCTTCAATACGGTCCGCCTGACTTCGTACGTGATGAGAAGAATTTCGTGGCTGCCCTCAACCAAGCCCCAACGCCCTCTATCAGTGGCAATCTGAACACTAGCGACACTTACCTTGACTATACTGTCGACGATAGCAAGCGCACTGGCCAGATCCACTATTTGCCCTACCAACTTTGGCGTTACAACCTTTTGCCTGGCGATGTGCCAAATCGTGTATTTATCTTCTGGGATGAGTTCCGCAGCGGCATTTATAAGATTCTTAATTCCAGTGCCAGGGGTGAACTACGTACCTATTATTGGGAGCGCATGCTCAGCCAGAACCAGCTTGAAGAAAATGTTGTCGGAGAGGTCGGAAAACAATTCGAACGGGGCTATTAATTCTCATAAATACTACTTTTTATCAAACTGCTGAGCAACATATTATACCCCATTGTATATTATTTGGTGCGCTATCGCCGCAAGGTGACGCGCACCAATTTGGCTACTGCATTCCCAGAGCGAGGAAAGAATGAACTCCACACCATTGAAAAACAATACTATCATCATCTTTGCGACCTCATTGCTGAAGGCTTGCACGGCCTATATGCTTCTCCTAAAAATATCATGCGGCATTACCAATTCGACAATCGCCAGTTGCTCAATGAATACTATGAGCAAGGCCGTAGCATCATCTTGATGTCGTCGCATTACAACAATTGGGAATATATGGTGGCCTCGCTCAACTATCAAGTCATGCATCATGGCGTAGGTGTGGGCAAGCCCCTTGACGACAGACTGGTGGCTGGCTTCATCACTCGCCGCCGTTCCCGCTTTGGCACCCAGATCGTGGACCAAACCAATGTGCGTCAGACTATGCAGTACTATCACGACCACAATGTCCCAGTGGCCTATCTGATGCTTTCCGACCAGTCGCCAAGTAACGAGCACAAGTCGTATTGGACCACATTCCTCCATCAGGAGACCCCTTTTCTCTATGGCGCTGAATATTTCGCCCGCAAGTACGACATGCCTGTCATATACTATGATGTTGCAAAGACCACTCGTGGGCATTATCGTGTTCACTTCACACTCATCACCGACCACCCAGCCGAGTTGCCTCAATATGCCGTGACAGCCTGCTACGTGCGGATGCTCAACGACACCATACAGGCTGCTCCCCAATATTGGCTTTGGTCGCACCGGCGATGGAAAAGGCATCGTCCTGCCGATATGCCGATCTATCCGCCACAGGACAGTACTATAACCTCCATTTATCAAAAACAAAACTGACACAATGAAAACAGCTGTAGTCATACTCAATTGGAATGGCAAGCAAATGCTTGAGCGCTTCTTGCCATCTGTCACCGCCTATACTACAGGAGACAACGAGGTCATCATAGCCGACAACGGCTCTTCTGATGACTCGCTGGCCTTCCTCAGTGCCAATTATCCGCAACTCCGCGTTATCGCTCTCGACAAAAACTATGGTTTTGCTGATGGCTACAACCGGGCATTGGCCCAAATTGATGCAGACTACTTCGTCCTACTCAATGACGATGTGGAGGTGACTCCAAATTGGATTGAGCCTGTGATCCAGCTAATGGTTGAGCATCCCTACACCGCCATCTGCCAGCCTAAGTTGCTTATGTACGACCAACGCGACACATTCGAATATGCTGGAGCTGCTGGTGGCTTCATCGATCGCTATGGCTATCCTTTCTGCCGTGGGCGTATTTTCAATACCCTAGAGCAGGATCATGGACAATATGACGACCCATGCCAGATTTTTTGGGCTTCAGGAGCTGCCATGTTTGTGCGGTCCGATGTATGGCGCAAACTGGGTGGCCTTGATGGCGAGTTTTTTGCCCACATGGAGGAAATCGATTTTTGTTGGCGCGCCCATAATGCAGGTTTCAATGTGGAATACTGCCCCCAATCAGTCATCTACCATGTTGGTGGCGGCACCTTGCCCAAGAGTAATCCCCGCAAGACATACCTCAATTTCCGCAATAATATGGCTATGCTATACAAGAACCTACCTCCAAGACGCTGTGCTTGGGTCATGTGCATGCGATATTTGCTCGATTGGGTTGCTGCTTTCAAGTTTCTCATGGGAAAGGACCCTGCCGAATTTCACGCAGTCTTCCAGGCGCATCGCGATTTCCGTCGCTGGCGTCCGCAGTTAAAAAAACGCCGATTTGCCAGTCCTTTGATACCGACAGGTACGCTTCCTGGCCTATTGCTCATCTATTATTACCTTTTGGGAAAGAAAAAGTTCAGTCAATATAAACCTTTTTAAGATAACAAATTAACTCCATACGATATGAGAAAAGTACGCGTTCGTTTCGCACCAAGTCCCACCGGACCTCTCCACATTGGAGGCGTCCGTACCGCTCTCTACAACTACCTATTTGCCAAACAGATGGGCGGTGACATGATTCTTCGCATTGAAGACACTGACCAAACACGCTTCGTCCCTGGTGCCGAAGCCTATATTATCGAGGCACTCGATTGGCTTGGCATCAAATTCGATGAGGGCGTCCACATTGGAGGCAATTACGGTCCCTATCGTCAGAGCGACCGCAAGCCCATGTACCGCCAATATGCTGACCAACTTATCCGTGATGGTTGGGCCTATTATGCATTCGACAAGCCCGAAGACCTGGATGTGAAACGAAAGGAGTTTGAGTCTGAGAAGAAGACTTTCCAATACGACTGCAATACCCGCAGCATGATGCAGAACAGTCTTTCTCTTCCCGCTGAAGATGTAAAGCGCCGTCTCGATAGTGGAGACCCTTACGTCGTGCGATTCAAATTCCCTGACAACATCGACATCACCGTTCACGACCTTATTCGCGGCGATGTCACCATGAACAGCCGCCTTCTCGATGACAAGGTGCTTTTCAAGTCCGATGGTATGCCCACTTATCATCTTGCCAATATCGTTGACGACCACACCATGGAAATATCTCATGTCATCCGCGGTGAGGAATGGCTTCCTTCTGCGCCTTTGCACGTGATGCTTTATAAGGCCTTCGGTTGGGAAGAGACCATGCCTCAGTTTGCCCATCTGCCTCTCTTGCTTAAGCCCGATGGCAATGGCAAACTCTCCAAACGCGATGGCGACCGCCTTGGTTTCCCAGTATTCCCGCTCGATTGGCACAATCCTGAGACGGGCGAGATATCCAGCGGCTATCGTGAACGCGGCTATTTACCAGAGGCCGTAGTCAATATGCTTGCGCTCCTCGGTTGGAATCCAGGCAACGATCAAGAGCTGATGTCGATGGACGAACTCATTCGCCTCTTCAGTATCGAGCACATCAGCAAGAGCGGCGCAAAATTCAACGTTGAGAAGGCCAAATGGTTTAACCATGAATACCTACAGCAGTGCAGCGACGAGCGCATCGCAGACCTCTTCCAGCCCCAGCTGGACGAACACGGCGTTGATGCCACCCGCGAATATGTTGTCAAGGTTTGCGGCATGATGAAAGAGCGCATCTCTTTCCCCTGCGAACTCTGGGATCAGACGCACTACTTTTTCCAGGCGCCTACCGAGTATGACCCCAAGGCTGTCGCAAAGCGTTGGAAACCAGGAATGACAACCCATATGGCAAAAGTCATTGAGATTCTTAATACAGTTCCCTTTGAGTACGATGCCCTCCATCAGGCATTGCTCGAGGACTATATTAAGGGCAATGAACTCAATATGGGGCAAATCATGAACTCGTTACGTCTAGCCGTCGTAGGCACGACTGTTGGACCCGACATGCTCACCCTCGTCATGACTATTGGCAAGGAGGAGACCATAGCTCGTGTCCAGCGCGCCATTGATACCATCGGAGAAGTGGAAAATTCTTAATTCTTTAATACTTTCAGAAACTCAACAATTCGAATTTAAAAAACATTTAATATCATGGAAATCAATCAAGACCTTAACAAGCCAGTCGATGACAATAGTCTAGACACAGTCGAAATGAATGAACCAATGGAACAGTTGCCTCCTGACCCTGAGCCGACACCTTCCACCCCCGATATTGACGAGCAGCATGTCCCTTGTAGTTGTGACAGCAATGATGGTGGGAAAAAGAAATGCTGCTGCCATACTTGCCTGCTGATATGCAACATCATCCTGCTCATCGGTCTTGTGGTGCTATATATTCTCCATTTTACTGGAACAGGTACCCCTTCAAAGCATAATCCCAAAGCCATTGAACCTGTCATTGCCGAGGATGGCGTGCTCAAGATTGCTTGTGTTGACAGCGACACCTTGTTGGCCAAGTATCAATATGCTATCGACCTTCAGGAAGAGCTAAACAAATACAAGGATGCTCAAGAAAAGAGCTACAAGGATCAAATGGCAAAGTTCCAAAAAGATTATCAGGATTTCATCCAGAACGGTGAGAACATGACACTCACTCAACAGGAAAAAGTCCAAGCTGAACTTAAGGCCCGTGCAGAGAAACTCAGTACCCTAGAAAATGAACTCACCAACATGGTGCTTGAAAAGCAGATGAACTCTAATATTGAGCTGCTCAACCGTATTTTTGCCTTTGTTCGCGAATACAACAAGGACAACCAGCAGTTCGACATTATTTTGAGGAAGACTTTCAACGACAGCCCAACGCTCTACATGAATCCCGCCATGGACATTACCGACGAAATTGTTGAGGGACTCAACGAAGAGTACAAGTCTATCAAGGGCAAGCGCAAAAAATAGCCATTTCTAGGGTGTCAACATCAATTCACAAACAAAATTACATATCTATGAAAAAACAAATCTTTATCCTTGCAGCTGCCATGTTGCTATTGGTAACAACATCATGCAAGAAAGAAGGGGAGGGTATCTTCAATCCCGAAATGCGAATTAGCACAATCTATACCCAGAGCATCCTTTATCAAAACGACAACTTTGTCGATGGCATTGAACGCTATGTAAGTGAACAATGGGACTGGCAAGGAGACAAACTCCAATCTATCACCTATTTTTATCCAGTCAAACAGTTGGGCAAGGATTCTACAATCACCGATACATCCTTCGTTCAATATTTTTCATATGACAAAGATGGTCGTCTTGTAAGAGCAGATCTCAAAGGCGCAGTCAATATGTATGCCGACTATGTGTATGAAAGTAATTTGCTCAAGTATATTACCATCTACGAAAATGGAGAAGAATGCATCAGTTATACCTTCAACCATAGTGGACGTACCATCACGACAATTGACGTACGGGTTATCACTTACCTGTCCTATAAATCGTTGCCAATTCTTAATCGGACCAATCCTTTGCGTTTCATCTTGACCGATGACGTTGCCGCTCAAATTATCGAAGCCACCTGCCGTTCTGCGAGCATGATGACTAAAAACGGCACCAAAAATATTGTTACCGCTGTGTTGAACCTTACCTGGGATAATGGTAATTTGATACGTATCACCGGTTCCTTGCAGAACTCCATTAGCATGCAGATGGACTTCGCCTACGATAGCAAGAACAATCCCTACTACAAGATGAATGAACTGTCTTGTACACTCACCGACATTTATTTGCCTGTCGTTGCTCTCAGTAAGAATAACATGGTTGAATACACCATTCAACAGACTCATATGGGCGTCACAGAAACGGCTACGACCCAATATGAATACACCTATAACAATCTTGACTATCCGTTAAGACAGACCGTCGAAGAGACTTGGCAAAAAGCAGACCTCGTATGGGATGAAGAGGCCCAAGATTATTATGAGGGTTCTACCACATCAGTCTATCGTCAAGAAGACATCCGCTTCTTCGAATACGAATAGCTGTTTCCATACAACAGTAAAGAGTGGGCGTGCCGCTATGCGGTACGCCCACTCTTTATGGCCTATAGTCAATATTTCAATCACTCCGTTTGGCCATTTTGAATGTCTGGGCATCATGATTCATACTTTCTGTTCTTCATACTCTCTCTTGGCAGCTTTTCTTAGGGACCTGTAACATCTTCCATTGACTTCATTTTGTTTTCTTAGACCTGTCTTCTATCGTCTATTGTCCTTATATACCCATAAAAAAAAGAGCCCACTTATTAAGGAGCTCTTTTTTATGAAT
>X415_White_Rhinoceros__coassemble_107_pt1 | contig 24371 bp, 21 predicted proteins | sample X415_White_Rhinoceros__metabat2_low_PE_004 | metagenome-assembled genome bin X415_White_Rhinoceros | reverse complement strand
CGGTCGGCTAGGAGTGTTTTGCGCTCTTTGAGTGGGTTCTGCGGTGATACGACAAACCACACCTCGTCTAGATTGCTGTTCTGCAGCATGGTGTTGGCTATGACCATGTGTCCCACATGTATGGGGTTGAACGAACCGAAAAAAAGGCCTATCTTGCGCATGTTTTTTTAGATTTGAGGATTTAGAGGTTGAAAGGGCTGGTGTTCTGTTAACGTTGAATGTAAATCATCAACAAAAAGCGGGCTCTGTTGTGAGTCCGCCAATGAAAAAGATTACTGTTATTGTCTTTCATGAATGATGGGGCATTGTGCCGACATCAATAATATTTATACTTGCTCACAATCTGTATGTGGCGAAGTTTGTTGCCTTTGAAAGTGTAAATCTCGCCCACCTCAGCGGCACCAGCGATGACTTTCAGCACGTGTATATCGTTGGTGTAGGATTTTGGATAGCTCTTGAAGATAACTTTGAACACCTCTTCCTTGCTCATGCCTACCTTGATGCCGTTGTCGAGTACCACGGCGGTGTCGGTGATTTTGGCGGCCACCATCTCTAGTTTGTTGGTCCAGATGCTGCGGTAGACGTTGATGTTGGTACCATCAAGTCGTTTCAGGGTGTTAACAGCCACTGTCATCGTGTCGTAGAAGTTTTTGTAGCCGCTTTCGCGGTACCAAAGCAGTTGGTTGTTGGTGATGAACTGTTCCACAGTGCTCCATTTTCCCAAAGGATAGATGGGATAGTCGGCTAAAGAGAACACTGTCATCGTGTCTGCATATACTTTTACATCTTTAACTTGATATTCGGGACGGGCATATGCCAACATGCGAACGGCTTTGGCTCGCGAGCTAACTTGTTGTGCATTAGCGGAGAATGCGAGAAGCATCACCGCTGCTATCATGACGATTTTCTTCATAGGGTCACTTCAATTTCAATTTGCAAAGATACGCATTTTTTGTCATATAACGAAAAAAAAATATTTTATTGCCTAATGCCCTCTATTTTTTGACATAAACGAAAGCATGGCCACCATAATCTCCTTTATTCATTATTCTCTCCTTCTAGCGTTGCGGCAATCTTGTCGATGTTGAGGCTTCGAGCAGAGGCATCGAAAATCTCTTTGTAGATGCCGCCTTGTTTATACACCTCTTCGGGGCTCCCGCACTGCTCCACATGCCCCTGTTGCAAGGCATAGATGCGGTCGGCATCGATGATTTGCCCCAGACTGTGCGATATTACTACGACGGTGCGTCCGCGTTTGATGGCATCCAGGCTGTTTTTGATTTGCTCCGTGGCTACGGCATCCAGGCTTGCCGTGGGTTCGTCGAGGAAGATGATGGGTGGGTTTTTGAGGAACATGCGTGCGATGGCGATGCGTTGCTGCTGTCCTCCGGATAGTTGTGTGGCCTTGGTGTCGAAGCCTTCGGGCAGCGTCACCACCTGGTCGTAGATATAGGCTTGCCGGGCGGCCTCCATCACCTGCTCGTGCGTGGCTGAAGGGTTGCCGTATTTGATGTTTTCTTCGATTGAGCCGTCAAAGATGTGGTTCTTTTGCAGCACCAGTCCGATGTTGTCGCGTAGATACTGGGTGTCCCACTCTTGCAAATCAACGCCGTCCAGCGTGATGCGGCCGCTGTCAGGGCAATAGAACTTGTCCAGCAGGTTCACGATGGTGCTCTTTCCCGCTCCGCTGAGGCCTACGAATGCGGTAATCTCGCCGCTGCGTATCTCCATGCTGAGATCTTTCAGGGCATGGTTGCCGTTGCTGTAGGTGAAGTCGACTTTTTCTATTTTGATGTCGCCGCGCACATGGTCGGGGCGATAGCTGCCGGACTGTTCGCGTTCTTCGTCGGCTTCGAGGATGTCGAAAAAGCCTTCGGCATAGATAAGCGCGTCGTTCATGTCGTCATAGATGCGGTGCAATTGGCGGATGGGTGCCGACACATTGGCGAAGAGCATCACATGGTACATGATTTTGCCTATGGTCATGCCGGGATAGCCAATCAGCACCAGGTAGGCGGTAAGGATGATGATGAGCACGGTGCCTATCTGCTCGGTGAAACTCTTCAGTCCGTCAAAGAGGAAGCTCAGCTTGCGCGTCTGCATCTGGTTGTCGGTAAGGCGGTTCTGCAAGTCCAGCTGCTTGTCGCCTTCGATGCGTTCGCGGTTGAATGACTTGATGACGCTGATGCTCTCCAGGATGTTCATGATGCCGTGGCTCTTGGCCTCGCGGTGGCTGCGCATGTCGCGCCGCCAGCCTTGTAGCTTCTTGGCTTGGCGGTAGGTGATGTAGAAGTACACTGGCACGATGCACAGAGCCACCAGGCCCACATACACGTTGGCTGCGAACATCAGTATGATGGCCAGCAGGGCGCTGGTGCCCAATGGCAGGATGTCGATGAAAAAGTTCTTCACCGTGTTCGACAGGCTCTCCACGCCGCGGTCTATGCGGGTCTGCAGCCGTCCCGGCTCGTTGCCTGTATTAGTGAAAAAGGCCACGCGAAAGGTTAGCACCTTTTCAATGACGCTCTGCGCCAAGTCGCGGCTGACCATGATGCGCATCTTCTCGCCGAAGAAGCGCTGGCCGAAGGTGATGAAGGCTGCCAGCACCTCTTTCGAGAGCAGCACCACGCTGATTATCAGTAGTACACGGGCAGCTTTTGCCCACACGAACACCTCTTCATGCAGAAGTGCGTTAATGGTGTCTACCGCCTTATCTAGCACGATGGCGTTGACCTGTGCCATGAACGACCCAATCAGCGTGAGCAGCAGCGTGAACACCACCAGCCACCTATAAGGCTTTACGAAAAGCCATATTTTTTTGAACAATTCCTTGAGAGTCATATCCTCATCCTTTCACAAAATGATATCCCATGCGGTGCAGCTGCACGGAGGCACCCAGTAGGTATAGTTGGTGCAGGCAGGCCACATAGCCGCGGAAGGCAGCCTCTGTACCGGGTTCTAGATGCTCGTGCAATAGTAGGCTGTGCGCACGGTTGGCGCAGTCCTGCACTAGCGTCTCAGTGCTGTCGAAAGTGTCACCGCTCAAGCCAAGCAGGGGCCCCCGCACATATTCGTCCAACAGGTCGTAGCCGCTCTTGTCGCGCATATATAGATAGAGGTTGTCTACCTTGCTGTAGATGGCCCAATCATCGTCCCAGAATTTTGCCACAGCCATGCCCACATACATCATCCAGCCCAAGCTGGCGATGGGGTATTTGGCAAATTCACGCACTCCGTCGGCTAGATAGGCTTCGCCGATGCTCATCCATTTCTCCTCAATGTCGGGAGTCTCTTGCAGATGCTCGTCTATCTCCTGCCGCGACAGCAGAAAACGAGCCAACTCTTCTTTTATCTTATTTTCAAATCGTTGCATGTTTATGTACCTCAAGATTGTTTGTTATGCGGATACTTGTAAGGTCTGGGATTTTGTACTATGGGTTATGATAAAACGCATTTTTGATAAATATATTTTGTAGAACTTATAAAAAAAATACATTCCTGACGCATAGCACAGCCACGCATCCAACAAGTATAGCAAATACTAGAATGAACTATTTTGGATAGGCAGAGCCAAGTCGGACTGGTTCTGTGAATTAGGGGAACATGGATGAACTGGTGTTGTGGCTATAAGAGGATTTCTTAATCCTACAACAGGCGGGGAAAATAATGCTCTAGGTTGCGGTCTAGGCGGCGGGAATACTCGGTCTGGCGGTCGGTGTCGCTGGCCTCGGGCATCTCGGTGGCGATGGCGGCGGAAAGGCTGTCTAGGACTGGCTGGTATTCGGTTGGAGTGTAGGAGAGCTTGAGGAGGGCTTGGTTGACGAAGTCGGTGGCCAGGTGGTAGAACTGCACGGTGCAGTAGGAGAGCATGACATAGTCGGCGCTGAGGAGCTCTTCCACAAGGTCCACGTCGGCCACATTTTCGTGGTTGGGGTCGTAGTAGATGGTGCTGTAGTAGTACCAATAGCGGAAATTGCTGAAGAGTTGCTGCACGGGATAGTTATACAGCACGTTCCAGAAGAAGCTGTCGCCGATGACGATGAGGCTGGGTGCCTTAGTGGTGTCGCCTTCGGTGAGGTGCACATCGACGTATTGGTTGCGTGGAGCACGGATGTGGAATATCTTATTGAGAAGCTCGTCAAGGTCGGCATCGGGCTCTCGGAGCCGTGCGCTATACGGCTTGCCCAAACTATAGCTAGGGATGGCGGGGCCGAAGGATTGCATGTAGCGCATGACGCTGTCGAAGGCGTAAGTGCTGGCAATGTTGCTCCAATGGGTGCCAGTCTTGGTGAAGAGCAGGTAGGGGCTGCCGCTGGGGTAGGGTACTTCACCATTGTTCAACTGGTCGAACCAGTGGCAAAGGTCGATGTGCCGCACATCGTAACGGTCATAATTGTTTAGATAAGTTTGGTAGGCGCTGCGGTGATGGGCTTGCTGCCCTTGGCGTTGGGGCAGCTGTTGTGGATAGATGCGTTCCTTGCCGGGGAGCATGGCCACGAAGAGATGCACGCCTTGCTCTTCGAGCAACTGTTGCAATTTGTGAAGTCGGGCGGAGGCTCGCTCACTGACTTTCATCATCTCCATCACAGGATCGTCGGCATAGCCGAAATAGTGCTTGCTGCAGCCCTCGTAGTACTCGTCGACAAAATAGGGTTCGAAGAGGTAGTTGTCGCGACCAACGACTACGCTGCCCGGATTGGTGGAGTGGTGGAAGCAGCTCCATAGGCATTGGTTGTATAGCCGTATGGCCCCTTCGCGGAAACCGTGGTGCTCTTTGAGGTATCCGTCTACCTGTTGCTGCCACTGTCCGTTGCAAAAGGTGTCGCCGCTGAATTGTGGCTTGTCGGCACTGACGTAGGCCCCCTTGAGCTGCCGCACGGGGATGAACCCAGTGGCACCCTGTAAGATGACGAGCAGAAAGAGGCCCATGGTGGCGAGACAGAGTATCTTGGGTATCTTGTTCATGGCGTCTAGAATCGGAAATAGATGAAGGGGCTGAAGTCGGTGGCAGAGAGGGCTCCGAGGCAGAGGAAGAAGAACAGGATTGCCACAGGCCAGGCGGCGAGGTGGCGTCGGGGAGAGAAATCCTTGTAATAGAGCAACCGCTGCAACCGTTGCCCGAAAGGCGTGAGGCAGCAGAAGGCGCAAAGGAGGGCGAAGAGGATGGCGGCATAGTACTGCGGGTGCTGGGTGAGGGCGAAGCCGCCAAAGTCGAAGGAGAAGAGCCGCGTGATGAAGAGCCAGCAGGTGGGGAGGTCTTCGATGCGGAAGATGGCCCAGCCTACCAACAGCACGACGAAAGTGGGCAGCACGAGCCAGGGGCTGTGCTTGCGGCCTAGACCCAGGAGCCGTTCGATGACGAGGAAGAGGCCGTGGTAAGCGCCCCAGATGACGAAGTTCCAGCTGGCTCCGTGCCAAAGGCCGCTGAGGAGGAACACCACCCAGAGGTTGAAATAGGTGCGGCCGGCTCCGCGTCGGTTGCCGCCTAGTGGGATGTAGAGATAGTTGCGCATGAAGGCACCCAAAGTGATGTGCCAGCGGCGCCAAAATTCGGTGATGCTGCTGGAATTGTATGGGTTGTCGAAGTTCTCGGGGAAGCGGAATCCTAGGATGCGTCCGAGGCCGATGGCCATGTCGCTATAGCCCGAGAAGTCGAAATAGAGTTGCATGGTATAGGCCACGATGGTAATCCAGGCTGTGCCGCAGTCCATGGAGGCGATGTCGCCAGCCAGCACCACGTCGACGGTGCGTCCGATGACGTCGGCCACGAGCACTTTCTTGGCAAGGCCGATGGTGAAGCGGTAGAATCCTTGCAGGCATTCGTGCCAGCGCAGCTGCCGTTGGACGGTGATTTGGTCGGCGATGTCGGTGTAGCGCACGATGGGGCCGGCGATGAGCTGCGGGAACATGATGATGTATACCACATAGTCGGTGAGCCGCCGCATGGGCTGGTTGATGCCGCGGTAGGTGTCGACGACGTAGGTCACCGACTGAAACGAGAAGAACGAGATGCCGATGGGCAGCAGTACCCGCGTCCAATCCAAGGTGCCGAGACCGAAGGCGGCAAGCATCGCATTGAGGTTGTCGACGAAGAAGTTGGCATATTTGAAGTAGGCTAGTAGCCCCATGCTCACGGCGATGGCAAGGCCGCAGAAGAGCTTCTTCATCCCAGGATCCTTGGCGCGGCCCATGGCGCGTACAAGGTAGAAGGTGGCCACAGTGGAGGCCAACAGCAGGAGGATGAAGTCGGGCGCACCCCATGCGTAGAAAAGCACCGATGCCAGCAATAGGACTCCATTGCGCCATTTGGACGGCACGAGGAAATAGGCCAGCAGGAAGACGGGCAAGAAGTAGAGCAGGAATATGTGCGAGCTGAAGACCATGGACTATCGTTTGCAGTCGGAGATGAGAATGGATAGCATTGCCAGCAAGGCGAATAGCGTGACGGCTAAATCGCGGTAGGTGAACCAATAATGTAGATAGGAGTGGTCGGCAAGCACTAGATACCACACCAGTGTGGCGGCTGCGGTGAGCAACAACGGCAGAAGGCTGGTACGTAGGGCAGGAAGACTTGGGCGGCGCTTGAGCATCAGGAAGGCCACAACGGCGACGATGAGGATGGCGATGCAGACGATGGGCCAGTTGAGCGTGCCGATGTTGCGTGTCAGCGCGTCAAATCGGCTGATAGCCTCGCCTGTCCCAGCGCGGATGCTGAATTGCGAGAGACCATCGCGCACCACGTTCTCGGTAGTGAGGGCAGTGGCGATGAACCATTTGCTGACCCAGGTGATGCCGTAGCCGCTGGCCCATAGCGCAGAAGCATGACCCCAGTCGCGCATTCCTTGTCGTATTGAGGTTGGGCGTAGCAACCACACGGTAAGCGGTAGTCCCCAGGTGAGCATAGGACAGGTGAGCAGGTCGAAATAGCTGGTCAGTGATCCTGTCACAAAAAGAACGAAGCAGAGCTGCCGTCCATCCTTCACGCGGTAGAGCACCCACAAGGTGGCGCATAGCGCGATGACCAGTACTGGCGCAAACTGGATGGAGAACTGCATGATGAAGAGGTTGACCAGCAGCAAGGAGGTGAGAAAGGCTGCCGCGATGGCAGGGGAACGCCTCCTCCACAGAGCCGCTGAAGTCCATAGTAGCAATAGTGAGGTGACGAGGTAGAACAGCATGCGTAGCATGGTGTAGTCGCCTATCAACAGAAGGAATCGCATGAGAAAGGTGCTGCCATGCCAGTAACGGCCATAGTGAAGCGTGCGTAAGTTGCTGTCGTCCTCCACGAGTTGCCGCAGAGATGCACACTCTTCTCCGCCGCCGTAGGCACGGGGTACTAGCAGCATGTTTGTGAGTAGGCTGTCAGTGCCGCCGCTGAGCGCCTGGTTGAGGATGAGGGCATCAGTGAAGTTGTCCATGTAGTAAGGCGGCGTGCAGTGCAGCATGAAGCCAAAGTCGGTCACGAGGTCGGCTCTTTCAACGGTCTTGGCCACATGGTGGGCGATGGCCTTGTTGGGCAGCAGGCTTGACATTAGGGCAAAAAGCAGGTAGCCCGCGATGAGCAGGAGGAAGGTAATGGCGTATCGGCGTAGCTGTTTCATGGGCGGAAATTGATGAGTCGCAACTCGTAGTTTTTGCGGTCTTTGGTGACGATGACGTCGAGACAGAGACCGATGAACAGCGATAGCAGCGCTGCCAAGAGCAGGAACATGGAAACGATGAGCGTGGGGAACCGAGGCACCAATCCGGTTTGGAAGTATTCAATCAGCACAGGGATGAAAAAGGCGGTGCCCACGACTGCCAACAAAGCAGTGAGCCAGCCGAAGAAGCGCAGCGGTCGATATTCTTTAAAGAGTACCACAATGGTGCGGAGCACGCTGAGACCGTCGCTCAAGGTGTTAAGTTTTGAGACGCTGCCTTCGGGACGGTCGCGATATTGGATGGGTACCTCGCGCAGCAGGAATCGGCGGTCAAGGGCATGGATGGTCATCTCGGTTTCAATTTCAAAGTTGCCCGACATCACGGGGAAGAGTTTCACGAAGCGGCGGCTGAAAGCGCGATAGCCAGTCATGATATCGTGGATGTCGGTGTGCCAGAAACGGCGTATGAGCCCTCGCACGATACGGTTGCCGCTGTTGTGGAAGGGACGCTTGTTCTCTTCGAAATAGGTCGAGGAGAGGCGGTCGCCGATGACCATGTCGACCATGTCGTCGAGGATGGGTTGCACCAATTGGCGTGCCTGGTCGGCGGGATAGGTGTCATCGCCGTCGGCCATGAGGTAGACGTCGGCATCGACCTCGCGGAACATGCGGCGGATGACGTTGCCTTTGCCCTGCACGGGCTCGCGGCGCACGATGGCACCGGCAGCGGCAGCCTCACGGGCTGTGCCGTCGGTCGAATTGTTGTCGTAAACGTAGATGTCTGCCTCGGGCAGCGCGGCGCGGAAGTCGCGCACCACCTTCCCGATGGTGGGCTCCTCGTTGTAGCAGGGTAAGAGAACGGCGATTGACATGATGGAAAAAGGTTGAAAGATTTGGAGATTTGAAGGTTGAAAGGTTTGGAGGACAATAGGGCGTTTCGCTAAAGGCTAACCATATTAATTATTGATTCTAAATTCTTGAATGATGAATCCCATGTTGGTGGTGATGAGCTTGACGCTGATGGCCAGCAGGATGACGCCGAAGAATTTGCGTAGGATGGTGATAAGCGTGGCACCCAGGAGTTTCTCGAGCTTGTCGATGTAGCGCAGCACTAGGTAGTCGATGACCATGTTGATGAGCAGGGCGATGATGATGTTGATGTCGTAGAACTCGGCGCGCAACGAGATGATGGTGGTGAGGGCACCGGGGCCGGCAATGAGGGGGAAGGCGATGGGCACCACCGTGGAGCCGCCGCCGCTGCTGTCGGTTTTGAAAATTTCCACGCCAAGGATCATTTCGAAGGCCATGATGATGAGCACGATGGAACCCGCAACAGCAAAGGAGTGGATGTCCACGCCGAAGAGTTGCAGTACCGCGTCGCCTAGGAAGAAGAAGGCCACGAAGAGCATCAGCGAGATAATCACCGCAAAGGTGGGGTGGAACTTGTTGCCGCTCTGCTTGAGCGACAGGAAAATGGGAATTGAACCCGTGATGTCGATGATGGCGAACAGTACCAAGAACGCACCGAATATTTCTTTTATGTCTATCATTATTTAGGTTTGAAGATTTGTTATTTTCCGGAAACTCCGGAAATTCTGGTTTTCTTTTTGGGTATTTTTTGCTGCCGGATGGCGGCAGCCACATTCTTTGCTATAGTTCTGCGGCCTTCTTGCAGGTAGTGCTCGGTGGTCCAGTCGCGGTCGCGGAACTGGGCGTCGTCCACCGATTCAAGGTTGTCGACAACCGTGACACCCATGTTGGCGTAGTGCCGCACGAGAATGTCGCGGTTTTGTCGCATGAGGTTGCAGAGGTCGGTTCCCACGAGGCTGTCGGTGAGCTGCATGTTTTCGGGGAGTAGGTTGAAGATGAGCCGCCAGCCGCGCTGCTTGGCCAGTTGCACGATGCGGTCGAAGTCGCGCACGCGGGGATTGGTGGCGGTGTCTATCAAGAAGGCAAAGTTGCGCACGAAGGTGCCGGGCAGGTTACTGCTGTCAATGGCGAGGCGCGCCTCGTTGAGACTGTCGCCCCACTGCGGTACGCTAGGATGGCCTGGTAGGGGATGAGTAGCCCAGTGTTCATCCATCTGCCCATAGCGTTCGTCCTCGCTCTTGATGTCGTAAGACTTGAACGTCAGCATCGCGCGTCTGACCAATGCCGAGCCTCCTTGGAGCATCACGAGGCGTTTCTGCAGGGCGGTTTCCAGCGGCGAGGCAATCCAGCCGATGCCGAACGAGCGCAGGTTCATCGTCACCACCACCGTGCCGATGGGACAGTTGTGTTTGATGTTGCGCAGTAGGTAGTAGTACACCTCGCTGTGTGCGGCGTCGTGCGTCATGTCGAGGACAACCATGTCGGGCAGTTCGCGGGCTATCATCTCGCTAATCCATGCGGTGTCCTCGTCATCTAGGCCGTAGGTGTGGTTCGACGATTCGCCCAAATAGAGCACGTCAGCACCCGTCTGGCTGATTTTGTCGGGTAGCCGCGACATGCCTTCCGTGTATGCCTCGCGGTCGTGCTGGTAGAACAGCAGCCGGTACAGCCCCTCACCTGCTAGGCAAAGCAGCAGGACGATGAGCAGCGGGCGGAGTATCTGTTTGGCGATGGACATGGCGTTAGAATTGAAAATAGATGAATGGGAAGGCCTCCACGCTGGCGAAGGCGATAATGCAGAAGGCTAGGATGAAGCACGTAGTCCATTGCACCACGGCGTGTTGCTTGGTGCACCAGCGGTCAAAGCGGGTATTGCGCAGCAGGATGTCGGCTGTAATGAATAGCAGCAGGAAGATGATGGTGCGAGCATCAATGGCAGGCATGCCCTCGACGCCCCAGTTGCTGGCCAACGCTTGCATGATGTCGCCGAACTGGTCGAAGCTCTCGGCGCGGAAGATGGTCCAGAGCAGCGTCACCGCCAAGAAGACGCCTAGTATGCGGAGCCCTTGGAGTAGCGGATTGGCTTTGGCCTGCTCGTCGGTCTTAGGTGCGATGGATTTGTCAGCTTTGGCACCTGCTTTAATGCGTCGCAGTTTCTTGGGCAGCCCTTCCATTAGCAGGAGCAATCCGTGGCATCCGCCCCAGGCCACGAAGGTCCAGCTGGCGCCATGCCAAAGACCGCTGAGGAGGAACACGACCATGATGTTGAACATCCAGCGGCTCACCTTCACGCGACTGCCGCCCAGCGGGATATAGAGGTAGTCGCGGAACCAGCTTGAGAGCGAGATGTGCCATCGATGCCAGAACTCGCCGATGCTGGTGCTGAGATAAGGGGCGCGGAAGTTGTCCATGAGGTTGAATCCCATGGCTCGGGCACAGCCCAGCGCAATGGTGCTGTATCCAAAGAAGTCGCAGTAGATTTGGAACGAGTAGAACACCAACCCCAGCCCGATGGCTCCGCTGCCGTATTGGGATGAGTCGGCATAGATTTGGTCGACATACACAGCTAGGTTGTCTGCCACCACCATCTTGGCAAAGAGTCCGAAGAGGATGAGCATCATGCCCTCCTTGACTTGGTTGACTATCTGTTCTGCGGTATCGCCGCGGCTGTCGTCGAAGTCGCTGCGGAGTTGTCGCAGAAGTCCGCTGGGACGCTCGATGGGACCTGTCACCAGCTGGGGATAGAACATCACATAGAGAGAGTAGAGACCGAAATGACGCTCGGGCTTCTGGGTGCCGCGATAGACCTCGATGACGTAGCTTAGGCTTTGGAATGTATGGAACGATAGACCGATTGGCAAGATGAGATTTGTTTCGCGGAAAAGTCCTTGGTATTTGAATATGAACAGCACCGTTAGCGTGCTCACGATGCTGGCGATGAGCCAGGCACGGCTTTTGCGGGGGCTGTCGCGGTGTCGATCAATCATCAGGGCGGCGAAGTAGTCGATAAGTATAGTGGTCAGCAGGATAAGAATATAGATGGGCTTGAACCACATATAGAAGAAACAGCTTGCCGTCAGTAGCACAACCCAGCGCCAACGATGCGGAGTAAGGTAGTACAGCAACGTCACCACTGGAAAGAACACCATGAATGGCAATGAGTTGAACAGCATGTCGCGACTTCAATTGAAAATGCAAAGATACGAAAAAAAATTGAGTTAATGAAGATTTGGATAAAAGGGATAATTGTCGGTTGTCGGATTTGTTATAAATGTATAATCTGAGTAAATTATTAATATTTACCTACTAGATATATATGTGAATTATTATCTAGGATGGATTTGAAAGACATTGGTTTATGACTCTAAATTTTTATTACTTTTAAGGCTTTCTATGTTATTACTCTGATTATTATCCTACTGTGTTATAATGCTGGTTATGGACAATTCAGAGCTCGCACCCAATATGGCGCTAGGCAGCGTGGAATTTGATGGGTTACGGCAGTTCTTTGGCTGCTGGTTAGAGTATCTCTTTGATGACTTGAGTGGAGCCGCCGGCGAAGATGGTGTCGCCCACTTCGCAGCCTTTTAGGGCTAGGTAGATAGGAGTTTGGGCGCTGATGGCAAAGAAGACTTCCTGCGGCACGTCGGCGGGACTGCGGTGCGGGACGAGGAATTTCCCAATGCCCGCGCTGAGGAATAGCCGCTGCTTGTCGGTGATGACAATGGCGCCATGTTCGGCTGTGTCGAAAGGGGGAAGCTGTATTAGTTCTTGGAGCACACGGATGCTGGCATTGGCTATGGAGAGTTGCTTGGCATACATATCGCGCTGTCGCATGAGCTTGGTGCGGTAGGCATCGTAACGGTCTTTGTTGGCGCCGTAGTCGTTGCTTTGTTGCTGACAGGAGTCCATTTCCTGCTTGGCGGTGGAGGCCACTTGACGTTGTTGATCTATGCAGGCTTGGATAATGGCTATTCGACGAGAGGAACGGGACATGGGAATGTTGAAAGTTGAAGATTGAAAGTTGAAAAGATTATTTACCGATGCAAAAACGGGAGAAAATGGCACCTAGGACTTGGTCGGAGGTGACCTGGCCGGTGATGGTGCCTAGGTGGTGGAGGGCATCGCGGAGGTCGATGACTACTAGATCGGCGGGAATCTGTTGCTGGAGGCCTTGACGCACTAGGGCTAGGGCGGCTAGGGTATTCTTGAGCGCTTCGTAGTGGCGGATGTTGGTAACAAGGGGGAGTTGGTTGCTGCGGTTGCTGTTTTGGTCGGTTCGGTAAGGGAATGTGATTAGTTGGCGGAGCTCTTCTAGGCCTTGGCCGTGTTTGGCGGAGATTGTGAGGGTGGAGAGGGAAAGTTGGCAGCCGTTGGAGGGGTTGGATAGTGGGTTATTGTTGGATGTGTTTGGCTGCTTGTTGGGGGCTATGCAGTCGCATTTATTGAGGAGGAGGATAAGACGCTTGTCTTTAAGGTTAACGTGTTGGCTGAACTCCTCGAGCTGTGCTTTGGCGGTGTAGGCCTGGGCGGCATCGATCATATAGAGTACTACCTGAGCTTTGGTGGCGGCTTGATAGCTGCGCTCGATGCCTTGGCTTTCGATGTCGTCGTCGCTGTGGCGTATGCCGGCGGTGTCGATGAAGCGGAAACCGATGCCGTCGAGGGTGACGGTGTCTTCGATGGTGTCGCGCGTGGTGCCGGCAATGTTGCTGACGATGGCGCGTTCTTCGCCGACAAGGGCATTGAGAAGGGTGGATTTGCCCACGTTGGGCTGTCCCACGATGGCAATTGGAATGCCGTTTTTGATGGCATTGCCCAATTGAAAACTATCGCAGAGACGGCGGCACTCTTCGGCGAGGCTGTCGGACAAGGACAGAAGTTGGCTGCGGTCGGCAAATTCCACCTCTTCGTCGCTGAAATCGAGTTCCAGTTCGAGTAAGGCTGTGAGCTCGATGAATTTGTCGCGCAATTCAGTAAGCCGTTGGGCATAGCCTCCGCGCAGTTGGCTGATGGCGAGCTGTGCGGCACCGGCATTGGTGGAGTCGATGAGGTCGGCGACTGCCTCGGCTTGGGATAGGTCGAGTTTGCCGTTGAGAAAAGCGCGTCGGGTGAACTCGCCGGGCTCTGCCAGCCGGGCACCGCTGCCGATGAGAGCTTGGAGCAGCGTCTGCTGGATATAAAGGGAACCGTGGCAAGAAATTTCAGCCATTTCCTCGCCAGTGTATGAGTTGGGGGCATGGTAGCGTGTTACCACCACCTCGTCGAGCACTGTGGCGCAGTTATTGCCTTTGTCAGCTATGCGGAAGAGGGCAAAGAAGACCTGCCTGTTTTCCTTCGGCAATGTGACGTGCCGGGAGAGAATGCGGTGGGCGTCGGGACCTGAAAGGCGCACGACGGCAATGCCTCCAACGCCGAACGGTGTGGAAATGGCCGCTATTGTTGACATGAAGGACTGTCGTTATCGTCGTTCTTCACAGAATTTTCTTTAGACTCCTGTTCCAGTTTGGCGTCGGCAATGTCAAGGCCGGGCTGGGTATCGGCAGACTTGATGCCAGGGATGTAGGCATCGCCGAAGATGGCAATCATCTCCTCATCTTTGAAACCCAGATCGTGTTGGATTTTGTACATGTTGGGGTAGGAGAGGAAGAGCAGCAGCACCAGCAGGATGGTGACCATGAGTAGCGAAGTGTCGCCTGATAGGGTGATGAGTGTGCACTCAATGATGACGATGACAAAGGTCATGCAGTAGATGCCGTTGATGAAGCGTGAGTATCCGTTGAGTTTGCTGTTGATGTCATCGAGTTGGCGGAGCTTTGGCGAAACATTGCGCAGCTGGTTGAGGTCGATGAGCACGCCTAGGACGGCAAAGACGATGCCAGCGATGAGCATGCAACGAGTGACGATTTCGGTTTGTGGCTCAAACTGGTAGGGACAGAAATGAAAAATTACGGCGGCGATGATGATGGTCAGCGAACCATAGAGTCCCCAATTGGCGGAGCGGCGGATTTTTTTGATGATTTCTTGCATATTATAGTTGTTTAATAATTTCTTGGTGTATCTAAGTGTTCCTCTAAGGAACGTGGGTTGAAAACTTGTTGCTATTTGAGTTTCTCTTTAAGGAATTGGGCGGTGTAGGAGCCTTTCTGCTTGGCGAGCTGTTCGGGAGTGCCGGCGAAGACCAGTTTGCCGCCATCACGGCCGCCTTCAGGCCCCATGTCGATAACCCAGTCGGCTACTTTGATGATGTCGTGGTGGTGCTCGATGACAACGAGGCTGTGGCCTCGGGCAATGAGGTCGCCAAAGGCGTGGATGAGTTTTTGAATGTCGTGGAAGTGGAGGCCCGTGGAGGGCTCGTCAAAGATGAAGAGCTTGGGCTGCGTGGTTTCTCCCTTGACGAGGTAGGAGGCGAGCTTGACACGTTGCGCCTCGCCGCCGCTGAGCGAGCTGGAGGCCTGCCCGAGCTTGAGGTAGCCCAATCCAACGTCTTGCAACGGCTGGAGCCGGGCACAGATGGCGGTCTGTCTTTCGAAGAACTCGAGTGCTTGGTTGACGGTCATTTCCAGGACGTCGCTGATGTTTTTCCCGTTGTAGGTGACTTCGAGGGTTTCCTCCTTGAAACGGGTTCCATGGCATTCCTCGCAGACAAGATGCACGTCGGCCATGAACTGCATGCCCACGGTGACGTAGCCTTCGCCTTCGCAGACCTCACAGCGGCCGCCGTCGGTGTTGAAGGAAAAGTAGCCGGGCTTATATCCTCTAGCCTTGGCGAGGGGCTGCGAGGCGTATAGCTGGCGTATCTCGTCATAGGCTTTCATGTAGGTGGCGGGATTGCTGCGGGTGGAGCGTCCAATCGGGTTTTGGTCGACTAGTTCCACGCCGGTGATGCGGGAGGTGTCGCCCGAGAGGCTGAGACATTTGCCCACATAGTCGGGAGCGCCCTCAAAACGTTTCTGCAACACATCGTAGAGCACCTGCTTGATGAGCGAGGTCTTGCCCGAGCCGCTGACGCCGGTGACGACAGTGAGGACGTTGAGGGGGATGTCGACGTCGACATGTTGGAGGTTGTTGCAGTAGGCGCCGCGGATGGCTATCTTGTCGCGCCAGGGGCGGCGAGAAGTGGGCACGGGGATGGTCATCTTGCCCAGCAGGTATTGGGCGGTAAGGGATTTCTCGGGCGCTTGGCTGACCAGTTCGTTGGGAGTGCCGGCGAAGACAACTTCGCCGCCGAGGCGTCCGGCACCGGGACCGATGTCGATGATGTAGTCGGCAGCACGCATGATGTCTTCATCGTGCTCAACGACAATGACTGTGTTGCCCAAGTCGCGCAGCTGCCGCAGGACTTGGATGAGTTGGCCCGTGTCGCGAGAGTGGAGTCCGATGGAGGGCTCGTCGAGGATATACATGCTGCCTACGAGCGAGCTTCCCAGCGAGGTGGCTAGGTTGATGCGTTGTGACTCGCCGCCGCTGAGGCTGTTGGAGAGGCGGCTAAGGGTGAGATAGCCGAGACCGACATCGAGGAGGTATTTGACGCGGTTGTCGAGTTCGATGAGGAGCCGTTGGGCCACCTCGCGCTCGTGCTCGTCGAGAACGACGGGGGCGATGTCGCTGGGGGCGTCGGCTTGGATGGCCTTGAGCCATTGGGCAAAGTCGCTGACGGGCATGTCGAGGAGGTCGGTGATGGGTCGGCCGCAGACCTTGACATAGGCTGCGTCCTTGCGTAGGCGGGTGCCGTGGCAGTCGGGACAGACGGTCTTGCCGCGATAACGCGACAGCATGACACGATATTGAATTTTGTATGACTGGTCCTCAATCCATTTGAAGAAACCGTCGATTCCTTCCCAGCTTCCTTGTCCGTGCCAGAGAATATTGCGTTGAGCCTGGGTGAGGTCGCAGTAAGGGGTGTGTATAGGAAAGTCGTTCTTGCCTGCCCACCGGATAAAAAGGTGCTTCCATTCTACCATCTTTTCGCCATGCCAGCAGACGATGGCATCGTCGTAGATGGTGCGGCTTTTATTGGGAACTACTACATCTTCATCGATGCCCATGATGCTGCCGTAACCTTGGCAGGTGGGGCAGGCACCGTAGGGGTTGTTGAAGCTGAAGAAGTTGGGGTTGGGCTTCTCGAACGTGATGCCGTCGGCCTCGAAGCGGTTGGAAAAATATTGCACGGAGGTTTCCTGCGTCTCGGGATTCTCGCTGCTGACCTGGCAGCTGCCACGGCCTTCAAAGAAGGCGGTCTGCACCGACTCGGCGATGCGGGCTAGCTGCTCATCGTCGCCGTGATGCACTTGGATGCGGTCTACCAGTAGTTGCACGTCGGTGTCGGCATCGTCGGTGTCGCTTCCTTGGAGGTAGTTCTCGATGCGGAAGATGGAGCCTTTGATGCAGACGCGCATGAAACCTTCCTGTTGCAACATCTTGAGCTGTGGGCGCAGGGGATGCTCCTTGTCGCATACTAGCGGGGCGAAAAGGGTGACGCGGGTGTCGGCGGGGAGGGTGTATATGTAGTCCACCACGTCGGAGACCGAGTGGCGCTTGACCTCCACGCCGGAGATGGGGGAGAAAGTGCGGCCGATGCGGGCGTACATCAGCTTGAGGTATTCGTAGAGTTCGGTGGTGGTGCCTACGGTGGAACGTGGATTGCTGGTGTTGACCTTCTGCTCGATGGCCACCGCGGGGGCGATGTTCTCGATGAGGTCGACCTCGGGCTTGGCCATGCGTCCCAAGAACTGGCGGGCATAGCTGGAGAGGCTCTCCACGTAGCGCCGCTGGCCTTCGGCATAGAGGGTGTCGAACGCCAGGCTCGACTTGCCCGATCCGCTGAGGCCGGTGATGACGACGAGCTTTCCCTGTGGAATGTCTACAGAGATGTTTTTGAGGTTGTTGACGCGGGCACCGTGAATTTTGATCATTTGAAGTATCGTTTTAGAAAGGTAGGAGGCTGATGCCTATGCCGACCATGAGGATGTTGGAAATCATGATGTCGGCTTGGGGCGAAGGAGTGTCGGACCAAAGATAGTTGGCAATGTTGAATGCGGTGAAGGTGTAGGAGCAGGAGAGGTTGAACAGGAATCGGTCGGAGAAGATGTAGTTGCGGCCGCAGGAGACTTGGAGGCCGAAGGCGGATGTCTTTGTCTCCTCGGCAGAGAGGCCATATTCGGTTGCCGCGCTGCTGCTTTCGGGGTAGAGGAGGTGGGAGTAGGTGAGGGCATAGTCCATATAGGGGCCGAGAGGGGCATTGGTGCCTTTTCCGTAGGTGCGGACGCCAAAGGCATAGGTATTCATGCTGTGGGGGTAGGCGAATCGGTTGCTGGTCGATTTGCGGTTGAAGCGGGCGGTGAGGGAGGTGTTCTCGTTGATGGCGAACTCAAGGCCGAAGGTGGGGGAGAGGGTGATGTAGTCGAAGATATTGGCCTCGGTGGAGCTATAGAGGGTGTGCCGATTGAAGGTGGGGCTGACCATGGCGTCGACGCTGATGGCCAAGCGGCGGCCTAGGTAGCCTGGGGTGGGGTATTTCACCGACTCGGCGTCGCGGCGTAGCGTGTCAATGTGGGTGTAGGTCTCGTAGAGCTCGCTCTTGAGCAGGGAGGGGCTGTCGGAGAGCATGGTGGCGATGGCACGTTCGGCCAAGGGCTGCCCGCTCTGGGCATCGACGAGGAGCGTGTTGAGGGCGGTGATCTCGTTGTTGGCAAACATCTTGTAGAACAAGAAAGGTGCGGCGGGGAAGAGATAGAAGGCGGTTAAAGGCTTGGGGTCGAATTTGGCTCCCTCGATGTTGAGGCCTGTGGAGAGGTTGACGACCGAGGCGTCGTATTGCTGCATGAGGGCGTCCATCTGGGGCTGCATGAGGAAGTGCATGGGGAAGTTGCCCTTGGTCTGCATGAACTCGCCCACCCATTCGTTGAGGGTGACGAATTGGTTGTACTGATACGCGTTGACCATCTTGCTCAGACTCTGGTCGGAGAAGTCTACGGTGCCGTAGCCGAATCGGTTGCCGATGGTTTCGATGTGCTTGACTAGTTCCTCTTCGTGGTTGTAGGAGCCCTTGTAGTCAATCAAGGAACTGGGCTTGTCGACGACAAAGTAGGAGGGACTGTAGACAAACTGGTTTCTGCGGTTGCCGGAGCTCTTGGCATACTGCCTGTTGCGTCCGGCGAGGGCGTCGTCGAGGTATTGGCCGAATCCGGGGTACTGCTCAAAGAGGTCGATGAAGGCGTAGGCGCGGATGTCTTGGTGCGACTGGAGCTTTTTCTTGGCCTTGAGGCGCGAATACTTGCTGCCTTTGGCGGCGTTGGCGGTGTCGGGGGCTGCGGTGATGGTGTCCATCTTCTTAAGAAAGAGGTCGCGCTTGAGCTCGAGCTTGCCGCCTAGGTCGGCAAAGATGTCCTCGGTCATGGCGGCCAGCTGGCGGTCGTCGGGGAATCGCTGGAGGGTTTTGTAGAGGTAGTGGGCGGTGACGAGGGCCATCTCGTCAGCCTTGAGCCTGCGGAGCAGGTAGTAGACCTGCTGCACCTCGCCTTCCATGCGGTTGAAGTCGCCGATGACGTTGTTGGTGCTGGTGTAGGCCTTGTTCTTGGCGATGCCGTAAAGTGCCTGTCCCATGGCGCGCTGGAGGAATTGGTTGTCGGGATATTGGCGCAGCAGTAGGTAGCAGTCGTAGAAGGCGCGGGCGAATTCGCTATAGACCAAGTCGAGTCGGATGCATTCGAAGCGTGCCAGGGTACGGATTTGCTCAAATTCCGGTTGCGTCAGGGTGACGAAGTGCTCGCCGCCCTCGTAGGACTTGAGCTGCTTGGAAGTCTTGGTACGGCGCTTGAGCAGATTGGGGTGGGTGCTGAGCGAGTCGTTGTAGTCATCGCGGGCGGTGATGGGTGCCAGCTCTTCGAGGAAATAGTCTTGGGGCAGTTTGAAATAGGGGGTGTTGAAGAAATTGGTGTCGAAGGCAATCTCGTCGAAGGGCAGGTATCCGTATTGCAGCACGTCGAAGACGCCGTCGGTGACGCGTTTGTCATAGGGGCTGCCGATGTAGAAGAGCGCGAGGCCGAGGCTGTCGGCTTCGTTCTCCATCTCCTTGGAACGGTTGTGGCGCTTGATGAAGTCGCGGAGCTCCTTGTCCACGTCGTCGAAGCGGCTGCTCTTGTCCTTCTTGCGCACCAGCATCTCGGTGGTGTGGTTGCGGTAGTAGTGGATGATCTCGTGGCTGATGACGTAGGCCAGCTGGGCCTCGTCCTTGACCTGCGCCACGAGTCCGGTGTTGACGAATATCATGCCTTGTCCGGTGGCGAATGCGTTGACTTCAGGCGACTTGACGGTGTAGAAGCGCAGCTCTTTGCGGAGCGTGGGGTAGTCTTTGAGCAGGGTGTCGGCGATGCGTTCCACCATTCTGGTGATGGGGTCGCCGAAGAGGATGCGCCCCGAGGCCATGAGCTTGTTGATGTTGTAGGAGGCGGCGAGGACTTTGTCGCGGTTGGTGAGGTGGCCGTCGTTGTAGTCGCGCACGCGCTGCTTGTCAAGGCCGTATAGCTCGTAGAGGCTCAGCCTCAAGTCGGCGGGAACGGGGCCTTCCGAGCGCAAGCCGTCATAGTTGTTGAGGTCGTATCGCTGGTGGACCAGTAAGGACTTTTGCTGCGCTTGGGCGGCAAGGCCGAAGGCCAGCGAGAGGACTAGTAGGATTAGTGCTTTTTTCATCTTCTCGGTCGGTGTGGGTTATCGGTTGATGTCCAGGGTGCCTATCCACGACTTGCTGCCGGAGGTGAGGAGGAGCTTGTATTGGCTGTCGCCGTTGCGGTGGGGGCGGCCCACGATGGCGGGCTTGCCGGCGAGCTTGAACTGCTGGCGCTCGATGTTGCCGTTGCGGTCAATCCAGACGACGTTGAGGCTGGCGCCGGAGCCGCAGGGGGTGTAGACCTTCTGGATTTTCGAATGCTCGGGATCCTTGTTGCTGGGGTAGTCGGCCAGCACGATCATGGTCTTGCCATTTACCGAGGCCATGTTGGGACGGCAGATGTTGTTGGAGAAGATTTTTGACATGGATAAGGTGCGCACCACTTGGGTCCAGGCGATGCTGCCGTTTTTGTCGAGGCGCATCAGGAAGATGCCGTTGTAGTTCTTGCAGACGGGAAGACCGTTGCTGGTGGTGACGTAGTTTTGGCGGTAGCCCACCACGGTGCCTTCGCCGTCGTTGGTCATGGCGTAGAAGTCTAGGAACTCGATGCTGCGCTTGCCCTCTTTCTCGCTGGAGCGCATCTGGGCCATCAGCGACTCCTCGCGGATGGTGAACTCATGTTTGTCGAAATTTTCGATGCACTGGGTCTTCATGTTGTAGGTCAGCGCATAGAGGGCGCTGGCTATTAGGCGCTTGTGGCTGGTCTTGTTGGGGTCTTGCACAATGCCGGTAAGGATGATGCGGTCGCCCGATACGCGGACGATGTCCATGGAACGGAGGTCGCCCATCTCGCGGTCGAACTGGAAGAGGCGCTGGCGGTCTCCATCCATGTAGCTGAGTTCGAAATAGGTCTTCTTGTCGTTCTTCTTGGTGTAGTAGCCGCCAATCAGCACCTCGCCGCTGTCGGTGACGAAAAAGTCATTCATCACGCGCAGCGGGCAGTCCATCTGCCAGTATTCCTCGAAGGTGTTGTCGTACAGCGAGGCCTGCACCTCCACGCCGCGGCCTTCGGTCTGCACTAGGTACAGGGCTGCCGTCAATTCGCCGTCGGGTGAGTCGGCAATGGTGAAGTCGTGCCGGTCATTGTCGTTGAACTTAAACTCCTTCAGCACTCGCGGGCTGCCGACGGGCTGGAGCGTCTGGAGGTCGTAGCGCTGCACCGAGGCCTTGAGCTGTGTCTTGCTTTGGTCAAGTATCAGCAGGTCTACGCCGTCGCTGTTGACGAAGCCTCCTAGGAAGGTCCGCTCGTCGCTTTCCTGCAGCTCTTGCCGTGCCTGGGGCGTCAGGCCCTCGTCATAGCGCGTCAGGAAGATGCCCTTGGGCGAGCGCAGCAAATCTTGGATGAGGTAGACTGAATTGCCGTTGGTGCCAATCCAGTTTGTGCGGCTGATGTTGGTTTTTTTGACGCATACCTCTTTTGAGTCGTTGCCGATGGTGAAGGTGGCGGTTTGTGCTATCGCACACTGAAACAGCGCAGTCAAGAGCAACAAGGAGAAAATTTTCTTCATAAGGTTCATGAATTTATAAATTGCAAAATTACTAAAAAAATGTCATTCTTCATAAAAAACTTTTCAAGCGCGACGGCGATTTTCCATCGTGGTGCCGTCTTGATATTTCGTTTGTCGCAAAAAAATGCTGGTTTGTGACAGGGGAGGTGAAAAAAAGTTGATTTGGATATCTGCCGCCCATGGACGGGAATGGCATCTGAAATCAGTATAGCATTCCAAGCATAGTGCCTTTATCCCAAATCGGTCATTAGAGTTTATGTCAGATTGGCATTTGTTCTGAGCAGATTGGCCACTTCGTTGGCGAAGGCGCGGGCTACGGCGAGTAAGGGATGTGGCCAAGATGCCAGAAGAAATACTAAGATGGCATAAACAGACCCCCCAAATTAATTAAATTGAAAAAGTCGGCCTAATGACCGATTTGGCTTCAAAACGCTTCGGGAAGGAGGATAAAAAAGTGGCGGATTTCAGAATCCGCCACTGTGCCGTGTTTATGTCTTAGAGGGTGTGATCCTTTTTGACTTCTTTGTTATGGGTTATATTGTATTTGGTAATGTGGACCAGCCATGGGAGGAGAAAGCATACCACCAAGGCGGCAATAAGTATCATAAGAAACCAAAAATCGCTCATGGACTCATTTGATGAGAAAATACAGTCTGTTACACCGCAGACACCCGCGATAATAAGCGATTCTCCGATGATTCCATTCATGCCATATTTCCAGAATTTCCAAAGGTCTTTCTTTTCAATATTCTTAGGGGTAGGGTCATATTCTATGTAGTCCAAGACGAGTCCCACAAGAATCATTCCGATCCAGATTAAGAGTTCCATATTACTATATGTTAATGACGAATTTGATTAATTTTAAGACACAAAGAGCCTCCTGACGAACCTGTTGAGCAACTTCGCCACTAAGAGATGCATTGTAAATGATTTTCTTACCAAGCATAGCTATATTTTTTGCAAAGATACAACTTATTTTCGAATTAATCAGTTTTTTTATACTTAATATTGTAATTGTCATTCAAAATCAATGTATTGAATGTTTTATAAATTCACTAATTTCTATTTTGATTAAAGTAATAATGCTCCCGTCCTTATTTCTTTTTTGAACATCTTGACAATCTTTAACCCAAATCGGTCATTTGGGTTGAATGGCTGGAAATAAGAGGGGGAAGTCCGTTTGAGTGGAGGTGACCTGTTATTTCACTGGCCGGATAGTGGCGTGCTGCCCTGGGCATGGGGGAGAAGGGGCCTGTCGTTCGCAAAAATGGGCTGATTTGTGACACTTCGGAGAAAAAATATTTTTTTTTGAGATTCGTTTTTTCTTTGTAATTTTGCAGCATAAACGAAAATGATACAAATTATGAAAAGATTAGTTATCGCACTGACAACCATTGTCTTGTCACTTTCTAGCTCGGCCCAGGTCACCTACTTTTACACTGGTGCAGGAAATACTGCAGCGCCCTTTCTCGGCGACGTCATGATGCAGGTCGGCGTGGGATTGAATTTTGCCAATCCTGCCATCGACCTCTATCAATACAATCCTACGAACTATGAATACCCCTCGGTCGAGAACGTCAATTTGAATGTCAAAAACAACCTCTGCTACACCTTGCGTTTCGACGGCAGTCAGTCGTTGGGCGAACATTTCGGCGTGGGTCCGCGTGTCGGCTTCACCTATGGCAAGCAGGGCTGGAGTGCCGACATCGATGGCTCAGACCTGTTCAATCGCAACTATTGGGACGAAGTCATAGACCGCACCAACAAGCGTTACACGCTCAACTACAGCGATGCCGTTTTGAAACTCGACATCGGCTTCGGATTCGACTGGCGAGTCATAGAGGACGTGTTCCATGTTGGGCTTGGCGTCGGGGTCTACATGCAGGGCCATTTCAGCAAAGACATGGACTATCAGACCTTCAACCGCACCACTGGCACCCAGATCGGCGAAGCCAAGAAAGTCACCACTGGCGACGACTGGTTCGAGGCCGACATGGGCCTCAACGTCGGCTTCTCGGCCTTCTATTTCTTGGGCGACAGCTTCTTCGTCGGCGGCCACGTCTTCTACAACGCACTGCCCTTCTTCAGCTCGGGCTGGCAGGACAGGAACGAGACCTACGGCAAGCCTCGGTTCTGCGAAAGCGTCTACCTCATCGAAGGCAACCCCGCCGACATTACTGCCCTCCTCACCATCGGCTGGCGCATCGACGGCGTGAGATAGCCTGTTAGAACCTGAACGCATGGCGGCTGCTCATAAGGGGAATACTCTCCCCATGAGCAGCCGCTTTTATTATGAGGGTGCCGCCAGCAAGCCCGCCACCCCAATATCTCTTTTTTTTACGCCAAAATATGAATGCAAGTCCAAATTTTACGCCAAATTTTGTACCAATCCGTTGAACCAGTGCTCGAAAATGTCGCTGCGTCAGCAAAGGCTAGATGGCTTTAGTGTTTTGATTTGAAGATTCAGAGATTGGATGATTTTGAGGTGGCTGCCGCGGGTTTTGAAGGTTGAAAGTTGAATGTTGAAGGGCTGCCGCCGAGGCTATTTAATTTAAGAATTAGGCTGCCGCCGACACTGAAAACCGCCCCGTGACACGATGGTGCTGCGGGGCGGCCTTTTTGTTGAGAGTTGGTGAGTGATGCAAATACGGGGGGTGGGGGAAGTGATGCAAATGCAAGTGAGTG
>X415_White_Rhinoceros__coassemble_106_pt1 | contig 24498 bp, 23 predicted proteins | sample X415_White_Rhinoceros__metabat2_low_PE_004 | metagenome-assembled genome bin X415_White_Rhinoceros | reverse complement strand
CTGCTTCCCATTAGTTGGGACTAATGGGATTGGGCTCGCTTCGCTTGCCCCTCTTTTTGGACTGGTGCTGCTTCCCATTAGTTGGGACTAATGGGATTTGGGCTCGCTTCGCTTGCCCCTCTTCGGGGGCGGTGCTGCTTCCCATTAGTTGGGACTAATGGGATTGGGCTCGCTTCGCTTGCCCCTACCCCCAAAGTGGGGGACTTTGGGGGACGAGTTCTTCGAACTCGGGCGACCGCGGGGGGGCGCCTTCTCCGCAACAAAAAAGGAAGGTCCACTGGACCTTCCTTTTTTATTGCTATCGTAAAATGTCCACTGGACATTTTACTTCACTTCCTCGAAATCAACGTCCTGAACATTGTCAGAGCCGTTGCCGGGGTTGGATTGCTGCTGATGGGCGTTGCAGTCGCCTTGGCAGTTGGGGTCGCAGCCGGGCTGCGGACCAGCTTGCTGCTGGGCATTGTACATGTCCTGGCTGGCAGCCTGCCATGCGGCATTGATTTTCTCCATGGCGGCATCGATCTGCTGGCCGTTGCGGGCACTGTGGGCTGCCTTCAGCTCGGTGAGGGCGGACTCGATGGCGGCTTTCTTCTCAGCAGGAATCTTGTCGCCATATTCCTTGAGGTTCTTCTCGCTCTGGAAGATCATGCCGTCGGCATTGTTGATTTTCTCAATCTCTTCCTTGGCACGCTTGTCGGCGTCGGCATTGGCTTCGGCTTCTGCCTTCATGCGCTTGATCTCGTCTTCGGAGAGTCCGCTGGAGGCTTCGATGCGGATGTTCTGGCTCTTGCCGGTGGCCTTGTCGATGGCGCTGACGTTGAGGATGCCGTTGGCGTCGATGTCGAAGGTGACTTCAATCTGGGGCACTCCACGGGGTGCTGGCGGGATGCCGGCGAGGTGGAAGCGGCCGATGGTCTTGTTCTGGTTGGCCATGGGGCGCTCGCCCTGCAGCACGTGGATCTCCACTTCGGGCTGGTTGTCGGCAGCGGTGCTGAAGACCTGGCTCTTCTTGGTGGGGATGGTGGTGTTGGACTCGATCATCTTGGTCATGACGCCGCCGAGGGTCTCGATGCCGAGGCTGAGGGGTGTGACGTCGAGGAGGAGGACATCCTTGACTTCGCCGGTGAGCACGCCGCCCTGGATGGCAGCGCCTACGGCGACGACTTCGTCGGGGTTGACGCCCTTGCTGGGAGCCTTGCCGAAGAATTTCTCGACGATCTGCTGGATGGCGGGGATACGGGTGGAGCCGCCGACGAGGATGACCTCGTTGATGTCGCTATTGGAGAGGCCTGCATCCTGCATGGCTTGGCGGCAGGGTGCGAGGGTAGCCTGGATGAGGTCGTCGCAGAGCTGCTCGAACTTGGCGCGGGTGAGGGTCTTCACCAGGTGCTGGGGGATGCCGTCGGCCACGGTGATGTAGGGGAGGTTGATCTCGGTCTGCTGGGAGCTGGAGAGCTCGCACTTGGCCTTCTCGGCAGCCTCTTTGAGGCGCTGCATGGCCATGGGGTCCTTGCGGAGGTCCATGTGCTTGTCGGCCATGAACTCGTCGGCGAGCCAGTTGATGATCTTCTGGTCGAAGTCGTCGCCGCCGAGGTGGGTGTTGCCGTTGGTGGACTTGACCTCGAAGACGCCGTCGCCGAGGTTGAGGATGGAGATATCGAAGGTGCCGCCGCCGAGGTCGAAGACGGCGACGTTCATATCCTGGTTTTTCTTGTCGAGGCCGTAGGCGAGGGCTGCGGCGGTGGGCTCGTTGACGATGCGGCGGACCTTGAGGCCGGCGATTTCGCCAGCTTCCTTGGTGGCCTGACGCTGGGAGTCGTTGAAGTAGGCGGGGACGGTGATGACGGCCTCGGTGACCTCGGTGCCGAGGTAGTCTTCGGCGGTCTTCTTCATCTTCTGAAGCACGATGGCGCTGATCTCCTGCGGGGTGTAGAGGCGGCCGTTGATGTCGACGCGGGGGGTGTTGTTGTCGCCCTTGACGACCTTGTAAGGCACGGCGGCGATTTCTTTCTGCACGCGGTCATAGGTCTCGCCCATGAAACGCTTAATGCTGTAGACAGTGTTGTTGGGGTTGGTGATGGCCTGACGCTTGGCAGGGTCGCCAACCTTGCGGTCGCCGTTCTCGATGAAGCCGATGACCGACGGGGTGGTGCGGTTGCCTTCGCTGTTGGCGATGACGACGGGTTCGTTACCTTCCATGACAGCCACGCAGCTGTTGGTTGTTCCTAAGTCAATTCCGATGATTTTACCCATAATGTGTGTATCTTTATTTTGTTATTATTATCTTTTCTTCATGCCCCGAGGGGCGATTTTTTTGTCATGTCTGTTATCAACATCGATGCCAAAGTGGAAATGTGGGTGCTGGCGGCTGACAATTTGTCAGTCGTGGCAATAAAAAACCTTTTTTTTTGTTATTATTACCTCTCAATAGTGACATTGGCACAACTAAAAATATCCAGCATCATGACAAAACAACAATTAGAACGCATCTATGACCTCTACCTACAGTCGCGCAAGGTGACCACCGACTCGCGAGCCATCACGCCGGGCTGCCTGTTCTTTGCCTTCAAGGGAGCCAACTTCGACGGCAATGCCTTCGTGCCGCAGGCGGTGGAGCAGGGGGCGGCGATGTGCGTGACGACCAACAGCAGCTATGCCGCCGACAGCCACTGCCTGGTGGTGAAGGATGTGCTGGCGGCCTTGCAGCAGCTGGCCTCGCACCATCGCAGCCAGCTGACGATACCGGTGATAGGCATCACGGGCACCAATGGCAAGACGACGACCAAGGAGCTGGTGCATGCGGTGCTGTCGCGCCGCTACCGCACTGCTGCCACGCAGGGCAACTTCAACAACCACCTGGGGGTTCCGCTGACGCTGCTGGCCATCCCTGCCGATGCGGAGCTGGCCATCGTGGAGATGGGTGCCAACCACCCGGGCGAGATTGCCGACCTGTGCGCCATCGCGCGACCTACCCACGGCCTCATCACCAACGTGGGACGTGCGCACCTCGAGGGCTTCGGCAGCTTCGAGGGGGTGGTGCAGACCAAGACGGCGCTCTACCGCCACCTGGCAGCCACGGGAGGCACCGCCTTCGTGAATGCCGACAGCCAGCGGCTGATGGAAGAGGCTGGGAAGCTGAAGCTCGACAGGAGGAGCTACGGCGCCTGCGAAGAGGCGCAGCTGAAAGGGCACCTGGTGTCGTCGGACCCCTATATGAAATGCTATATCGAAGAGGGCGACAACGTGTACACCATCCAGTCGCAGCTGGTGGGCGGCTACAACTTCGACAATGCCATGGCGGCAGCCGCCGTGGGCCGCTATTTCCGCGTGGACCTGTGGGATGTCAAAGAGGCCATCGAACAGTATGTCCCCGCCAACAAGCGGTCGCAATACAAAGAGACGGCGCACAACACGCTGCTGCTGGACTGCTACAACGCCAATCCGTCGAGCATGGCGGTGTCGCTGCAGAACTTCGTGGCGATGCCGCGGGAGCACAAGGTGGCCATCCTCGGCGGCATGAGGGAACTCGGCGCCGACAGCCAGAGAGAGCATGAGGCCATCGTGGAACTGCTGATGGCGCACAGCGAGATTGCGGCGGTGCTGGTAGGGGAGGAGTTCGCCTTCGCACAAGGGAAGCCCAACGTGTGCTGGTTTCCCGATTCGGAGGCTGTCGCGGAGCACTTTTCCAAGCATCCGCTGACAGGTGCCACCGTCCTGCTGAAGGGCTCCAACGGCACACAGATGTGGAAGGTGGAAGAAAGCCTGTAAAGGTCGCGAAAACTAAATTATCAACACATATAGACCATGAAAAACACGAAAATCACATTTATCCTCACGTTGGCGGCAGCCTTGCTGGCGGGTGGCTGCAAGCAGCCGCCCAAGAAGGCCGCCGCAGCGACATCGGACGAGGTGCAGGCCATCCAAGACCTCCCGCAGCAGATGCCTGCGGCACTCTTTGAAGGCCTCAACGACACGCTCCTCGCACGGCTCCTGCCCGAGGGGGCGGCCCCAGCCGCCATCAACGTGTTCTATTTCCACAACGGCGACCGCCACATCCTCTTCGATGCCGGAATGGGTGCTGACAAGGGCGGGCAGCTCATGCCGAGCCTTGAGAAACTCGGCGTCGCGCCCGGCGATATCACCGATATCTGCATCACCCACCTCCATTTCGACCATATCGGAGGCCTTATCACCCCGGAGGGCACGGCGGCATTCCCGCAGGCCACGCTACATATCGCCCAGGCTGAGTATGACGCATGGATGTCGGGTCCGCTGTCGGACAACAACCAGCAGGTGAAGGCAGTGGCGCAGCTCTACGAAGGCCGTCTCGACCTCTTCGCCGACACGCTTTCCCTCGACGGCGTCCATTCCATCAGCATGCCGGGCCACACACCGGGGCATACGATGTACCGGGTGGGCAAGACCTACGTCGTGGGCGACCTCCTCCATGCTGTCGCGCTACAGGTCGAGCATCCCGAGTTCTCGGCCCGTTTCGACTTTGACCGCACCCTGGCGGCCGAGCAGCGTGCCAGGTTCCTTGACGAGGCCCGCGAGAAGCACTACCTCCTTGCGGGCATGCATTTCCCAGCGCCGGGATTCTTGGAATTCTAAGATCCTTAGGCTGGACTAGGATATGCCAGGAAGAGCCAGGTGATTCCTAGGATAGATGAGCAAAAGGCGAGGGGGCTGCGGCGAAAGCCGCAGCCCCCTCGATGGTTCTTATAAGGGAAAGGCTAGTGTACCAGGGCCTTGGTGACCAGGGAGGCCAGCTTGCCTTTCTCTTGCTCTTTGAGAAGCTTGTCGGTGAGTTTGGACTTGCCGACGTAGGATTTGTAGTTGCTGTAGAATTGCAGCATCTCCTCTTCGGCCACTTGGGCATAGAGCAGATCGTTGGCGTCGGGGTCGGTGAGCGCCTGGCGGGTCCAGGCAGCCATGTAGGCCAGCAGCAGCTCGGCATTCTTGCTGTCAACCAGCTTGGGATGCAGAACCACATGGACGTCGGGGGTGCCGGTGAGCCAACGCAGCAGGAAGGAGGTGCATTCCTCGTGCTTGGGTTGGTTGAAGGCGGGATCCACGCTGAGGAGGTAGTTGCAGCAGTTGAGCACATCGGCTTCGTAGTTGGCATATTCCGAAGGCCACATTTTCTCGGGCAGGATGGGCAGGGAGAACTGTTGCGCCATGGCGCACTGAGCCATGAACAGGGCGACAATAAGTAAAGCTATTTTTCTCATTTATGACTATTTTATTGTTTTCGTTTCGAACTGCAAAAATACTATATTTTTTTCATATTCAAAAAAAAATCGTACCTTTGTAAAAGAAATGCGTCCTAAGTAATTGCATATAAATATATGAATATTACAATAATAGCAAATGGTATTTTCCCCACGGAGCCATCCGTATTGTGCGCGATAGGCAATGCCGACATTGTGGTTTGCTGCGATGGCGCGTTGGAAAAATACCTTTGTTGGTGCGGCAGGCAGCCTGCCGTCCCCAGCTGTCGGACGGCAGTGGTGGGCGATGGCGACTCGCTGGACGAGACGTTGCTGACAGAAGCCCGCAGGTTGTTGCCACAGCTGGCACGATGCCGCATTGCCGAGCAGGAAGACAACGACTTGACCAAGTCTGTCCGCTATGCGTTGCTACAGGCCGCAGAGAGCGGCATGGGACCCGAGGAGGTGCATGTCGACATCCTGGGCGCCACGGGGTTGCGCGAAGACCACGCGATGGCCAACATCAGCTTGCTGGCATGGTATGCCGAACAGTATCGCGGCACCAGCTTCTGCATGCGTACCGACCACTGCACCATGCATCCGGTGCTGGGGTCGCGAACCTTTGCGAGCAAGGCTGGGCAGCAGGTGTCGATATTCTCCCTCACGCCCGAGGTGCCTGTCACCGTGAGCGGGCTGCGCTACCCCATCGAGGAGCGTTGCCTCGACTGGCTTTGGCAAGGCAGCCTCAATGAGGCCGTTGGCGACACATTCGCTGTCCAGGGCGGCACGCTCATAGTCATGATAAACTACTGATGATCGAAAGAGACAATATCTGGATGGGCTTGGAAGGGGTGCCCAATGCGAGGCAGCTGGGCGGCATCGTCACCGCCGACGGCCGCCGCGTGAAGCAAGGGCTGCTGTTTCGCAGCGCCATACTCACCGGCGCCACCGATGCCGACCTGCATCGGCTGCGGAACGACTTGGGCATCGGCTACGTCATAGACCTGCGCACCCTATACGAGGTGTCGCACTGGCCCGACCAGCCTGTCCCCGGCTGTCAGTATGTCAACATGCCCATCTCCGATGACGACAACAACATCTGGCTCACCATGGCCCGATGCGATGGGGCCGACGACGAAGAGAGACTCATCAACTTTGCCTTCACCGAACAGGCCAAATCCATGACCCGCCACATCTATGTGGGCTATATGGACGACGAGTTCTGCCAGCTGCAGTATGCCGCCTTCCTTGACAAGCTGCTGCATGCTCCCGACGGCGCGGTGCTGTGGCATTGCTCGCAAGGCAAGGACCGCACGGGCCTTGTGTCGGCCTTCCTGCTCTTTGCCCTAGGCTGCGACCGGCAGACGGTGGTGGAGGAGTTTGACCTCACCAACGAGGCATACCAGCTCGATGTCGACCGCGTGTGCCGGCGCTTGCGCCAGATGGGCGGCACCCCGGAGGACGAATCTGTGGTGACCACCCTGCTGGGCGTCAAGACCTCCTATTTCGAAGATGCCCTCGACCATGTGGATAGCAACTACGGGTCCATGGAGCGTTACCTGCACGAAGTGCTCGTGCTCACCGACCAAGAAATCATCGCCTTGAAAAATAAATATCTCGAATAATGACCCAGCATAAACCTAAAAAAACATTCTCGCGAAGGCTCAGCCTCAACATCGTCTTCTATGTCTCGGTGCTATTCCTCATCTGCTTGGCCATCGTAGCTATCTCATCCCACAAGCTCATTACCGACGAGGCCACCCGTTCGGCAGAGAACATGCTCCATGCCACCATCAACGAGATTGAGGTGCCGCTCACCGTGGTCGAGGTCTCCACCAAGGCCTCTGCCGATGTGAGCCGGTTGGTGCTTGCCGACAGCGGCGCGCTTCGCGACATAGTGACCAACATGGTTTCGCGCAACCGCCTCATCGTGGGCAGCACCATCGCGCTGGTTCCGCACGACGGCGTGGGCTTCTGTTCGCCCTATGCCTATCGCGACAGCCTGTCAGGCCCAGTGCGCTACAAGCATTTGGAGGAAGGCGGATACGACTATACGCAGGAAGACTGGTTCAGCGTGCCCTACGCCACCCGCAGTCCGTACTGGAGCAATCCCTATTTCGATGCCTTTGGCGCAGGATGCCTCATGACCACCTACAGCGTACCTATCCTGGATGCCGACAGCAATGTGCTGGCCGTCATCACATCCGACCTGCCGCTCGACTGGGTGGAAGGCAAGGTGAGCAGCATACGTCCCTATGAGAACTCATACGCCAGCATCCTCTGTCCTAACGGCATCGTGCTGGGCATCAAAGACAGCGCCCTGCAGGAAGAAGGCGACAGCCTGACCGTCACCAACGACCAGCTTGCCACCATCATCGATGAGATGCGCCGCGGAGGCGACAGCATGATGCGTTTCCGCAGCCACAACAACCTCTGTTTCGCCGTCTACGGCCCCCTGCACAACGGCTGGTCGCTCTCCATCGTCTGCAACTACCGCGACGTGCTCTACCGCACCTCGCAGATGAATCTCATCCTTGTCCTCATCGGCATCGCCGGCCTGCTGGTGATGTTCTTCATCTGCTACCGCACCATCCGGCACATCACCAAGCCCATTGCCGAGCTCTCGCAGTCGGCACACAGCATCGCTGAGGGCAACTTCCACACGCCGCTGCCTGAGATAGTGTCGCAGGACGAGATGCTCGAACTGCGCGATGCCTTCGACTATATGCAGGTCTCGCTCGACAAGTACCTCACCGAGTTGCGCACCACCACGGCCGACAAGATGCGCATGGAAGGCGAGCTCAACGTGGCTAGGAAAATCCAGCTGGGAATCCTCAACACCCAGTTTCCGGACAACCTGTCCGCCCTGCTGATACCAGCCAAGGAGGTGGGTGGCGACCTCTATGATTTCGCACGTGAGGACAACCGGATCTATTTCTCCATCGGCGACGTCTCCGGCAAGGGCGTGCCGGCCGCTATCATGATGGCCATCTGCCGAGCTGCGCTTCGCTTTGTCGGAAAGATGGGCTTCAATACGGCACAGGTCATGAGCCGCATCAACAACGGCATCGCGGAGTCCAATGCCAACTGCATGTTCGTCACCCTCTTCCTCGGCTGTTATGACACGGTTAGCGGGACGCTGGAGTACTGCAATGCCGGCCACGACCCCATCATCGTCATTCCTCCTCAGGGCAGCCCATACCTCCTTCCTACCAAGCCTAACCTTGCCGCCGGCATCCTGCTGGGATTCGACTACGAGAGCCAGACCGTCCAGCTGCTTCCGGGTACCCGCCTGCTGCTCTACACCGATGGCGTCACCGAAGCCGAAGACGCCCAGCACCACCAGTTCGGAATGGACCGGCTCATGGCCTTTGCCGCCTCATTGAAGAGCACCGAAAGCGATGCCGAGGTGGTGAAGCAATTGCACGGCGCCGTGCTGCAGTTCGCCCAGGGCGCCGAACAGAGCGACGACATCACCATCCTGTCTATCTCGCTATAACTGATAAAACAATATATGAAAAAACGTTTCAACCCGATTACAAACAAGACAGGCGAAATCGTCGACTACCTCATGTCCTCGCCCGATATACCGCAGGATAGTACCCTGCAGTTCAAGATTCGGCTATCTATCGAGGAGGCCGTTGAGAACGTGGTCACATATGCCTACGACGACGGCATCGGCTGGCTCGAGGCGGTTACCAAGCTCAATGGCGACAAACCCCAGCTGATCATTGAGCTGCGAGATGCCGGCATACCCTTCAACCCGTTGGAGCATATGGATCCCGACATCAGCCTCGCAGCCGACGAACGTCCCATCGGCGGGCTGGGGATCTTCCTTTGCAAGCAGCTCATGGATGATATCCAATACCGCTATGAGGATGGCAACAATGTCCTTATCATGAAGAAAAACCTTTGACACATTATTTGAATATTACATTATGAACGTTACAATCTCCACGCAAGACGGCAAGACCATCGTCGCATTGCAAGGCCGCATCGACACCACCAACGCCAATCAGTTCCAGGCCGACATCGCCCCGCTAATGGGACTCGAAAAACCGGACATCGACATCGACTGCGCCGGCATGGATTACACCTCCAGCCAAGGCCTGCGCTTGTTCCTTATCCTGCAAAAGAACGTCAATGCCCACCAAGGCCGCATGGTGCTTCGCAACATGCAGCCACAGGTTAGGGAGGTGTTTGACATCACCGGGTTCTCCAACATCATCACAATCTTATGAACCTCGACCTCCATTGCCAGATGATGCTCGAAGACTGCAAGGCCATGCAGCCTGTCCTGCAGACTATCCGCCAGGTGGTGGAAAACCAGCTGCGCAAGCTCATTGACGACAATGGCATCTATGTCACTGCCATCGAGTCGCGGGTGAAAACGCTCGACAGCTTTGCCGGAAAGCTGGAACGAAAAGGCTATAAGTATCGGTCCATCATGGACATCACCGACCTTGTCGGCTGCCGCATCATCACCTTCTACACCGACGAGGTGGATAAGATCTCGGCCTTAGTGGAACGTACTTTCCATGTGGACTGGGACGCCTCGGTCGACAAGCGCAAGATGCATGAGATAGACCGTTTCGGATATCAGTCGCTCCACTACATCTGCCGCATACCCAAGGAGCTGTACCATGATGATGCCTGTCCGCAAATCAATGAGATCCGCTTTGAGATACAGATGCGCACCGCGCTCCAGCATGTATGGGCTACCATCAACCACGACAACGGCTACAAGACCACGGTCGAGATACCCCAGGAGCATCTGCGCAGCATGAGCTGCCTTGCCGGCATGTTGGAACTCGCCGACGAACAGTTCAGCCGCATCCGCAAAGAGATTCACGACTACCGCCGCAATGTCCAGCGGCTGGTGGCCAATGGCAACTTCGACCAGGTGCCGTTGGATGGCGATACTTTCCGCAGCTACCTAGAGCTTCGGCCCTTTGACAAGCTCGCCAACCGCATTGCGGCCATCAACCAGGCAGAGATATTCCAAGACAACCTCATGCCCTACATCGAAGTGTTCCGCAAGATGAACATCAGCACCCTCGGCCAGCTGGAAAGCATGATCAAGGAATATAGCGACGATGCCTATAATTTCGCCCTCCACCAAATCGGTGGCACCGACCTGGACATCATTACCCTCTCCGTAGCTGTGCAGAACCTCTGCTGGGTGCGTGTCATCCGGCGCGGGTACGGCATCGGCGGACTTGAGCAGGTGCTCGACGTCTTCGGCGGCACTAGAGAGGTCAACCGCAAGCGCGCGGAACGGCTCTACGCACAAGCCGTTGCCATCAATATCGTCTGTAAGGTGAATGGTGAATGAGACCTTTAAACCTTCAGACCTTCCAATCTTCAAACCTTTAAATCTTCCAACCTAAAATGAACACAACCATTCTAGACCAAGCCATCATCTTTGCCACCCAGGCCCATTCCGGTGCTGAGCGTCGTGGCAAGCATTTTCCCTATATCGTCCATCCCATGGAGGCTGTGTCCATCGTTGCCACCCTCACCACCGACCAAGAACTTTTGGCCGCTGCCGCCTTGCACGACGTGGTGGAAGACACCGAAGTGCCGCTCAACGAAATCGTTGAGCATTTCGGCCAGCGCGTGGCCAGCCTGGTGGCTGCCGAGAGCGACAGTTGCGGCACTTGGCGCGAGCGCAAGCAGGAGGCCATCAGCCGCATAGCCAATGCCTCGCATGATGCTAAGATCGTGGCGATGGGCGACAAACTCAGCAATATGCGTGCCATCGCACGCGACTATGCCACCATGGGCGATGAGCTTTGGGGACGTTTCCATGCTCCCAATGGCCGGCTGGACCACGAATGGCATTATCGCGGATTGGCCGACTCGCTTTTCGAACTTGCCGGGACAGAGGCCTATACCGAGTTTGTGCATCTTATCGACAAGGTCTTTGGACTGCGCACGTTCGACACCGCCGAGCCTATCAGCCTCGACGACTACGAGGAGAGCGGCGGCGGATTCTGCGCCACCAGCTACAACCATCGCGACGGCATCACCATGGCCAAGTTCTACAACCCAGGCATCCCTGCCGACGTCCCACGGCAGGAGCTGCTGTTGGCCTACCGCGTCAGCCTCATGGGCCTCTCTACGCCCATGGCCGGCAGGCTGGTTACCGACGGCACCCGGTTTGGCGCTGAATATCGTCGCGTTACTCCCAAGGAGTCCTTTGCCCGCTACATCAGCAACCGGCCAGACAGCCTCGAAAGCATCGCCATCCGTTTTGCCAATATGTGCCGCCAGTTGCACAGCACGCCATGCAGCGAGACTGAGTTCGAGTCGGCCGTGCATTACTACGACGGCATCATCGACCGCACTCCCTATTTTAACGAGGCAGAGCGAGACCGCATGCGCCAGTTCCTGCATTCTGTTCCGCAGGCCCACACCTGCATCCATGGCGACTTGCATATCGGCAACGTCATTGTTGAGTGTGACCCCGCCGACCTGTCGCCCGACCAGCATCTCAAGCATCAAACCTATTGGATTGACTTGGGCGATTTCCGATGGGGCAACCCGCTCTTCGACCTCAGCATGTACTATTTTGTCTGTAATTGCATACCTGAGGGGCTCGCCCAGCACCTATACCATCTCTCCATGGAGCAGATGAAGCAAGGCTGGGATGTCTTCATCCGTCATTATCTCGGCACCGACGACCCCCAGCGCATCGAAGGCTATGAGGACCAGCTGCGGCCCTTTGTCGCCCTCAAGATGGTGGACCTCAGCCTCCGTGACGAGCTCACCCCCGAGATGGATGCCTGGATTAGAAAATACCTGCTGGCATAGGCTGGCTTTGAAACATAAGAAATAATCAAGCGGGGCTGCCGAAAGGCAGCCCCGCTTGATTGATAAATAGTCTTTTCCGTTCGTTGCAGTGTCTACTCATCTTCGTCCGGCAACAATGACTTGTAGAGGTCATAGAAGGCGGAGATGACATTCTTCTGCGTGAATTTCTCGCGTTGCTGGCGGCCTTTCTCGATTAGTTCCTCACGGATCTTGGGGCTGTTGATGATGGTCAGCAGCTGTTGGGCGATTGAGTGCGGGTCGGCGGGGTCGGCATAAAGAGCTGCGTCGCCGCCAGCCTCCGGCATGGAGGAGACATTGGAAGTCACCACGGGGACATCGCAGCACATGGACTCGATGATGGGGATACCGAAGCCCTCGAACTGTGAAACATACACCGACGCGATGGCGTTGGCATACAGTCCGGGAAAATCTTCAAACTGTGCGTTGCTCAGGATATGGACGCGGTCGTTGAGCTTGCGTTCACGGATGGCACGTTCCAACTCGTTGTGGTAGCCGCCGCGGGGACGACCTACGATGACCAGGTGCACATCTTCTGGCAGCTCGCACATGGCTTTCACCACGGCCAGCTGGTTTTTGCGCGGCTCGATGGTGCCCACGCAAACGATGTAGCGGTCGGGGAGGTGGTGCATCTTGCACACGTCGGCCTTCTCGTCTTCGGTGATGGGCTGCCAGAACATGGGGTCGCATGATTGATAAAGAACACGGATTTTGTCCTCGGGTACATGGAGGTACTTTATCAAGTCGGCCTTCGTCGATTCGCTGATGGCGACGATGACGTCAGATATCTTGCATGCGTGGCGTTGCTTGATGCGGTGCACGGCGCGGTCGAAAGCTTTGTAGTACTGAGGATAGCGCCACACGATGAGGTCGTGAACCGTCACAACTTTCTTGATGCTGCGAGGTATGCGGTGGGGTAGCTCGTGGCTCAGGCCGTGATAGATGTCCACTTTGTCGCCTTTGAGATGCATCGTGACGCCCACGCGGCGCCAAAGGTCGGGCAAAAAGCGATCCCAGCCGGAAGGCTGGCGGGTAGAAATGTTGGCGTAGGATGTGAAATAGCTTTTGTAGTCGCCCGTCATGCTGGGGGCATAGAGGAAACAGCGCACGTCGTCGGGGTGTTCTTGCGCAAGGCCGCACACAAGCATGCGGCTGTAATTGCCGAGGCCGGTGCTGTTCTGGAAGGCTCGTTTAGCGTCAAAACCAATAACCATGTTTTTCTTTTTTTGAAATTGCAAAATTACAAAAAAAAATCGTATCTTTGCATTTTCTTAATAAAAAGATTTTTTAATAGAACGCTAATAATCTAATGAATAGGCTTTCAGCAGTCATCATAGCACAGGACGAAGCGCGCAACATCGGCCGCTGTTTGGCGTCGTTGCAGGGTGTCGTTGACGAAATAATCGTCGTTGACTCCGGTTCCACCGATGCCACCGAGAGCATCTGCCTCCAGCACGGAGCCCGTTTCGTGTCCCACCCTTGGCAAGGGTATGCCGAGCAGAAAAATTATGCCGATAGCCTTGCCACGAACCCATGGATCTTGAGCATCGATGCCGATGAGGCATTGTCGGACGAACTTCGTGCCAGCCTCTCGCAGCTCATGCGCAGAGACCTGTCGGCAGATCGGGTGTTCAGCATGCGTCGCCTCAACAACTATTGCGGTACATGGATACATCACAGCGGCTGGTATCCCGACGAGAAGGTACGGCTTTGGCACAATGGATGCTGCAGTTGGGATGGCTTGGTGCATGAGACACTCGTCTTTGCCCAGCCTGTCACCACCGAGCGCCTGCAAGGGCACCTGTTGCATTATACCTACTATAGCGTCCAAGACCATGCCGCACGGCAGGTGCGCTATGCCGGCCTCGCTGCCGAAAAAGCCTTTAGGCAAGGCCGTCGCGCCAGTTGCTGTTCTCTTTGGATCAAGCCGTTTTGGACATTTCTCCGCAACTATTTGTTCAAAGGCGGTTTCCTCGATGGACGAGCGGGATTCCAAGTCTGCAAGATGTCCGCCTTCTACTCTTTCTTGAAACAATCCCGGCTCCGGGAGCTGATGAACGACTAATGGCTAGCGAAACCAACAAACCTTAATACCTCCAAATCTTCATTCCATGCCCGAAATCAAAGACTCCAACAGAAATCTCTTTGCCCAGTACACCTTAGAAGAAAAGCATCGTCTCTATGAGGCTGCTGCTGAACTTTATAGCGACAACAAGCGGCAGCTCTTCGACCGGTTGGTCAAAAACCGTACCCGCCACATCTGCGTCGTCCTCGAAGATATCTTCCAGTCGCACAATGCCAGCGCCGTGTTGCGCAGCTGCGACTGCTTCGGCGTGCAGGACGTCCATGTCATCGAAGACCGCAACAAATATGCCCCCAACTCCGATGTCTCCATGGGTTCCGACAAGTGGGTAGACTACTACAAGCATCCCGATATCCTTCAAACCTACGACGAGCTCCACGCCAAGGGCTATCGCATTATCGCCACTTTGCCGCATGAGAACGACACCATGATTACCGACCTCGATATCTCACAGCCTACCGCGCTGGTCTTCGGCACCGAGCTCACAGGCCTCACCCAGGAGGCCATTGACCACGCCGACGGCTACGTCAAGGTGCCCATGTATGGATTCACCGAGAGCTTCAATATCTCGGTCTGCGCAGCGCTCTCGCTCTTCTACCTCACCGAAAAGATGCGTGCCGACAGCTCGATTCGATGGCAACTCAGCGATGACGAGCAGGCCGCCCTCAAGCTCTATTGGTCCATGCAGGTCATTCACGATGGCCGTCGCGTCATGAAGCAACTGGAGCAGCGCCTTTTTGAAAAACAATAAAAAAAGTCACTTTTTTTTGTCCGTGTCAAAAATATATCGTATCTTTGTAGGTCAAAGAAAAAAATAATTTTGTATATAATTTACACATTATGAAAAAGATATTCATTCTCGCAACACTCGTTTTGATGTGTCAGACCGTAGTTTTCGCACAGAAAATGAAAACTGTGAAAGAGTCTGACGTTCCCATGAGATACGTCAAGGACTTCCAGAACCAAGCCAAACAAGCGCAGAATGTCACCTGGACGATGACAGCTGACAGCGTCGTGTTCATGGCCACCTTCAACACCGTCGATGGCGACAAGCAGGCTATCCGTTTCTCCCCCAAGAGCACCGAAACCCGCTACTATGTGGAGAGCAAATATTATCCCCACGCCATCATGGACACTATTGCACACCTGTATCCCAAATACAAAGTGCAGGAAATCTACATCCGCAGCCTCAAGGGCAAGATGACCTATCAGGCCGCTATCGCCCGCGTCAAGGGTTTCCTCTTCTGGCGCAAGACTGTCGACCCCAAGACCGTGTCGTTCGAAACCGACGGCAAGCTTATCGAAGCCATTGACGAGCAATAAGATTCGGCATACTAACTTATTTTGAATACTCCACTAGCATCTGCCAGCCGCAGGTGCTAGTTTTTTTGCCTATGGTTGGCGGATAACTTTGGATGTCCTAAAAGAATACCGGGGCGACGATTGTCGCCCCGGTATTCTTATTTAAAACCGCCTTATGCGTGTCGGCGATTATTTCACGGGATGGTCTTCGTGGAACTTCTCGAGGCGGGCCTTGAGGTCGGGGAACTGGTCGCGGAGCACCAGTGCGACGCAGGCGCGGATGCCCTGCTTGTGGCTGCCGGTGATGTCGAGGGAGATGGCGCTGATGCCGTAGCGGATGAGTTCGTTGAGGAGGTCGATGCCGCCCATGTTGGGATAGCAGAAGGTGAAATAGAAGCCGTCGCCGACGTCTTCGCCCATGTCCTTGTCGTAGACAATGTAGAAGCCGTTGTCGGTGAACATCTGCTTCATGATCTTGGCCTTCTCGCCGTATTCCTTGATGTCGGCGACGAAGTTGAAGGTGCCGTCGTTGGCGCCCTTGAGCATGGCGGCCATGGCGTACTGGACGCTGTGGGCGGTGCCGGAGCTGAGGCAGTAGAGGGTGCCGAAGATGAGGGCGCGTCCCAGCTGGGTCTGGCTATAGAAGCGTGCCAGGTCGGGGCATTCCTTGTTGAAGAGCTTGGGGCTGCAGATCATCATGGCGATGCGCTCGCCGGCATAGCTGAAGCTCTTGGAGCCGGAAATCATGAGGACGTAGTTGTCGGTGTATTTGGCCACGGTGGGTTGGAAGGGAGCCTGACCGGGGACGCTGTAGTCCTTGCGGAAGTCCATGAGGAAATAGGCATCGTCCTCGAGGACGACAACGCCGTATTTGTTGGCCATCTCGCCGATGATCTGGAGTTCGTAGTCGGTGAAGCAGAACCAGGCGGGGTTGTTGGGGCTGCTGTAGATAAGGCAGGCCACGTCGCCATCGCGCAGCTCTTCTTCGAGTTTTTCGCGGAGCTTGTCGCCGCGGTATTCATAGACGTCGAAGGTCTTCATGGGGATGCCGAGCACGCGGCACTGCTGTTTTTGGACGGGGAAGCCGGGGTCGATGAAGAGCACCTTGGTCTTCTTGGCATCGTAGCGGGTGAGGGTGAGGAAGCTGGCGAAGCCAGCCTGCATGGAGCCTACGGTGGGCACGCAGCAGTCGGGGGTGACGTCGATATCGAGGAAGTTCTTCACGAAGCGGGCGGCCTCCTGCTTGAAGTCGGCGGTGCCGTATATTTCAGGGTAGATGCTAGCGACGCCGCTCTTGAGGGCCTCGATCTGGGCGTTGACGCCGATTTGAGGGGCGGGGAGGCCGGGGATGCCCATCTCCATCTTGACGAAGCGGACACCGGTTTCTTTCTCCACATCCTGGATCATCTTGCGCATCTCGCGGATGGAGGCCTTGCCGGGGTTGGCAATCTTGTTTTGTTCGGCTATCCTGTCGATAACCTCTTTCTGTATGGGAATTTGAGTCATAATATTATTGATTTAGTTTTATAATCGTTGTTATTTTGCAGAAAAATCCTTCAGTTTGGTGACGTTGATGGGGCTGATGTCTTTGATGAGGTCGTAGACCTGTTGCTTTTCCTCTTTGGGTGCGGGGGTGAAGATGCTGACAAGTTCGGATATTTTGACATCGACGAACTGCTTGATGGAGAGCAGGTCGGGGTGGGTCTTCTGCACCTGTTGGAGGCTTTGGAGGGAGGCGATGATGTTCTGGCGGGCCTGCGGCTGGTCTTTGGTCATCATGTCGAGCCCGAGGCGGTGGTAGCGATAGTAGGCGTCGTGGAGGCCAGAATAGGCGGAGTTGGTGTGGTTCTCCATGAACCAATAGCGCGACTTGCTGTTTCTGCTGCCGTCCCAGCCCGTGATGCCGGTGGCGATGGCGGTCTGGCAGATGGTGCGGGCCATCTCGTAGAACTGTTCGCCAGCATTGAGCGCATAGCTGTCGAAATAGATGCCGAGCATGATGTAGAGGTAGTAGGAGATGGCAGAAGAAAGATTATTGTAAAAGGTGTTGGGGTCGTAGTCGAGGGGCTGACTCTCGTTGTAGGCGAAGCCGAAATCGCCCGATTCGATGTAGTTGAACAGTCCGGTGGTGTAGGTGGAGTTGTACACGGGACGGCGCATCTGGATGGAGATTTGCCCAGTGAAGTCGGTCTGCGAGGTACGCGTGTTGAGGATGAGGCTCAGGGAGCATTCGATGCGTTCGAATTGCTCGAGTTCGAGGGTGGTCCAGCGTCGGCCGTTGACGAAGTCGTCGAGGGCTTGGCGCATATTGTCGAAAATGGCCTTGTCGGTGGTCTCGAAAGACTGGGTTTGAGACGTGAGTTTTTGCGAGTTTACGGACACAGCACAATGAAACTCTTGGGCATGCAAAACACCCAAGAGTGTGATAGCCAGCAATATGGTCACACTTTTCTTTAGCATATTTCAATGCAAATATACGAATAATAATTGATATTATTCATTTTTAGGCGCAAAAAGGCCTTTTTTTAATGTAAAATGTTAAGTGTTAAATGTTGAATTATTGGTTGCCGAGTAATTAATTTTGAAAGTTGAAAGTTGAAAGTTGGAGGTCGAAGGCCTGACACTATGTTTTCCTTCCAATCATAAAGATAAGGCCTTTTCGTGGGGAAAAACGCGGCACCTACCCGGGGGCCGAAGATTTATTACTTGTCATGGACTAGGCGGACGCCAAAGCCGAAGGCGCGGCCTGCGTGTTCGCCGATTTCCACATAAAAGGAATTGAATCCAAGGGTGTTCGCACTGCCGCTATCGATGTGGGAAGCCGACCAATAGCAGCCGTTAGTGCCGACATGGATGACCGTTCCATAGCGTTCGCCGCAAGTAGGCAAAAACAGGGCCCCTGCGGCTTCCATCAGCGACCACTGGGCGAGCGTGTAGGTGTTGAGGGAATAATCGGTATAGGAGGAAGTGGTCCCTGGGGTGAAAGCGCAGCCGTCGGGGAGCGTCCAGCTGTCGGGAAGGAAGAAGCAGCCGTTGACATAGGCGCTATCAGCCATCTGGATACGGCCAATGGCATACTTGCTGTCGGCATCGGCACGGCCGTTACGGAGATAATCCCACTCGTCGCGCGTGAGCGTGCGCCACAGACCGGGGGCGTCGCCGCCGTTAGAGATGGCATTGTAGACACCCCAGTCGTAATTTGCCGAGGTGCCTGTGAGGTCGAGATCTTCCATATTGGTGGAAGGACCATAACCTTGGTCGTTATAGGTGCGGTTGACCCAATTCTGGGAAGAGGAATAGGGATGGTAGTTGGTGTTGTATCTGTCGGAGCTGTTGTGATAGCCGCTGGTGCCCCAGCCGAAGAGGTCTATCCAGCCAGTGTAGTCCTCGGCGATAAAGGAGTTGTCGCTTCCGCTCACATTGCCGGGATAGGCATTGGAACCTGCCATTGAGGCGTACCACGAAGGGGATCCGACCACGTCGTACTGGTGCGTGGCGAAGCGCCAGGTGCCCGCAGCGTTGAAGGGACCATTGGTGGCATGGGCTCCTTCTGCCGACCACTGCAGGTTGCCCTGCGAGAAGTAGACCTGCTTGGTGGCAGACACGGAGAACAGGCCGGGAAGGCGGCCCGGCACGGCAGTTGGGGTGGTGCCGCCCCCGCCAGTGGGGATGGTGTCGTTCCCGCCAGAGGGGTTGTTCTGTTCTTCTTCCTTCCCGCACGAAGCGAGACAGAGCACCGCAAAGAGGGTGATGAGCAAAGTTTTGTGTTTCATGGCTATAGGTGTTTTATACAAGGTGCAACTTGCTGCTTGGTAGGTTATTAAATGCTGTTATTTTTTCTCTTGTATCAGACGGACGGAGAGCCCGTGGCAACGGGTGATGAGGTAGCCTTCGCCAGACTTGGCGCGGTTGGGTTGGATGCAGAGGTAGTAGGAGTGCTGGTCGTGTCTGACTTCACTGCTGAAGCCATACGACGACCAGTAGTTTCCTTCGTGTCCGACACCTTGGACGTCGGTGCCGAGGCGGGAGCCCGCGGCCGGAAGGAAGACGCAGCCGGCTTTCTCCAAGGCGGCAAATTGGGAGAGCGTGTAGGCGGGGAGCTCCGACCACTGGCGGCTGCCTGAGACGGCATTGATGTTGGATGGTGCTTCGCCAGCGTCTGAAGGCCAGCTGAATGTGTCGGGGAAGAGCAGCAATCCGGGGATGCGGTCGGAGCCTTTCAGTAGGCATATCGTGGCATAGCGGGCGTCGGGCGTGCCGTTGACTGTGGAAGCTGAGCGGAGGGACAGCAGATAGTTCCACTCGCCCAACGGGCCACCCAAGAGGGTGCGCCAGAGGCTGGGTGCATTGCCGCCGTTGGAGATGGCGTTGTAGCTGCCCCAGTCCTCCACAGGGCGGAAGCCGCAATTGCCGCCGAAGCCGTAGACGCTGTTGTCGAGGGAGGTGGAATAGGGGAGGGCACCATTGTAGCCGCTGGTGGCCCAACCAAAGAGGTCGATCCATCCGGCGTAGTCCTCGGCGATGAAGGCGTTGTCGCTGCCGGCGACGTTGCCGGGATAGGCGTTGTAGGGGCTGGCAGCCTCGGAGCCGTTGCACTGCGACGGCGAGCCCACCATGTCGTACTGATGCGTGGCGAAGCGCCAGGTGCCGGGCAGGGTGTCGCCGCCCTCGACGACATGGGAGCCTGAGGCCGACCACTGCAGGTTGCCCTGCGAGAAATAGACTTGTTGGGATTCCGACACGGAGAACAAGCCGGGCAAGCGGCCGTTGACGGCAATCGACGTGGTGTCATCCGCGACAGCGGGGATGGTGTCGTTGCCCTCAGTGGGATTTTTTTCCTTCTCCTTGTCGCAGGAGGCGATTCCGAGCACCATGAGGACGATAATGGGAAAAAGCGGATGTCTCATAATCTAGCAAATATTTGTATTATTTTTTAATCTAATTATTTGATTGTTGATATTTTGTTGAAGCGCGATGTGCTTTATGCGTTTGATTATATAAACGTTGCTCATGCTTGTTTTATTGTTTTGCATGGTGAATTTTCATCGGTAGGAAATCTAGCGGAGAATGTCAAAAACGTCAAAATACTCTTTGCAATAGCAGAACCTTCAGACCAATGAACAGTATTTTCAACCGAAGCATTGGCCCTTAATATGATTGAATAAAATATTTTAGCCATATCAGTTTTTATATAATTTCGCAGCTTTTTTGTCGTCCTTGCTAGGTGGCGTAAGAAAACTGTGTCATATATTAGAGTCGTTGGGTCCGTTTTTGGTCGCGTTTTCATTGGGATTTTAACATGTTTTAAATATAATTAACAGTTGACTGTGCTCTCAGTCGTCATTTTCCTTTGCCTGCCCCATTGCCCGCGTCTCTTGTCAATCATCCATGCAATATCGCCTCTGGGCCCTCTTTTGCACATGGTTTGTCCTTGAGATGGGATGACTGTTTTTGCTCTTTATTGCGAAAAAGGTTTACATGTTCCCTAATGGGCTGTTTACTTTTCGAGGGAGCCCGCATCATCTCCTAATTTGTGCCCGCTCAAAAGAAATTCACCAATTGTGAATATCTTTTTAAATATTAATAGTGCGTATGTGGATTTTTTTTTGTATTTTTGCATTTTCTTAAAGTCTGCGGCAGCGCTGGAACGAAGTTGTGTTTAGTGCTGCAAGCACCTTAAATATAAATGAATATAAAAATATTAAGATACAAATGAGCGAAGAACAGAAGACCCAGACCAGCTACAGCGCCAACAACATTACCGTGTTGGAGGGCTTAGAGGCCGTCCGCGTGCGTCCGGCAATGTATATTGGCGACGTTAATTTCCGTGGTTTGCACCACCTTGTCTACGAGGTTGTGGACAACTCCATCGACGAAGCCTTGGCCGGCTATTGCAACAAGATATACGTCAGCATCAACGAAGACAACAGCATCACCGTAGAAGACAACGGTCGCGGCATCCCCGTGGACATGCACGAGAAGGAGCACCGCTCGGCCCTCGAGGTCGTGATGACGGTGCTGCACGCCGGCGGCAAGTTCGATAAGGGCAGCTACAAGGTCTCCGGCGGCTTGCACGGCGTCGGTGTCTCGTGCGTCAACGCGTTGAGCGAGCACATGACCGTCAACGTCTACCGCGACGGCAAAGTCTACCAGCAGGAGTATTCCAAGGGCATCCCCCTGTACCCCGTGAAGGAGGTCGGAGAGACCGACAAGACCGGTACGCGGGTGCATTTCCAGCCCGACGGCACCATCTTCACCACCACGGTGTATGACTACAACACCCTGCTCGACCGCATGCGTGAGCTGGCCTACCTGAACAAAGGCATCGACATCACCATCGAGGACAAGCGCCCGCTGGCCGACGGCACCTTCCAGAGCAACCATTTCTTCAGCGAGAACGGCCTGCGCGACTTCATTGCCTACCTCGACGAGACCCGTGAGAAGCTGATGCCCGAGGCCATCTACATCGAGGGCGAGCGCAATGGCATCCCCATCGAGATTGCCATGCAGTACAACAGCACCTACAACGAGAACATCCATTCCTACGTCAACAATATCAACACCCACGAAGGCGGCACCCACCTGGCCGGCTTCCGCAGCGGCCTCACCCGCACGCTGAAGAGCTATGCCGACCGTAGCGGCCTCCTCCAAAAGGCCAAGGTCGACATCTCTGGCGACGACTTCCGCGAAGGCCTCACCGCCATCATCAGCGTCAAGGTTGCAGAACCTCAGTTCGAAGGCCAGACCAAGACCAAGCTGGGCAACAACGAGGTGCGCGGCGCCGTCGACAGCGCCGTGAGCGAGATGTTGGAGAACTACCTCGAGGAACACCCCAACGAGGCTCGCACCATCGTGGAGAAGGTCATCCTCGCCGCTCGTGCCCGTCAGGCTGCCCGCAAGGCTCGCGAGATGGTCCAGCGCGGCAACGTCTTCAGCAGCGCAGGACTGCCTGGCAAGTTGGCCGACTGCCAGAGCGGCGACCCCACCGAGTGTGAGATCTATTTCGTTGAGGGTGACTCCGCAGGCGGATCCGCCAAGCAGGGCCGAGACCGTAAGTTTCAGGCCATCCTGCCCCTCCGCGGTAAGATCCTCAACGTGGAGAAAGCCATGCGCCACCGCGCCTTCGAGAGCGAGGAAATCAAGAACATCTACACCGCCCTCGGTGTCACTATCGGCACCCCCGAGGACAGCCAGGCGCTCAACCTCTCTAAGCTGCGCTACCACAAGGTCATCATCATGACCGATGCCGATGTCGATGGCGCGCACATCGACACGCTGATGCTAACCTTCTTCTTCCGCTATATGCCGGAGCTGATTGAGAACGGCTATGTCTACCTAGCCACGCCGCCGCTGTACCTCGTCAAGAAGGGCAACAAGAGCTTCTATTGCTGGACCGAAGAGGAACGCGAGCAGGCCATGGAGCAGGTGGGCGACAAGGGCGTCCACGTGCAGCGCTACAAAGGTCTTGGTGAGATGAACCCCGAACAGCTGTGGGAGACCACCATGGATCCCGACAACCGCCAGCTCCGTCAGGTGACCATCGAGAACGCCGCCTCTGCTGACCGCGTATTCAGCATGCTCATGGGTGACGACGTGCCACCCCGCCGCGAATTCATCGAGCGCAACGCAACCTACGCGCAGTTGGACCTTTAATAATTTAAAATTTAACATTTAACACTTAACATTTATGAAGAATCTTCTTTTAATCAGCAATTCCACCATGCGCGGCGATGCCTACCTCGGATGGTGCAAGGATATGATTGCAGATTTCTGCAACCGCCACAATGTCAAACGAGTTCTCTTCGTTCCATATGCCGGCGTCAGCCTGTCCGACGACGGTCTGAAGGCCTCCTACAATGCCTATGAGGCCAAGGTGAAGAAAGTCTATGCCGAGTTCGGCGTGAAGCTCACCAGCATCCACCGCAAGCTGGACCCCGTCAAGGCCGTCTATGAGGCCGAATGCGTCGCCGTGGGCGGCGGCAACACCTTCCACCTGGTGCGCGAGATGCAGCGCCTCGGTGTCATGCAAGCCATCAGTCGTCGCGCCAAGGACGGCATGCCCTACATGGGTTGGAGCGCTGGCAGCAATGTTGCCGGTCCCACGCTCTGTACCACCAACGACATGCCCATCGTCGAGCCCCTCAGCTTCGATTGCATGGGACTCGTCCCCTTCCAGATCAACCCCCACTACACCGACTTCTTCGACCCCAAGCATGGCGGCGAGACCCGCGATGACCGCCTGAAGGAGTACATCATGGTCAACCCCAACGCCACCGTGGCCGCCATCCGCGAAGCCACCGCCCTCCTGCTCGAAGACGGCAACCTCAGCCTCATCGGCAAGCCCAACAAGATGAAAGTCTTCCACCGCACTATGGCCGAAACCAAAGAATACGGCCTGGAGGACGACATAAACTTTTTGTTGTAATGTTAAGTGTTAAATGGTAAATATTAAATTAGGCTGACGCGGTCTAATTTAGAATTTATAAAATTACCATTTAAAACTTATCATTGTCAGATAATTTATATTTAAAAATTTAACACTTAACATTTATGAAGTGGTTTATCAAATGCTTTAAGCAGTACGCTGATTTCAGCGGACGCGCCCGCCGTAAAGAGTATTGGTGGTTCACCCTTATCAATTTCATTATCGGACTCCTGTTGTCGTTTGGATATCTTCCTCAATACATGGATTTTGTCTCGAGTGCCAGCGAGGGTGCCGCACCTGACATGCATCAGATGTTTGCAATCTATTCCAGCCCGTTCTACATCATTGCGACCATCTACAGCCTCGCCGCCCTTATTCCCGGCTTGGCCGTATGGACACGTCGTTTGCACGACACGGGTCGCAGCGGTTGGTGGATTCTCATCCTCTTTGTCCTCCTCGGTGTCTTGGCTTTCGTCGCTGGCATCGGCGCTGCTAGTGGCAAGGCATGGCTGTGCTTCCTGGCAGTTGTTCTTGTCTTGGCCTTGATCGTCCTCAACATCGTTTGGCTCTTCCTAGACTCCAACCCCGGCGAGAACAAATACGGCCCCAACCCAAAAGAAATGGAAAATGGTAAATTTTAAATG
>X415_White_Rhinoceros__coassemble_105_pt1 | contig 24641 bp, 17 predicted proteins | sample X415_White_Rhinoceros__metabat2_low_PE_004 | metagenome-assembled genome bin X415_White_Rhinoceros | reverse complement strand
CTTAGTGGTAGTGGAGGTGGTGATGTTGTCGAAATTCTCTGTGTAGGGCAGCGTGGTGATGGGCTCGCAAGTGACGACGGGAGCGACATGAAGGTCGAGATTATCGAGGTAGTTGCAGCTATAGTCGCCCGTGCTGCCGGAAGCCAGGATATTCTTGAAAGCGATGTAACGGCCGTTGCCGGTGTAGTTGCTGAAGTCGACGGTGACGAGCTCGCTAGCCGTGGTGCTGGCATTGTTGATGGTCTGCACGGGCACGAAGGTGCTGGCGTTGCTCTTGTCGCTCATGACGCCGACCTGCAGCTGATACTTGGCGGCCGTCTGCTTGACGTACATGGTGAGCTCGAGGGTGTTGATGGGAGCGGCAGTCACCTCGGGCATGGCGTAGATGCCGCGCTTGTTGAGGATGAGGCTGTAATTGCCGCTATGGGCGTTGGCGCTGGAGTAGTAGACCATAGGCTTGTACTCATCGGTCATGGTGACGTACTGGTGGACGAGCTCCCAGCAGTCGGGTTCCACGCCAGTCTTGGCGGTGGTGGAGGAAGTGTAGCTATCGAAGTTCTCCGTGTAAGGCAAGGTGGTGATGGGCTGGCAAGTAGTGACGGGCTCGAAGTTAGCCTCGATGGAGACATTAGAATTAACGATAAGCACCATGGTTGGGTAAGTGGCGAGCACTATTCCGTTGGAAGTCCAGCTGGTAAAGGCATAGCCAGCGTTGGGTGTGGCAACCAAGGTGCAGGAAGTGCCATAGGTGTAGGTGCCGCCGCCCGTGACGGTGCCCATGGTGCTATTGGCACTGGTAGCCGTGATCGTGTAGGTGTTGGGTGCGAACTGGGCGGTGTAGGTGCCGTTGGTAAGCACTGTGATGGTACGAGGAGTGACAGTGTAGCCGTCGTTCCATTGTACGAAGTGGTAGCCCATGTTGGGCGTGGCAGTCATGGTGACAGTACTATTATAATCGTAGGTACCGCTGCCCGTGACAGTGCCCCAGGTGCTGTTGGAGCTGTTGACCGTAATCGTGTAGCTGTTGGGGGCGAACTGGGCAGTATAGGTGCCATTGGAGGTCACTGTTAAGGAACGGGGATTGACGGAGGAGCCGTCGCTCCATTGCACGAAGTGGTAGCCCATGTTGGGCGTAGCGGTCAAGGTGGCGGTACTATTATAATTATAATCGCCGCCGCCGGTGACGGTGCCCATGGTGCTATTGGCACTATTGGCCGTGATCGTGTAGGTGTTGGGGGCGAACTGGGCGGTGTAGGTAGCGTTGGAGGTCACTGTTATGGAACGGGGATTGAGGGAGGAACCGTCGCTCCATCGCACAAAATGGTAGCCCGTGTTGGGCGTAGCAGTCAAGGTGGCGGTACTATTATAATTATAATTGCCGCCGCCCGTGACGGTGCCCATGGTGCTACTGTTGCTGTTGGCCGTGATCGTGTAGCTGTTGGGGGCGAACTGGGCGGTGTAGGTGCCGTTGGAGGTCACTGTTATGGAACGGGGATTGACGGAGGAGCCGTCGCTCCATTGCACGAAATGGTAGCCCATGTTGGGCGTGGCGGTCAAGGTGGCGGTACTATTATAATTATAATTGCCGCCGCCGGTGACAGCACCCATGGTGCTATTGGCGCTGTTGGCCGTGATTGTGTAGGTGTTGATGGCGAACTGGGCGGTGTAGGTAGCGTTGGAGGTCACTGTTATGGAACGGGGATTGAGGGAGGAACCGTCGCTCCATCGCACAAAATGGTAGCCCGTGTTGGGCGTAGCAGTCAAGGTGGCGGTACTATTATAATTATAATTGCCGCCGCCCGTGACGGTGCCCATGGTGCTACTGTTGCTGTTGGCCGTGATCGTGTAGCTGTTGGGGGCGAACTGGGCGGTGTAGGTAGCGCTGGATGATAATGTGACTCTTCGCGTTTGGTCAGTAGGCCCGTCATTCCAACGCACAAAATGGTAGCCAGAATTGGGCTTTGCGCCGAAGCTGACAATGTCGCCACTATAGTAGTTACCCCCTCCGCTGGTAATGCCATAGGCGCTGTTGTTGGTATTGAGAGTAAGCGTGTATCGGGTGAGGTTGCATACCGTGTCATAGACCGTAACAGTGTGGCTTTGACGCTGGATAGGAGCAAAATAGGCAGTGAGAACCGTGTCGACACTGCCGGAGTAAGTAGCTTGGGAATATCCCGTAGTCGGATCCAACGTGCCAGCGAAAGGGGTCGCATTAGGCCTATTTGGGGCCGAAAAACTCCAGCAGATGAACTTACTGTTGGCATTGGGAGCTGCAGTATAACGTAGACTAGGTTCAGTAGCGAGATTACGACGATATTTTCCAGTAATGGTACCGCTATTACCAGGCCTGTTGTATATAGAGACATTGCAAGATTGCTTGTATTCGACTCTCACGTCATCAATAGTGACACCAAAGCCGTAGTTGGTATTGGCGACAAACTCCAAACGGAAATTCTGGTTAAGCACTCTTTGCGGAGAGAAGGCGTAACGGACATGAGTCCATTGAGAATGAGGATCTCTGACTAATATAATGCCATAATGCAAATCAGATACCAGTACAAAGGCCTGCATGGTATCCCTATCGCCTTGCCAATCTTGGTTGGAGTACCAGAAAGAGACGATAATACTATCAAATTCATTATATTGTGAAGGTCCCCTCAGCCAAGGCGAATAAATCGTAGTGTAGTCATTGCAAACACTAGCAGAGCAATTGTTCTTAGCAACAAGGTTGTTTTGTCCGCTATGCCCAGAATGCACATTACCATTTTCGCGGCCAGTGCCGTGGGCTATGGCCCAAGTGACATTACTCGTGTATGGGCCTTGCTCCCAATTGGTCTCTGATATTAAACCATAGGTCTCAAAGTCTTCATAGTAGGGTAGGTTGAGAGCGCTTTGAGCTCGGATTGGGACTTCAAGTCCAATCAATAGAGCTACAATCGAAAGAAAATAAATGAATTTTTTCATAAGCGATGTAATTTTTAATTAATATATTAATAATTTTACTCAGTAAATCAAAATATAATAGATATAATACCTAGATAAAGAATCTACATTATCTACGTACAAGCATCATTTACAACATCTTAACCATCCATAGGCAATTATTTATCCATATTGCAAATATACAAAAAAAAATTAATTTTTGAATATTCTATCTTTTTTTTCATTGTTTTTTATTAAATAAGGCATGAGCGATTCCTCCGTCCCTTGAGTGATTTCAACCAAGAGCCTCAAATTTCCAATCCCATGAAGTAAAAAAAAGTAGAAATTCTCCCCGAACTCATCATCTCACGATGAGTTCGGGGAGAACACAAAAAGAATGCCTATCAGCTGTTTAAATTGTGAAGAAACTCCGGTTTAGTTGTTTCCAAGCTGTAGTTTAGCGAGGACTGGGTAATGGTCGGAGATGTAGGGGACGCCGTAGTCGCCGTTGAGGGTGCGGAACTCGAGGGGGAGGAAGCCGCGGGCGAAGAAGTGGTCGATCATGGAGGAGCCGCCCTTGCCATAGCTGTTGTAGGTAATGGCGCTGTCGGAGACTGCGGCGGAGTCGCGGACGGCGTAGAGGTTGTTATCACGCAGGGGGAGGAAGATGGAGTCGGTGATGTCGCTGTTCATGTCGCCGCCGATGAGCACTGGGCAACTGTACTGCCGGGCGATGGAACAGAGTTGGAGGACGCTGTTGCGGCGTGCGAGGGGGCCCATATGGTCGAGGTGGGTGTTGAGGTAGACGAAATTGCGCTTGGCCGCAAGGTCTCTGAAGCAGCCGATGGTAACAGTACGACGGCAGGCGGCGTCCCAGCCGAAGCTGACGCTGTCGGGTGTCGGGCTGAGCCACTGAGTGCTCCAATGCATAAGTTTGACACGGTCGGGACGGTAGTATATGCACATATTTTCTCCGAGGGTGTCGCCGTCGTCGCGACCGACGCCGATGCGGCGGTACTGTCCAGCGAGGGCACTGTCGAGGTAATGGAGCTGGTCAGGCAGCATCTCCTGCATGCCGAGGAGGTCGGGCTGGAGCTGGAGAATCATGTCGGCGACGGCGGCACGGCGGTGTGCCCAATCGTTGTCACCGTCTTCGCCCCAAGCGCTACTGTTGCGGATATTAAAAGAGACAACGGTGAGGTTGTCGGAGAGGCCCTTGCGACTGCCGGAGCAGGAACAGAAAAGCAGGGCCATAAAGAGAATTGAGAAAAGGTAACGCATTGGTAAATTAATAATTATGAAATATTTCTACGGGGGACTAAGTGGCTCTAGGAAACTTTAGGAAGGACTCTCTCACTAACCGCTAACCGCTAACCACTAACCGCTTATTTCACCTCTTCAATGGCTTGGCGAGTCCAATTGAGGAAGAATTCAAGAACTTTTTTACGATCGTAGCTCTTATCCAGTTCGAGATAAGAAGAATTTTGAATGTGCATGACATTACCTTCTTCGTTGAGGATAACGAGGGCGGGATAGCCGAAACGCCCCGGATTGCCTAGACGTTTTAATGCCTCATAGTTCTTGTGTTCCTTGGAGGTATTCACGTGAATGTATACGAAGTTCTCATCGACGATCTTAGAGATTTCAGGGTCTTTTGTGATGAACTGCGCGAAACGGAGGCACCAGGGGCACCAGTTGCCACCGACCTGGCAGATGACGAAGCGGCTAGTCTGACGGGCCAATTCAAGAGCCTCGTCGATTTGACTCATGGGGTCGATTTCTTCGTCATAGATTTTTTTAGCAGAGCCATCGTCATTGACTTCGCCAACACTGACGGCTGCCGCAGGGGCATTTTTCTTCACAGTGTTTTTCTTCTGAGCCATGACGGGCATGACTAATAGGATTGCAAGGGAGAGGAGGAGAAGTTTTTTCATGGATTAAAGTATTAAGGATTAAGATTTTTTTACTTGGGAGAACTCGGAGGTCCCATGAAGCCTTAGGGAGACTAAGGGCCCAGAGGGGTGGAGGTGCTCACTAATTGCTAACTAAAAACAGCTCTTTCTAGTGCTTCGCGGTGAGATGGGTGGGCGATGCTGATGAGCAGACGGGCACGCTCCTGGAGGCTACACCCGTAAAGGTTGACAGCGCCCCACTCGGTGACGACCCACTGAGTGAGAGTGCGTGGAGTGACAACTCCGGCCCCGGGAGTGAGGGTAGGTACAATCTTGCTGACGCCCTTGGCCGTGATGGAAGGCATGGCGATGATGGGGATGCCGCCATCGCTGTAGGTAGCGCCAATCATAAAGTCGAGCTGTCCGCCGCTTCCGGAGAAGATGCGGGTGCCGATAGAGTCGGCGCAGACCTGTCCGCTGAGGTCGACCTCGATGGCGGAGTTGAGGGCCACCACCTTGGGATTCTGAGCGATAACGAATGGGCTATTGGTGTACCATACATCCTTCATGAGCACCTGCTCGTTGTGGTCGATGAAGTCGAAGAGTGGTTTGCCGCCCTTGAGGAACATGGCGACGAGCCTGCCGGGGTCGGTATGCTTGCAGCGACCATTGATGACGCCTTTTTCGACAAGCGGGATGACATCATCGGTGAACATCTCGGAGTGGATGCCGAGGTCCTTATGTCCGCCAAGCTGGGCGAGAACGGCGGTGGGTATGTTGCCGATGCCTATCTGGAGGGTGGCTCCGTCGGGGATGAGGTTGGCCACGTGGCGGCCGATGGCGATGTCGGTGTCGGAGAGAGGCAGCGGTGCTGCGTCGCGCAGCGGCTCATCGTGGCGTACCCAAAGGGTGGGCAACGGAGTGCCGTCGGGACGGAGAATGTCGCCCCCAGCGGTGGCAAGGAGGGCATCGCCGAAGGTAAAGGGGACGTGGCTGTTGACCTGACAGATGGCAACACGTGCGCGCTCAATGGCTGCTGGCATATAGTCGACTGAGGTGCCGAGAGAGACACGTCCTTGCTCGTCGGGCTCGCTGACCATGAGGAGGACAACGTCGCAGGGACGTGTGCCGTTGCGCAGCATGCGAGAAGTCTCTGAAAGCGAGCAAGGGACGTAGTCGGCCTGACCTAGCTGGGTAGCCTTGCGGACATTGCCGCCGACGAAGAAAGACTCGAGGCGGAAGACGTCGCGGTACTGCGGCAGGACATAGTCGGCATATCCTTCGGTGTAGAGGTGGCTGATGCTGACATGGTGAAGGATGCCGGCATCGGCACGGCGGACGAGCGCTTGAATGAGATGTTCTGGGGCACCAGAGACACAAGGCCAATGGAGGCTATCGCCATCGCGGACAACAGCTAGGGCCTCATCGACCGGCAGATAGTGGATATCGCCTGGCATCATGGACGACACGCATTATTCGTTGGGAATGGCGGCGCCATAGTCTTTGGACCACACGGTGATAGTCTCTTCGCCAAGAGGAGTGAGCATGACGCTGTAACGCATGGTGTAGAGCCCGGCAAGGGTGGCAAGAACGCTGGGAGAGAGCTTGCTATCGGCCTGCTGTGCGAGGTTGGTGCAAGTGCTGACGAGTTCATCGACATCGGCGGTGGTGACATGGACCATGCTTTGCTCTACCGGGCCGAGTTCGGCAAAAGTAGCGGCGAAAGTGGAGTCGAGTGCAAAGCAAGCATTGTTGATAGTGTCGTTGGACCCTCCGTAGTAGCTGGTAATGCCCCAGTTGATGACGACGTCGTGCTGTTCTTTTTTGCAGCTACCCATTCCGAGGGTGAGCACTGCGAGCAATGCGACAAAAAGTATTCTTTTCATAATCTTGAATATCGTTAAAAAAGTGCATAGCGCACGGCAGCCAGGCTGCAGACGATGCGCTATGCACAATAAATAAGCTATTAGCGGTTACTTTCTTCGACAGACTCTTTGATGAGCTGGAAGGTGGCTTCGATGTCGTTGTCGAGGCCCATGGAGAAGCGGATAAGGCCTTCGCTCATACCCATTTCCTTCTGGATGTCCTCAGGAACTTCGGAGCTGGTGCTCTTGCCGCTGTTGGAGAAGAGGGTCTTGAAATAGCCGAGGCTGACGGCGAGGTAGCCGACGCCCTTATTCTGCATGATTTCCATGATGCGGCTAGCCTTAGCAGCGGTGCCCATGTCGATGGAGATCATACCGCCGAAGCCATAGCCCTCATTGCACATGCTGCAGAAGAGGTCATAGTCGGGATGTTCGGGAAGGCCGGGGTAGTTGTATTTGAAGCCGACCTCTTTGAAGCGCTTGGCGAGATACATTGCGTTCTCGCCGTGTTTCTTCATGCGGATGTGGAGCGTGTGGAGGTTCTTGAGGATGGAGGCGGAGCGCATGGGATCCAGCACGGGGCCGAGGAGCATGCAGGTGCCGTTGTTGACGTCGATGAGGCTGCCGATGTATTCGGCCGAGCCACAGATAGCGCCAGCGACGCAGTCGTTGGTGCCGTTGACGTACTTGGTCATGCTATAGACGGTGACATCAGCGCCGAGCTTGCAGGGGCTGAAAATCATGGGAGTGAAGGTGTTGTCGACGATGAGCTTGGCGCCATGCTTGTGGGCAATCTTGGAGAGCTCGGGGACGTTGGCAATACGGAGCAGGGGGTTGTTCATGGTCTCGGTGTAGACGACCTTGGTGTTGGGGTGCTCTTCAAGGGCTTTCTCAACGGCCTTGAGGTCCTGCATGTTGACGAAGGTGGTCTCGACGCCGAACTTGGGCAGATAGTTGGCCATGAAAGCGAAAGTGCCGCCGTAGGTGGTCATGGAGCTGATGATGTGGTCGCCAGCCTTGACTTCGTGGATGAGAGCGGAGGTGATAGCGGCAAGGCCGGAGCCAGTAACCCAGGCAGCCTCAGTGCCTTCCATGGCTGCGAGAGCCTGGCAGAGGGCGAGGTTGGAGGGATTCCAGTGACGGCTGTAGAGGAAGAAACCTTCGGTTTCACCATGGAAGGTCTCAGTCATAAGATGAGCCTCGGGGAAGGTGAAGGTAGCAGAGTCGCAGATTGCGGGGTTGACGCCACGGTTGGCATCGCGGCCATCGATACGCTGGATGGCTGTTGCGGGATCGAATTTTTTCATAGTTGAAAAGTGTTTATAGATGATTAATTATTGTTAAATATGTAAGCCCGGGGAGCGGGCATGATATACTATTTATATAATAGGAATATGGCGGGGCGCTTGTGGAGCTGCGGCGGGTTGTCGAGCCACTGGCGCGCCGGAAGGGTGCGGATGTACTGTGTGGGGAGGGTGATGTCGCAGGCGACGCAGATACGCGTGTCGGGCTGGAGGCGGTGGGCGAGGAAGGCAAGGAGCTTGTCGTTGCGATAGGGCGCTTCGATGAATATCTGCGTCTGGCTCTCGCGGTAGATGCGCTGCTCGAGGGTGCGGAGCAGGGCGGTACGGCGGCCTTCGTCGATGGGAAGGTATCCATGAAAGGCAAAACTCTGTCCATTGAAACCAGAAGCCATGAGGGCGAGCATGATACTGCTGGGACCCACGAGGGGAAGTATGGAAATGCCGCGACGCTGGGCAATGTCGGTGATGAGGCTGCCCGGGTCGGCAACGCAAGGCAGGCCTGCCTCGGACATGAGGCCGATGTTGGCGCCTTGCGATATGGGGTCGAGGTAGTTGGAAATCTCCTCTGGACGCGTGTGCTCGTTAAGCGTGTAGAAAGTGACGCTGTCAATGGGGGACTCATAGCCCATGCGCTTAAGGTTACGGCGGGCGGTGCGGACATCTTCGACGATGAAGATGCTGCACGCGTTGAGCATCTCGCGGTTGTAGGGTGGCAGCGAGATGTCGACGTCATCGGCGCCGATAGGCACGGGAAATAGAATGAGTTGGGCGTCCATAGGGTAATGCCAAAAAATCGGTATTGATTAGACCATCATGAGGAATCCAACTTCCTTCTCTGTGAGCTCACGATAGCGGCCACGAGGGAGATCCTTCTTAGTCAGTCCGGCAAAGACCACGCGGTCGAGTTTATAGACCTCATAGCCAAAATGCTCGAAGAGACGACGCACGATGCGGTTCTTGCCGCTATGGAGTTCAACGCCTACGACGCGCTTGTCGAATGCACCTTGGACATATTCCACATGGTCGACACGGATGAAGCCGTCCTCGAGTTCCACGCCCTCACGGAGCTGCTGCATAGTGGCATGGGTGACAGGCTTGTCGAGTTCCACCTGATAGATCTTGTACACACCGGCAGAGGGGTGTGTGAGGCGGCGCGCCATCTCGCCATCATTGGTGAAGAGCAGCAAGCCTGTGGTATTGCGGTCAAGACGGCCGACAGGATAGATGCGCTCGCGGCATGCCCCGTCGATGAGCTGCATGACGGTGTCGCGTTCCTGAGGATCGTCGACAGTGGTGATGAAGCCCTTAGGCTTGTTGAGTAGGAAATAGCGCTTGCGCTCGCTGCGAAGGGTCTCTCCGCCGTAAGTGACGACATCCCCTTCATGGACTTGGAAGCCCATCTGGGTTATTACCTTGCCGTTGACAGTTATGCTACCAGCCTCGATCAACTTGTCAGCATCGCGGCGTGAGCAGATGCCGGCATTGGCGATGTATTTATTGAGACGGATGGTGCCATCGTATGCCTTGGGGGGTGGCGGAGGTGTCACGCGACGCTGGCCCGGCTCGCGGTACTTAACCCTGGGCATCGTAGATTTCTTTTTCTTAGTGTGGGTTCCACGGCGGCTCTTGCCACGCGAAGGGCCTTCTCCAGACTGGGCTGGACGCTGGCCATAAGGACGACGCTGACCTTGTTCTTGGCCTTCGCCTTGGCCCTGTTCGGGCGACTGGTTCTCGCCGTAAAAACGTTTCTTTGGGCGATTGCCATAAGGCCTTGCCCCTTGTCCTGGTTTTCTGCTATAGGGGCGTGGTTCCCCCTCGGCGCCCTCGGTACGGGGGGCACCGCTTTTGTTGGTACTGATGGGGGCCGGCTTGATGCGGGGCCTCCTGGGACGCTTCGTCTCGAAGGGTTCCTTGTTGTTATTGTTCTCTTCCATTGTGTTTAAAAACGCATTTTATATGGGAATACTGTATCTAGTTCTTGTTTTCGGCGGAGGTCTGAGACCTCCTCGGCAAGGCGCAAAAGGATGTCGAAGCGCATGAACTTGAGCCAAGAGACAGCCTTGTCGTCACCTCGGCAGGCGAGGACGAACATGAGGTTGGCCTGATGCATGTTGTCGCGCAGCCAAAGGCGCGAGCGTTCATCGCCATCGATGGCATGGCTGAGGATGCCGAGCCAATGGAAACCGTGCTGGACAAGCCATGCCTCGGCCTCAGCATCATCCTGCAGGAAATTGCTGAAGGCGGCAAGCTCGGGATAGCCGGCCTGCGCGAGCCACTGGAAGAAGTCCTTGCTTCCCCCGATAGCCTGTTGGAGGGCCAGCAGCACCTTGACATCGTATTTGAGCAGTCCATTGTCCATGAATGGGTTGGGTTAGCGGAGGGTGGCGCCGAGCTGGCTCTCGAGGTTCTTCTGCAACTTGGCCATTACGGCCTCAATCTGTTTGTCGTTGAGGGTCTTTTCCTTGTCTTGGAGAATGAAGCTGACAGCGTATGATTTCTTGCCCTCGGCAACGCCCTTGCCTTCATAGACATCGAAGAGGCTGACGTGCTTGAGGAGCTTTTTCTCGGTATTGAGAGCCACCTGCTGGATTTCGGCAAAGGTGACGGCCTTGTCGATGACCAAGGCGAGGTCTCTACGCACCTCAGGATATTTGGGCACCTCGGCATAGAGCACCTCCTTGTCGGGATAACTCTTAAGAAGGAGCGACCAGTCGATGTCGGCATAGAGCACCTCCTGCTTGCAATCCATGCGACGGAGCGTTTCCTTGGAGAGGCGGCCGAGGGAACATAGCTGCTTGTGGCTGTCGCGGAAAACGAGATCGAGTCCTTCGGCGTAGTAGTGCTCGACAGCGGGAACCACCTGGATGCGCGACATGTTGATGCGCATGCGCTGGAGGATGTTGGCAACGTGGGCCTTGAGGTGGTAGAAGTCGACGGGAGCAGCGGGAGTCATCCAGTTTTCGGCAACGGTGTTTCCGGTCATGAAAATGGAGAGGTGCTGGGTCTCGACATAACGGTCGGTGACCTTGTCGGAGGTGGCGTCGACAAGCTGGTAGGTGCGGCCGAACTCATAGAGGCGCTGGTCTCGAATCTTATAGTTGAGGTTGCGGACGATGCACTCGAGGCCACTGTATAGAAGCGTCTGGCGCATGACGTTGAGCTCCTTGCTGAGCGGGTTGAGGATATGGATGCTGCGGGCAGCGTCGAAGTCGTCGTTCTGCTCAAAATATTCGGCCTTGGTGAGGGAATTGTTCATAATCTCGGAGAAGCCGTTGTCGGTGAGCATGTCGGAGACGATGTTCTGAAGGCGACGGGGGTTGGGCTTCTTGGAGAAAGAGAGGCAACTGGAGATGCGCTCGTCGACCTGGATGTTGTTGTAGCCATAGATGCGCATGATTTCTTCAACGACATCGCATTCGCGAGTAACGTCCACCTTGCAGGTGGGGATGCGCAACGACATGCCATTAGGCGTCTCACTGGCTATCTCGATGTCGAGCGAGGTGAGCGCGGTGCGGATGGCTTCGACGGGTATCTCCTGTCCCACGAGGCGGGTGATGCGCTGGAAGTCGATGTCGACAACAGGGCGTTCAATGGGTTTGGGATAGATGTCGATGAGGCTGGAAGCCACGGTGGCGCCTGCCAATTCCTGGAGCAGCTTCACGGCACGGCGGAGGGCCCAAAGGGTGATGTTGGGATCGCATCCGCGCTCATAGCGGAAGGAGGCGTCGGTCTTGAGTGTGTGGCGCTTGGAGGTCTTGCGGATGGTCATGGGGTTGAAGTAGGCGCTCTCGAGGAAAACGCGCGTGGTGGCGTTGGTAACGCCGCTCTTCTCGCCTCCAAAGACACCGGCGATGCACATGCCTTCCTGCTCGTTGCATATCATCAGGTCACGGGCATCGAGCTTACGTTCTACGCCGTCGAGGGTGACAAAGGGGGTGTCTTGGGGAAGACGGCGAACGATGACGCGGTTGCCGGCAATCTTGTCGGCATCGAACGCATGCATGGGCTGACCAACTTCCATGAGGACAAAATTGGTGATGTCGACGACATTGTTGATGGGGCGGATGCCGACGATGCGAAGCTTGTTTTGGAGCCACTCGGGCGACTCGGCGACATGAACGTTTTCGAGCGTGATGCCAGTATAGCGGGGGCAGAGCTCGGGGTCTTCAACAGTGACAGTGATGGGGGTGCTATCGAATGCGGGAAGGTCGGCAACGGCTGGCCACTGGATATGCTTGCCGGCACCGTTTCGTGTGTTGAGGACGGCGACGACATCGCGGGCGACGCCAATGTGGGAGGTGGCGTCGGAGCGGTTGGCGGTGATGGCCACTTCGAGGGTATAGTCCTCTTCGAGGTGGAAATATTCCTTGGCGGGCATTCCCACGGGGGCATCGTCGGGGAGCACCATGATGCCATCGTGGCTGGTGCCGAGCTGGAGCTCGTCGGCAGCACACAGCATGCCTTCGCTGACAGCACCGCGGAGCTTGCCTTTCTTAATCTCGTAGAACTCCGTGTCGGAAGTATAGATCTTGGTGCCGATGGTGGCGCAGACCACTTTCTGTCCTGCTGCCACATTGGGAGCGCCGCAGACGATGTCGAGGGGTCGGTCGCCGCCTACGTCGACGGTAGTCACGTGGAGGTGGTCGCTATTGGGATGAGGTTCGCAGGTGAGAACCTGGGCGATGACGACATGCTCCAGGCCGCCGGGAATGCTCTCGACCTTTTCAACGCCCTCGATTTCGAGGCCGCTGAAAGTAAGAAGGTCGTCAAGCTCATTGGGTGTGAGGTCGGTGTCGACATACTCACGAAGCCATTTGTAGGATATTTTCATTATTTTGAAGATTTGCAGGGTTGAAAGGTGAAAGGTGAAAGGTGAAAGGTGAAAGGTGAAAGGTGAAAGTTGAAAGTTGAAGGGTGAAGGGTGAAGGGTGAAGGGTGAAGGGTGAAGGGTGAAGGTTGAAAGTTGAAAGTTGAAAGTTGAATAATTGCAGAAACAAGCCGTAACGTCTTTAACTCCTTTAACTCTTTAACTCCTTTAACTCCTTAACTCCTTTAACTCCTTAACTCCTTTAACTCCTTAACTCCTTTAACTCCTAAAATCCTTTAACTCCCTAGCACCATCAGCTAACTATTGATTTTTGCCCAGGTGTCCTTAAGGGAACAAGAGCGATTGAAGACTAAGTGTTCGGGGGTGCTGTCGAGATCGGTGCAGAAATAGCCCATGCGCTCGAACTGGAAACGCTGGGGCTCGACGATGCCGCGATCATTGGTGACGCATTTTGCTTCAGCCAGGATGGGCTCCAGCTTGCAGTGCTCCAGGACGCGGAGGCTGTCGGGGTTGAGGTTGTCGAGGAAGGTCTTGCCTTCTGGGGCATCGTCAGGAGCCTCGGTAGCAAAGAGGCGGTCGAAGAGGCGCACTTCGGCGTCAACGGCCTTCTCAGCGCTGACCCAGTGGAGCGTACCCTTGACCTTGCGACCGTCGGGAGCATCGCCGCCGCGGGTAGCGGGGTCGTAGGTGCAGTGGATGCAGGTGATGTTGCCGTCGGCATCCTTCTCCACGCTCTGGGCGGTGACGAAATAGGCATAGCGGAGACGCACCTCGCGGCCGAGTGAGAGGCGGAAGAATTTCTTTGGAGCCTCTTCCATGAAGTCCTCGCGTTCGATGTACAGCTCGCGGCTGAAGGGAACCTGGCGGGTGCCGTCGGCGGGATTTTCAGGATTGTTGATGGCATCGAGGTACTCCACCTGCCCTTCGGGATAGTTGTCGATGACCAGCTTAACGGGGTTGAGGACGGCCATGCGGCGCAGGGCTACCTTGTTGAGGTGGTCGCGCAGGCTGTTCTCGAGACGGACATAATCGATAATGTTGTCGCGCTTGGCCACGCCGATATCTTCACAGAAGTTGCGGATGCTCTCGGGCGTGTAGCCGCGACGACGGAAACCACAGATGGTGGGCATGCGGGGATCGTCCCAGCCGCTGACGTAGTGCTCCTTGACGAGCTGGAGCAGCTTGCGCTTCGACATCACGGTGTAGTTGATGTTGAGGCGGGCAAACTCATACTGATGGCTGGGGAAGATGCCGAGCTGCTGGATAAACCAGTCGTAGAGCGGACGATGGATGTCGAACTCAAGCGTGCAGATGGAGTGCGTGATGTGCTCAATGGAGTCGCTCTGGCCATGTGCGTAGTCGTACATGGGGTAGATGCACCACTTGCTGCCGGTGCGATGGTGGTCGGCATGGAGGATACGGTACATGATGGGGTCGCGGAACTGCATGTTGGGATGCGCCATGTCAATCTTGGCACGAAGCACCTTGCTGCCGTCCTCAAACTCGCCGTTTTTCATACGCTCGAAGAGGTCGAGGTTCTCCTCAACAGAACGATCGCGGTAGGGGCTGTTGGTACCGGGCTCGGTGACGGTGCCGCGACCGAGGCGGATCTGCTCCTGCGTCTGGTCGTCCACATAGGCGAGGCCTTTCTTGATGAGGACGACGGCCCACTCATAGAGCTGGTCGAAATAATCGCTGGCATAGTGGACACTGGCCCAATCGAACCCCAGCCAACGAATGTCCTGCTGGATGGACTCCACATACTCGGTGTCCTCCTTCACGGGATTGGTGTCATCGAAGCGGAGATTGGTCTTGCCACCATACTTTTTGGCCAAGCCAAAATTCAAGCATATCGACTTCGCATGGCCAATGTGGAGATAGCCGTTAGGCTCTGGCGGAAAACGGGTGAGGATGGATTTGTAGGTGCCTTCGCTGAGGCCTTGAGAGATGATTTCTTCTAAAAAATTGAGCGATGTATTTTCTTCCATTTTTATAAATTACTCATTATATACTATTTACGCGTAACCATACGGGTTGCTTTTAATTTACAAAAATACAAATTTTATTTCACATATTATCTTTTTTTTTCATGGAGTGATTTTTTTTGTGTACTTTTGCACCGTTAAAAATCAATTTTTATCTACCATGAAAAAGACATTAGTCATTGTTTTTGTAGCAGGTAGCCTGTTGTTTTCGGGCTGCACTTTCTTGGATAATCTGGCAAATAACATTTCTAGTATTGCCAATTTGGCCAACTGCGAGTATTCATTAAAAGATGTGTCCAATGTGACCGTCGCTGGTGTCAATGTGAAAAACATCTCAAATGGCAACATCACAGCCACCGACGTAGTGAAGTTGGTATCAGCCATCAGCGCCAAAAGCGTGCCGCTTGGACTGAACGTCAACATTGACGTGAAGAATCCCACTACCAGCAACGCCCTTCTCACCGTCATGGATTGGGCGCTCGACATCGCCACCAAGGAGTTTGCCACAGGCACCACAAACCAAAACTTCACCATCACGGCCAACAAAACCACCACAGTGCCGCTAGGGGTGAATACCGATCTGTATAAGTTCTTCAGCGACGGTGGAATAGATGCGCTGAAATCCTTCGCCAGCAGCTTCAACGCCAATGGCACCTCCTCGCAGCTGGGTCTGCGTGTACGCCCTTCGGTTCAGGTAGCGGGACAGACCATTAAATCTCCCTCCTACATCCAGATCATGAAGCCCACCACCAACACCGGCACCGGCAGCAACACCGGCAACACGGGTTCCACTGGCTCCACCGGCTCCACGGGCTCCACGGGCAGCACTGGTTCTACTGGCGGCGCTGGCGGAATTGGTTCTATCAGGCTCTAATTTGTAGCCGTTTTTTTGAGGTAAGTCCTATAGATTCCACATTGGAATGATAATAATGAATCAAAAGCATTTCATCGATTTATAGAACCCTCCTTGATTGTGAAATAAAATCGCAGGCCATCCTTTTGAGAATGGCCTGCGATTATTTTTAGGGAGAGACTCCTAGGGAGAGCTAGGTACTCTAGAACATTCTAGGATATGCTAGGGGGGCTAGGAATCTAGGATTTCTTGAAGGGGCTGAGGTCTAGAATCCCATGCCGAACATGCCCCAGTACTTGGCTTCAAGCTGACTCCAGGCAAAGGAGGTGTTCTCGTACTGCTGGCGAGTGAAGTTGTTCAGCGAGGCGCTGACGTCGGCAGTGCGGCTGAGGCGAGCATAGCGAGCTACCTCGCGTTCAATGGACTCAAGACCGCCAAAAGCCTGCTCCTCAAGTCTTTTCAGCTCACTATTCATGCTGGCTTTGGTGCGTTGCCAAGCCACAGTGGCCAGCTTGTTGGCACGACGGTATTTCCACAGCACGGCATCGGGGTTGTACTCCTTGTGGCCGCAGATGCTATAGGGCTGGGGCAGCTCGGTGGTGCCGCAGAAGATGGGCACGCGGGGGCTCTGGCCGGGGTTGTCGACCGACATCCAGCAGACGCCGCCCACGCAGTCGGGCAGCCAGTCGCGCAGCTGGGTCACGAACGAATAGGAGCACCAGGCCACGCTGACGGTACGGCGGAACTCGATGGTGCCAGGGGCTATCGTGTTGAGGGTGCGCTGCATGGCCGAGCCAAGCCAAGGATTGGCGATGGGACTGACAATGGTGTCGTAATGCATCTTGCCATCGTTGTCTTTGAATCCCACGGGCATCTTCACATTCTGGCACATATCCATGTCGGTACCTTCATAGGTGCTGCGGAAGAGATCGATGACCTGGCGGACGTCGACATCGCTATCGGGACGGATGCTGAAAGGCAGCTCGTCCATCTCCATGTTGAATCCCATGGAAGGAGCCAATGCGTTGAAGATGAAATATTCGCGCTCGCGGAAGTTTTTGCCGTTGGCATAGCTGCAGTTGAAGGCTTTCCAGAACACAAACTCGCCTTTGCCATCCCAGAGGCCATAGCGGCGAGCTACCGACTCGATGTTATCCGAGCACATGAAATATTCGGTGTTGCCGCGCTGGAGCTTGCCGATACGGGGAATGTTGCAGGATATGCCCACATGGTCGTCGGGAATGCGCTGGGCTGCCCACACGCCGCCGATATTGCCTTTGCCTTCGCCGAGGATCTCCATCTGCCAGACCTCCTTGGGGTCGGCAATGGTGATGCATTCGCCTCCGTCTCCATAGCCGTATACTTTAATGAGGTTGGCAATGAGGCGGATGGCATCACGAGCCGTGGTGCAGCGCTGTAGGGCTACGCGCTCAAGCTCTTCGATCATGAACATGCCCGCAGGGTTGCGCAGCGTGTCGGGACCGCCGAAGGTGCTCTCGCCTATGGCAAGCTGGTGCTCGTTCAGGCAGGGATAGGCGGTATTCAAATAGGCATAGGTGTGTGCTGCCTCGGGAATGGCACCGGCTAGGCGCACGCCCGTGGTGTCGCCGCGGAATGTGGTGTGCATGGTGCCTTTGAACACTTGGTGAACCTCGCCAGCGGCATGGTCGGCTGCGGGTTCCATATACATCCAGGTGCGATAGCGTCCGTCGCAGGTGTGTGAGGTGATGACGCTGCCATCTTTGGAGGCTCTCTTGCCTACCATGATGCTGGTGCAGCTCTGTCCTTCGAATTCAGGTTGGCTAAGCTCTTGTCCCACAGCGGTGAAGACAAAAGCCAACAGGGCAAACGATAGTAGTACTTTTTTCATGGTTATTATTATTATTTATTCATCTTTCAAGATATGGTAAAAAACTTCTGCAGCAGGCTCAATGAGCTCGTCGGGGAAGTCGTAGTCGGGGTGGTGCAGCTCCAGGTGCTTCTCCCCTGCCCCGATGCCGAACATCGCGCCGGGAAAGGCCTGCAGGTAGTTGGCAAAATCTTCCGACCAGCGGAACGGCGTCAGCAGGTGCTGGTAGCGGCAGCCGCAGCACTCCTCAATATGCTCGACGAGGGCTGAGCTGTTCTCCGTGGCACGGAAAGGATCGCGCAATTCCCGTTCTATGGACAGGTGATGTCTCTGGGCTATGGCGCCGGCGATGCCGTTGGCTTCGTCCAGCAGCTGCTCCATCGCGCTGTTGGTGAAAGCCCGCAGGGTGAACATCACGCTGGCCTCTCCCGCAGAGGTGCCGAAAGCCTCTTCGCCAAGGCGGACGCAGATGAGCGTGCACTGGCGGAACTGGTCGTCGGAGACTTTCTCGCCGCTGTTGAGCGACTGGAAGGCCTGTATCATCTCTGCCACCGCCAAGCCGGGATTGATCCCTTTCTCCGGGGTGGAGGCATGGGTGCTACGTCCCTGTAGGTGATAGACGATGCCCGTGGAGGCTGCGGCAAAGGTATGATAGTTGAGCACCACGGTGCCCAACGGGTAGCCTGGCAGGTTGTGCAGGCCGTAGATGGCTCGGATATTGTATTGCTGCAATATGCCTGCGTCAAGGATTTTCTGGGCACCGAAGCCCGTCTCTTCTTCAGGTTGGAAGACCAGTAGGGCATTGTGGCCGTCGGGCAGGCCCCTATGGGCGATATGGGAAGCCAGCCGCAGCAAGATGGCCGTGTGGCCGTCATGCCCGCAGCGGTGGCCAATGGGCAGCGCGTCGATGTCTCCGCGGAATGCAAGGGTGGGCAACGACTGTTCGCTGCCCCACACCGCGACAACGCCGAAGCCGCCCACATGGGTGAAGAGCTTGTCGGGATGCAACGCCTCCAGCTCGCGCACGATGAGGTCGTGGGCGAAATGCTCGTTGCCCGACACACCGGGATGGCTATGTAGGTCTCTTCTTATCTGCTGGCAGTCCATGGGTAGTTGAGGATTAGTTGTTTGTAGGTCTCTCCGCGGTGCTCGAAATTGCGGAAGGCGTCGTAGCTTGCCGCCGCAGGGGAAAGCAGGCATCCCCTACCCTGCTGGGTCACTTGGGCACACCAGGCGACGATGCGTGCGTAGTCATCCTCCACCAGCGTGTTGCGCGAGTCGAAGAGGCCCGACTCGGCCTTCATGCGCCGTCCGGCCTCGCCGACGAGGGCGATGTTGCGAATGCGGCAGCCCGGGGCGTCGGAATCTGCCAGATAGCGGTAGAGCGGAGAGTAATCGATGCCTCGGTCAAAACCGCCGAGTATCAAAGTGTCCACGTCACGGAGTGCCTCAATGGCAGCGATGGCAGCCTCCGGTATGGTGGAGATGGAGTCGTTGTAAAAAGTGATGCCGCCATAGGTGCCCACCAGCTCCAGCCTATGCGGCAGGCCGGTGAATGTCGCCAACGCTTCGGCAAACTGGCTGTCGGTGACGCCCAGCAGGCGTGTCACTTCGCGAGCGACATAGATATTGCTGAGGTTGTGGTCTCCGCGCAGGGTGGTGCGGAGGTCGCGTAGCTGAGACTTGCGCGCATCTTCCAAGCTATAGGGATGCAGCTGCGACAAGGCGCTCGTCCCCACCTCCCCCATCAGTTCGCGAAGGTCGTCGCTGTCTGTGCAGTAGAAGCAGTGGCCGCCGCCATCTTGGCGCAGCATGATCTGCATCTTTGCCATCTGGTAGTCGCGATAGGAACGGTAATGGTCCAAGTGCTCCTGGTAGAGGTTGAGGATAACGCTGATATGGGGGGCCGTGCAGATGTTCTCCAGCTGATGGCAGGAAAATTCGGCGACGACGATAGCGTCTTCATCGAGTTGTGGGGCTATGTCCAAAAGCGGAATGCCCATGTTGCCGGCCAGCACCACGTTGCGAGTCGGGAAGGCATGGCGCAGCACATGGTGGATGAGCGTCGTGGTGGTGCTTTTCCCCTTGGTGCCGGTGATGCCTATGGTGATGGGGGCATAGCGGTCGAGGAAGCAGTCGGCCTGCGAGGTGATGGCTATCGCGCTGCAACGCCCCTCAAGCTTCATCGTGGGTATTCCCGGCGACTTGAATATTAGATCATAGGGAGGCCGTTTGTCCAAGGCGGCAAAGATCTCTTCGTCGTTGGCGGCAATGTCGAGTTGCTTAGGCGGCAAGTTCGCGCGCAGGTAGGTCTCTGTGCTCTTGCCTTCACGGCCATAGCCCGCCACCAGGACACGCAAGTGAGCATAGAGGGCGGGGAGCAAGGTGGCGCACAGCTGCGGCGGCACGTTGTGTTCGGCAGACATCCTGTGCAGCGGCGTGACAGGCTCCATGGGACGGTAGCCGCGCAGCAGTGCGGGCCGTTCGTCATGATACCATCGGCCAATGGCCATGGAGAGGGCGCTGTGCACCTCGCTGATGGTGCCTACGCACTCAAAGGGCTTGGTCTCGGCACTGCCTGCCAATTGGTCGAACTCATGCTGCAAGGTCATGTCGTCGAGCATGCACTTGCCAAAGATGGCGTTGAGCCGCTGGGGCTCGATAAACGGCGACAAGATGATGTAGGCGAAGAGGCACTTGGCGCAATGGCCGCACCAGATGTCCTGCTTGCTGCCTGCATTGCAGCTCTTAAAGACGGGGAAATAATGGGGATAGCCGCTGAAGAGCATGGCTATCTGCAACTCCGAGAGGGGACGCAGGAAGCTGAAATAGTTGAAATTGGAGGGGGATATATAGCGTTCCGCATAGGCGCGGAAATCGTTTTCGAATTCAAGGCTCTTAGAGTACTGATGGTTGACAGTGGTACCGACCACGGTGCTCTCGTTGGCGCTGCCTTCGTTGGACAGGGCTATCATCGGCACGCCGCTGAGCTGCGAGGCCAGCAACGTGTAGAAGGCCAACATCGCGCTGAAGGGCGTATGGCCGTTGAGAAACCCTTGGGCATTCAACTCGAGAAGGCGTGGATGGATGCTGCGGCGGATGACGAGCACGTCGTCCATCGTGTAGCCCGCTGCCTCGATGCAGCCCACGGTGGCGCCGCGGGGATTCATGATGAGGGGGATGGGACGCGCCGCTCTGCCGGCATGACGGCTCAGCAGCTCCAGCGTGACTACGGAGTCTTTGCCGCCCCCGATGGGCACCAGCGCCAAGGGACGCGTCCCCGTGGCCAGGGGGCTGGTGAAAGGCGGGATGGGTGCGCCGCAGGAACGGATGCTGACGAAATCGTCGACCGTGGCTTGGATCCCGTTGACATAGAAAAACTCGCCCAAGCCGTTGTAATAGATTTTTTTCCAGAAGCCGGCCTGCGTTTCGTCAAGTCCTCCGCAGGCTACGGTGATTTGGGGCGGGCAGCAGCTTTTCCAATAGCTGACGAGCTCGATCATGCCGATGTTGAACACCAGCGCGTCGAGGACCGATTGGGGTTGGTTGAAGTCAAGGAAAGGACGTGCGGGAAGAAAGGCATCTGGCTGGAAGAGGATGTCGGCGCCGATGCGAAAAGTAAAAACGATGTGCAGCCCGTCGGACTGCACATCGTATCGATAACTCTCGTAGACAAACTCGGGGTATGTCTGGCGAAGCGTATCGTATAAGGATTGGTTGGACATTGGTTATCCAGACGTGGGATTTAAATGGGCCAACCTTACTTCAGCTTAAACTCGGAGACGCCAATGATGTGGCTGTTGGCGTAAAGGGTCACGCGGTAGATGCCAGCCTCGAGGTCAATGTCGTTGTCCTTGTTCCACAGCATGCTGAAGGCACGGGCTTCGCCAGTGAACTCAAAGGCCTGCACCATCGTGTAGCGCGAGGTCACGCCATTGGCGTTGAAGGTCTGGTCGATGGTGCCGTTCTGCAGCACGACATTCGAAGGAGAGGTGATGACGGCATAGATGGTGATGGTGCCGGGGTCGATGACGTTGTTGGAGAGCAGCATGCCGTCAATCTGGAAAGCAGCGGTGGCGGAAGCGCGGTTGGTGGGCTTGCCAGTGGTGGAGGTGGTACGCTTCAACGGAGTGACGACAATGTTGTCGGTGGTGAGGACAGAAGCACGGTTCACCTGCTCGCGCATCTTGGAGTTCTGGGCGGCGACATCCTCGGCCGATCTCTTGAACAGGACCACCTGGTTGCGGAGGCTGTCGTTCTCGGTCTTCAGCATGGTGTTCTCTTTTCTGAGGCGCTCAATCTCTTCGAGGTATTCCTGGCACTGGGCTTCGAGGGCGGCAAGTTTCTTGTTGACATTGCCCTTGGTCTTGGCGGCAGCGGCCTTGTTGTCAGCAGCGCTCTTCTCTGCAGCCTTCTGGGCGGCCTGTGCTTCGGCGAGGGCGGCAATCTGCTTGCTCAGCTCCTCCTGAAGGCGGGCAATCTCTGTCTGCTGGCTGGCGACACGAGCCTCCAGCAGGGCAACCTGCTCGGCATAGTTGGTGTTGTCGGCAACTACGGGCTCGGCGACATTCTTCTTGCTCTCCTGGACGATGTAGGCGATATGGGCGTTGAGGGAGTCGTTGCTATTGGTGAGGATGACCTTGTCGTTGGCAAGGTTGACAATCTGGCGGTCCTGGTCGCGGATGATCTGCTGGAGGCGGGCCAGCTCGGCACGGTCGGCATAGCCATCGGTCGACTTCAGGGCATTGAGTTCCTGGGTGGTCTGCTCCAGGCGGGCCTGCAGCTGTGCGATCTCCTTCTGGAGGGATTTGAGTTCATTGGTGGCTCTTCTGTTGGCGCGGGCACTCTTGCGGGTAGCCTTGGTATTGTTGACCTGGGGAGCGGCATTGAGCTGGTCGATCAGGCGCTGGATCTCGGCAGCCTGGGCCTGGATGGTACTGTCACGTTCGGCAAGTTGAAGGGAGTAGTCGTCGCAATTTTTCTGGGCCTCTTGATATTGTTGCATGATGTCGTTCAAACGGCTCTGCAATTCGGCAGTGCTGGGGTCATTTTGCGAGTTTTGTTTGCAAGAAATTAAGCATCCGGCAGCCAAAAAAGCAAGCACGGCAAGCTTCACAAAAGATTTCTTTCTTATTGTCTTCATTGTATTTATGTATTTTATTTTGTCTATTTAAAAAAAAGTTCGTACTTTTGTAATCAATTTGCAAAGATAAATATTTTTTTTTGAATAGACAATTTTTTTGGCAAAAAAGTATGAAACGCTCGCTTTTGACACTCCTGATAGCAGTCATTTTCTGCCCCGCCGCCAAGGCTCAAGGATGCGACACCTCGCAAGTGCTGCTCACGCTCCGGGGCGGTGCCGGACTTGGCGTATACCGCGACATGGGGGCTTCGCCCATCACCTACCGGGGACTGGAGATCCACCCCGGCATCGGGGTGTTGGTGGAGCAGCCGCAGTGGCGATACGAGGCCCTCTTTGAGGTTGGCGGAGGCGCCTATGGCTACCGACCCTGGCCCGACTACTGGCACTGCTACGGGGGGCAGGCGGCGCTGTCGTTCGAGATGCTCCGACGGGTGGCGTCGGCGGGGCAGCGGGGCCTGCAGCTGTGGCTCGGGGCCTCGGTTGACGAGCGCTTCGACCTCCGATACAACGGCAACCTGGGCAACGCCTGCACGGGGACCAGCAACTTCATACGTATCAATGCGATAGGCAGGGCCGAATACCGGCTGGAGCGATGGCAGTTCTGGGGCCGGCTGGAACTGAATCCGGTGGCCTTGCTGCTGCGTCCGGGATACGCCTACATCGACAACTACGACAGAGACATAGCCCGTGTGGCGGCCAACCTCTTCGACCAGCACCACTGGTATCTGGCGGGGGGCACGGGGTTAGGCACCGAAGTGGGAGCGCAGCTCACCCTGGCCAACGGCAACAGGCTGGGCCTCTCCTACCGCTGGCGCTACCTCAACTCGCGTGCCACCGCCGACGGCGTGACCGCCCCCTTCCGCTTCGAGCAGGCCGAACACGCCCTATTATTCAACCTCTCATTCAACCTGCGATGAAAAAGCCATTCAAATCCTTCACAGCCATAGCATTTATCGTCCTCAGCTTCGCAAGCTGCGAAAAAGCACTGATGGGCGGCGACGTGCAGCCTCAAGCGGTTAGCACCTTCGACTATTTGTGGAACAAGGTGGACCAACAGTATTCTATGTTCGACGTCAAGGGGGTGGACTGGCAGGCGGTATACGACTCGCTGCGCCCCAAGGTCTTCAACGGCATGAGCAGCGACAGCCTCTTCTCGGTCTGCGCCACTATGCTCAACACGCTCCAGGACGGCCACGTCAACCTCTATGCCCCCTACGATGTCTCTCGCGCCGACTCGCTTTACTACGATTTCTACGCCAACAATAGCATCGAACCCAGCACGGTCGTGCTCAACTACCTGGGCATCAATTACCACGCCACCGGCGGCCTCGCCAACAGCTCGCTCTGCAACGGCCAGGTGATCTATATCTATTACAGTTCTTTCAGCAACACGGTGTCGCAGAACCAGCTGAAGCATATCTTGCAGACCAACCCCGACGCCAAGGGCATCATACTGGATATGCGCGACAACGGGGGCGGGAGCCTCAAGAATGTCGACCAGCTGCTCCAGCTGCTGCCTTCCCACGGCCAGCCTATCTATTACAGCCAGATCAAGTCGGGCCCCGCACACGACGATTTCTCCCCGCTGGCAACGACCTACGCCCCGCAAGTCGCCGACGAGGAGGCCTATAAGCTCCCCGTGGTGGTGCTCACCGACCGCGCCAGCTTCAGCGCCACGAGCTCTTTCGCCGTCGCCATGCAGGCCTACGACAATGTCATCACGATGGGCGACACCACGGGCGGCGGCATGGGCCTCCCCACGCAGGGCGTGCTGCCCAACGGCTGGGTGTACCGCTTCTCCATCACCCGCGTCATCGCCCTGGACGGCAACAATTACGAGAACGGCGTCCCACCAGATGTCTACGTCAAGTTCGACCGCGAAGCAGCCCAGCAGCAAGGCCGCGACAATATCATCGACGCCGCGATTGAGAAAATTTTGAATTAATTAAGAATTAAGAATTAAGAATTAAGAATTTTGAGAGAATTAAGATTTAAGAATT
>X415_White_Rhinoceros__coassemble_93_pt1 | contig 27214 bp, 23 predicted proteins | sample X415_White_Rhinoceros__metabat2_low_PE_004 | metagenome-assembled genome bin X415_White_Rhinoceros | reverse complement strand
CTTATATACCCATAAAAAAAAGAGCCCACTTATTAAGGAGCTCTTTTTTATGAATGGTGCGGCAGAATAACCGCTTGAATTCAATTAGTGGAGGAAAGCCAGCAAGATACCGGCAGCGACAGCGGAACCCACGACGCCAGCGACGTTGGGGCCCATGGCGTGTTGGAGCAGGTAGTTGGTCTTGTCGTACTCCAAACCCACATTGTTTGACACGCGGGCTGCATCGGGAACGGCGCTTACGCCAGAGTTGCCGATGAGGGGGTTGATCTTGTTGTCCCCTTTCAGGAAGAGGTTGAAGAGCTTCACGAACAGCACGCCGCAGAAAGTGGCAACGATGAACGAGAAGGCACCCAGGCAGAAGATCATCACCGAACGGCCGGTGAGGAAGCTGGTGGCCTGCGTTGAAGCACCTACGGTGATGCCGATGAGCAGGGTGCAGATGTTCACGATGGCGTTGCTGGCCACTTCGCTCAAACGCTTGGTGACGCCGCATTCTTTAAGTAGGTTACCGAAGAAGAGCATACCCAGCAGGGGGAGGCCAGAAGGAACGATGAATGCGCAGAACAGGAAGCCAACGATGGGGAAGGTAATCTTCTCAAGTTTGGATACCTGGCGTGGAGGTTTCATGCGGATATGGCGCTCCTTGTCGGTGGTCAGCAGGCGCATGATGGGAGGCTGGATGACCGGCACGAGAGCCATGTAGGAATAGGCAGAAACGGCGATGGCACCCATCAGGTCGGGAGCCAGCTGGCTCGACAGGAAGATGGCGGTGGGACCATCAGCGCCGCCGATGATGCCGATAGCGCCGGCTTCATTGGGAGCGAAGCCCAAGGCCAGGGCGCCCATGTAGGCAGCGAAGATGCCGCATTGGGCAGCAGCGCCGATAAGGAACAATTTCGGATTCGACAGCAGTGCCGAGAAGTCGGTCATGGCACCGATGCCTAGGAAGATGAGTGGTGGGTACCAGCCATTCTGCACGCCGTGGTACAAGATGTTCAGCACCGAACCGGTCTCATAGATGCCTATCTTCAATCCGGGATAGAAGGGAATATTGCCTACCAGCATACCGAATCCGATGGGCACCAGGAGCAGTGGCTCGAACTCAAACTTGATGCCCAAGAAGATGAACGTCAAGCCAAAAAGTATCATGATGATATGGCCCCATGTGACGTTGGCGAAACCAGTGTACATGAGGAATTGTACCATCTGGGTCGACAAGAAGTCCATGAAACCACCTGTTGCTAATAAATTGAACATTTCTTATTACAATTTTGAATGTTGAATTTTGAATGTTGAACTTTGATTAGGAAATCACGATGAGCGTGTCGCCTTCGAGGACGCTGTCGCCCTTGCGAACGTTGACGGCGGTGACGGTACCGTCGGTGTCGGCCTCGATGTTGTTCTCCATCTTCATGGCTTCCAGCAGCACGACGCGCTGGCCGCTTTTCACTTGGTCGCCTACGTTGACAAATACGTCGAGGATGGTGCCAGGAAGCGGGGTGCACACCTTGGTGCCACCGGCTGCGCTGTTGGGATTGGGAGCTGACGAACGCTGCACGTCGCCGCCTGCGGCTGCGCTCACGCGCGGTGCGGGACGGTTGCTGACAACGGTGGTGCGGGGCTTCTGGGCGCGCATCTCTTTGTCCACGGTCACGGTGTAAGGAGTGCCGTTGACGTCAAGTTTTATCTCTTGGCCTTCGACTTCGTTGATATCAACATTATAGTCGGTGCCGTTTATCTTGAATTTGTAATTTTTCATCTTTTACGGGATTATTTTCTGTTGGAAAAATATTTGTTCATGTTGTAGAACTTGGCGTTCCAAGGCGTCCAAGCACGTTCGACTTTCTGAATGGTGATGATGGTATCTTCCTCATCGTGCATGTCTTGGTCGTAGGCATAGATGGCAGCGGCGATGGCGGCATACACCTCGCCCGACACATCCTTGCTCTTCGCAGGAGCTTCTTCGTGGTTCTTGGCAGCAACTTTATTGCTCTTGCGGTCCTGAACCTTCATGATGGCAGCACCATAGCCCTTCATGATGAAGCAGATGCACACCAAGGCAAAGAATACCACACAGACTGCTACCACCGTGAGGCCCACGCCGATGGGGTCGGAGGCCTGGATGCGCTCGCTCTGCTTGGGGACATGGTAGTGGAACTTGGATGAGGGAGTCAGGTTCTCAAAATTGTTGTCGTAGCTGACAATATTGATGTCATAGCCCACGGGATTCTTGCCGGCGATGACAATCTCCCCGTTCATGGGGTCAATTTGGAAGGCAAAACTGGCACAAGAGAAACTTACGAGAGCCATCTCCTTGAGGCTGTCGTTGGCTTTGGCGGCGTCCATGATGTCGGCTATGTTGATTACTGCCAAATAGGAAGAATCCTTCACCGAACTGGCTAGGACAAACAGCTTGTCGTCCATCGCGTTGACGGAAACAGGACGCAGGATGTTCTTGAGATCGTGACGGCCCTTGAATACATCGGTAGTATAGCGGCCCACGCGAACGGCGCTGTCGCCTTGGCGCAGCAGCACGTCGACGGCGCAGTCGATGCTGTCAATCATCACAAAGGCACGCTTATTGGGAAGGTAATAGGCCTTCGTGGCGCTGAGTTCCATCGGCATGGCTTGGTGGGGGCACACGCTTGGCATCTCCTGCACTTGTACCTCTGGAGCCGGAGCTTTCGGGGCACGATTGCCGGTTTTTGCCGCAGCGCTGCCGGCAATGAGCATCAGGCCGACGAATAATGCGACGAGTTTGTTGTTGATATGTTTCATGTTATGTTTCAAAACAAATAACGTTCAAAATGAGTTTCTTCTGTCATTTAGAGCGTGGCCATGGGCCAGCATTGAGCCGGCACCATGACGACACTCAGCTTAGTCGCTTATTCAGCGTGGTTGCACTTGTGCTGGCAGCCTTCGTGATTACCCTGGCAGCCTTCGTGGCCTTGGCAGCCTTCGTGGTTACCCTGGCAACCTTCGTGGTGCTGGCAGCCTTCGTGGTTTCCGCAGCAAGCCTCTTTTTCGCCGGACTTAACCTTGCAGCAGTTCTCGGTGCCCATGTTGGGGCAGTTCTCACAGTTGTTGAGGGCGCAGTTGGTGTCAGCGCAGGTGCACTCATGGTGGCACTCGGTCTCAACTTGCTCGAGGGCGACGGTGTCTTCGGTCTCCTCGGCGGGAGTGTTGTTGTTGCAGGAGGTCATGCCGAAAGCGAAAGCGGCAGCGACAAAAGCGGTTAAGAAAACTTTCTTCATTTTGTGTTGTTTGGATTTTATGGGGTGAAGAGACCCCTGGTTAATAAATTATTTAATATAATGTATTATTCAATAATACTACAGCGGGATGTTGCAGTGCTTCTTCATGGGCAGCGAATCCTTCTTGGTGCTCAGCACCTGGAGGGCACGGATGATGCGGAAGCGGGTGTTGCGGGGTTCGATGACATCATCGATGTATCCATACTTGGCGGCGTTGTAGGGGTTGGCGAACTGGTCGTTGTATTCCTTCTCTTTCTGTGCGATGAAGGCGGCCTTCTCGTCGGCGTCGGTGATGTCCTTCAGCTGGCGGCCATAAAGCACCTCGGTGGCGCCGCTGGCACCCATGACGGCAATCTGAGCCGTGGGCCAAGCATAGTTGATGTCGCCGCGGAGCTGCTTGCAGCTCATCACGATGTGGGCGCCGCCGTAGCTCTTGCGGAGGGTGACGGTGACCTTGGGCACAGTTGCCTCGCCATAGGCGAACAGCATCTTGGCACCATGGACGATGACGCCGTTGTACTCTTGGCCGGTGCCGGGCAGGAAGCCGGGCACGTCAACGAGGGTCACCAACGGAATGTTGAAGGCGTCGCAGAAGCGGACGAAGCGGCCGCCTTTGCGCGAAGCGTTGCAGTCCAGCACGCCGGCCATGGCCTTGGGCTGGTTGGCAACGATGCCTACGCTCACGCCGCCGAAGCGGGCGAAGCCCACCACCAGGTTGGGGGCAAACTTTTCGTGCACCTCGAGGAACTTGCCGTCGTCGACGATGGCGTTGATCACCTCCTTCACATCGTAAGGAGCGTTGGGGTTCTCGGGAATGAGATGGTTGAGGCTGTCTTCGAGGCGGTCAATGGGATCCTCGGTGGGCCAATAGGGAGCTTCTTCAAAGTTGTTGGAGGGCAGATAGCTTACCAGGTCGCGGATGAGGTTGATGGTCTCTTCCTCGGTCTCGCCGACGAAATGGGCTACGCCGCTCTTGGTGGCGTGCACCATGGCGCCGCCGAGCTTGTCGACGGTGACGTCCTCGCCCGTGACGGTCTTCACAACCTTCGGGCCGGTGAGGAACATATAGCTGTTCTCCTTGGTCATCATGATGAAGTCGGTAAGAGCGGGGCTGTATACTGCGCCGCCGGCGCAAGGGCCGAAGATGGCGCTGATCTGAGGCACCACGCCGCTGGCGAGGATGTTGCGCTCAAAGATCTCGGCATAGCCGGCCAACGAGTTGCAACCCTCTTGGATACGGGCTCCGCCCGAGTCATTGAGGCCGATGACGGGGGCACCCGTCTTCATGGCTTGGTCCATGATCTTGCAAATTTTGAGAGACATAGTCTCGCTGAGGCTGCCGGCGAAGACGGTGAAGTCCTGTGCGAAAACGTACACGGGACGGCCATCGATGGTGCCGTAGCCGGTGACGACGCCGTCGCCGAGGAACGACTGCTTCTGCATGTCGAAATTGACGCAGCGGTGGGTCACGAACATGTCAAACTCTTCGAAGGAACCTTCGTCGAGCAAAAGGGCGATACGCTCGCGAGCAGTCAGTTTGCCCTGCTCGTGCTGTTTGTCGATGCGTTTTTGGCCACCGCCCATTTTGGCTTCGCTTCTTTTGTCAAGAAGCTCTTTTATCTTTTCTTCAAATGCCATTATTTGAATTTTTTATTGGGGTTATTGAATGTGGGACTTGCTTGCGTCCTTAGCGTCCGTTCGCGCCTCCCGAAAAAAACTCTATTCTGTTTTTGGGCTTTTGAAGCCTCATGGCTTCATCCACCGCATAAACTTTATCTATTATTTGCAGCAAAGTTCGGTGAGAACACCCAGCGTGCTCTTGGGGTGGAGGAAGCCGATGTGGAGGCCTTCGGCACCGCCGCGGCTCTGCTGGTCGATGAGGCGAACGCCCTTCTCCTTGGCGTCGTCGAGGGCTTTGTTGGTATCCTCGACGCAGAAGGCGATGTGGTGCATGCCTCCCTTGCCGCCGTTCTTTTCGATGAACGAGGCAATGGTGCTTTCAGGGCAGGTGGGCTCGAGGAGTTCGATTTTCACCTCGCCGCATTTCAGAAAAGCGGTGCGGACTTTCTGGTCGGTTACTTCTTCAATAGCGTAGCATTTCAGACCCATGACGTCTTCCCAATAGCGAATAGCTTCGTCGAGATTAGTCACAGCAATGCCGATGTGTTCGATGTGCGAAGGGGTCATTTTTATGTATGTTTTTTATATTTTTTATATTATTATTGTTTACTTTCAATAACTAATGCTCACAATTTCAGCGCAAAGAGACTTTACGTCGAAAATGCAAATTTACGACTTTTTTTTGACATGCACAAAAAAAGATTAGTTATTTGAGTATTCACTGCTATTAACATTACAAGTCCGGGCTCTAGTTCCTGGGTGCGTGCAGATATCTGAACAACTTGCTTCTGATTCCCCTACTGCTCAATTGTCTTCTGCAATTCTTCTCAGAACATAACAGAGTAATTTAGTTAATGGTATTTATACTAGTCAATCTTCTTTGACTATTCCTAATCCAGTTGATCGGAAACGTATCTTTTTTAGTATGCCTAGTCGAGTTAGCAATGCCAATGAACTATTGATTCAGAAAGTACAAAATGTTCTTCTTAAAAATGGTTATGATGTGAAATATTATCAGCGTGACGATTATCCCCGATTTGGGCAAGTGAGTCGAGTTTGTGAAGAAATCAAACTTTCAAGTGGCATGATCGTTTTTGGAATGAAGCAGACTCAAATCCGTCAAGGTACCTATCGCCCAGGGTTGGCGGAAGAGAAAAACCTGATTGATACATGGATGCCTACGCCATGGAATGATATTGAGGTAGGAATGGGGGCTATGGCAGGACTACCTATTTTGTTGATAAAGGAAGATGGAATAAACGAAGGTATTTTTGACAACTGCTTGAGCGAACACTATATAGTTAGCATCTCCACTGATGTGAATTTGCGTAAATTGGAAGAAAACCATTCATTTGTTGAATGGCTAAGTAAACTTTAACAAGTAATTGCTTTTGATTCAGAGTGTTTGATTTTGGATACTCCGTATTATAACCATTCGCCGAGAAATATTCGTAAAGAAAATATGGACTAGTTGCCTAAGGATTTTATGGCGCGGTTGGCTTTGGCGCGTTTGGACCATTTGTAGATGGGGGAGTGGGCGCGGAAGAAGTCGCGGATGGGATGGCTGTGGCATTCAAAGTTGATGGGCAGCATGAACTGGGCACGGACGGGTTGGCCGTCTACTTGGCCGGGTGTCCAGCGGGGCATGGAGGAGACGACGCGCACGGCCTCTTCGCTGCAGCCGCCGCCGATGTCGTTGGTCGCTTTGATATTGGAAACAGAGCCGTCTTTTTCAATGACAAAGGCGACGTAGACGGTGCCTTCGATGTTGTTGTCTATGGCTTTTTGGGGGTATTGGATGTTGTCGCTGAGGTAGGTGGCAAGGGCTTCCAATCCGCCAGGAAAAGCGGGATCAACTTCCAGGCTCTTTGTCTCTTGCGCTGAAAGCGATAGGATGGAGAGGAGGACTCCGAGGAGTATTGTGGCGATTCTTTTCATGATATGATTTACTCTTATTTAATTAACGTGATTTTCCGTGTTTTAGTATGTTTGTCGTCGATTTGTGTTGCTTTGTGACAGGGAGGTGTCTTTTTATATTTATTTAAGAATTAAGATTTTTTAGTGAGGAGGCTGGCGCGGATTTCGTAGGACGTGTAAGGTGGGCTAGGACATTCTAGGATTAACATGGAATGAACTAGGGACGGATCGGGATGGTGGAGGCGGGTTGTAAATTATAAATATATAATGTCAATTATTTTTCGTATCTTTGCAGATTATTTTATTCGCTATGACTAAGGACTTGGAAAAGATTATCGTAGTGGGTGACAGGGTGTTAATTAAACCCAACGATGCCGCAGAACGCACAAAAAGCGGTCTCTATCTGCCCGCAGGGTATCAAGATAAGGAACGCGTGCAGGCAGGCTATATCCTCAAATGTGGCCCTGGCTATCCGCTGCCAAACATGGATGACGAGGAGTCGTGGAACCAGCACGGTGCCGATGCCCGCTATCTTCCGCTGCAGGTGCAGCCCGGCGATTTGGCGCTCTTCTTACAGAAGAATGCCATTGAAATCAAATACGACGGAGAGAAATATTATGTCGTTCCCCAGAGTGCCATCCTCTTGGTAGAACGCGATGAGTTTTGAAAATATAATACAATTCAACAATATGACCAGCAACGAAATACGAAGCCAGTTTCTAAAGTTTTTTGAGAGTAAGAACCACCACATCGTGCCTAGCGCCTCGATGGTGGTGAAGAACGACCCCACGCTCATGTTCACCAATGCGGGCATGAACCAGTTCAAGGATATTTTCCTCGGCAATGCCAACGCCCCCTATCCCCGCGTCAGCGACGCCCAGAAGTGCCTGCGCGTCAGCGGCAAGCACAACGACCTCGAAGAGGTGGGCCACGACACCTACCACCACACGATGTTCGAGATGCTTGGCAACTGGTCGTTCGGCGACTATTTCAAGAAGGAGGCCATCGCCTATGGTTGGGAGTTCCTCACCGAGGTGATGCACATCGATAAGAACAACCTCTATGTTACTGTTTTCGGTGGCGATGAGAAGGACGGCTTAGCCATGGACAGCGAAGCCTACGGTTATTGGAAAGAACACATCGACGAGAGCCGTATCCTCAAGGGCTCCAAGAAGGACAACTTCTGGGAGATGGGCGAGCAGGGTCCCTGCGGTCCCTGCAGCGAGATACATATCGACCTCCGCGACGAGGCCGAGAAAGCCAAGGTGCCCGGTGCCCAGCTGGTGAATAAGGACAACCCACTGGTCATTGAGATTTGGAACCTCGTGTTCATGCAGTACAACCGCCTCGCCAACGGCACCTTGGAGCCCCTCAAGGCCAAGCATATCGACACGGGCATGGGCTTCGAGCGCCTCTGCATGGTGATGCAGGGCAAGAAGTCGAACTACGACACCGATGTCTTCCAGCCCCTCATCCAAGAGATAGCCCGCAAGGCTGGCAAAACCTACGGGGAGAACGAGCAGCAGGATATCGCCATGCGTGTCATCGCCGACCACCTGCGCGCCGTGAGTTTCAGCATCGCCGACGGCCAGCTGCCCAGCAACGCAAAGGCAGGCTATGTCATCCGCCGCATCCTCCGTCGCGCCGTCCGCTACGGCTATACGTTCCTCGATTTCAAGAAACCCTTCATCAACGAGCTGGTCGACACCCTCGTCAGCCAGATGGGCGGCCAGTATCAGGAGCTGGTGAAGCAGCACGACCTCATCCAGCGCATCATCCTGGAAGAGGAGATGTCGTTCCTCAAGACCCTCGCCAACGGCATCGGCCGCTTCGAGGATTATATTGCCAAGGCCGACGCCAAGAGCCGCGTTATCGACGGCGCCTTTGCTTTCGAACTGTTCGACACCTACGGCTTCCCCATCGACCTCACGCAGCTGATGGCTGGTGAGAAGGGCTGGAGCGTCGACATGGAGGGGTTCCAGAAGGGCCTCGCCGAACAAAAGAATCGTTCGCGCGCCGCTGCTGCCGTGGAGAACGACGACTGGGTGGAACTCGCCGAGGGCGTCAACCAGGAGTTCGTGGGCTACGACACGCTGGAGGAACAGGTGCAGCTGACCCGCTACCGCCATGTGAAGGTGAAGGATAAGGAGTTCTACCAGTTGGTCTTCGACAAGACTCCTTTCTACGGCGAGAGCGGCGGACAGGTGGGCGACCAAGGCACGCTGACCCAAGCCGACGGCACGCTGCTGCCCGTCATCAACACCAAGAAGGAAAACAACCTCATCATCCATATCGTCCCCGCCGACAAGTTCAACGAGTATCTCGACAAGGGCTCCGACAACAAGGCGTTCAAGGCCGAGGTGGATAAATGCCGTCGTTTTGCCATCGAGTGCAACCACTCTTCTACGCACCTGCTGCATAAGGCTTTGCGCAATGTCCTCGGCATCCATGTCGAGCAGAAGGGTTCCAGCGTCGACGACCAGCGCCTGCGTTTCGACTTTAGCCATTTTGCCAAGATGACCCACGAGGAAATCCGCGAGGTGGAGAAGCAGGTGAACATCGACATCCGCCATGCCATCGCGCTCGAGGAACATCGCGCCATGCCTATCGCCGAAGCCCAGAAGCTGGGTGCTATGGCCCTCTTCGGAGAAAAATATGGTGACCACGTCCGCGTCGTCAAGTTCGGCGACAGCGTTGAGTTCTGCGGCGGTACCCACATTGCCAACACCGGCCACATCGGTTCTTTCCGCATCGTCAGCGAAGGAGCCGTTGCCGCTGGAATGCGCCGCATTGAGGCTGTGACGGGGGCTGCTGCCGAGATGTACAACAACGGCATCCAGGATCAGCTCGACGGTCTCAAGGAGCTGCTCAAGAATCCTAAGGATATCACTGCCGCCGTGCAGAAATTGCAGGAAGACAATGCTGCGCTTCGTGCCCAGCTCGAGGCTTTCCAGAAGGAACAGACCGCTGCCTTCGTGCGCGGCATCGCTGCCAAGGTGCAGCAGAACCCCGTGGTGGTGGAGCGTGTGGAGGCCGACCTCAGTCCGCTGAAGGATGCCATGCTCGCCCTCGCTAAGAACAATCCCGATATGGCCGTGGTGCTCGCTAGCGCCTTTGGCGACAAGCCTTCTCTGTTGGTATGCCTGGGTCAGAACCGCGTGGATGCTGGCAAGAACGCCGGCAACATCGTCCGCACTGCTGGCAAGGAGATGCAGGGCGGCGGCGGCGGACAGCCCGCCTATGCTACCGCTGGAGGCAAGAACCTCGACGGCCTTCAGAAGGCCATGGAGGTCGCAGCGGGATTAATCTAGGATTTTGATTAATACGCCATATGATTAAGATGCCGCCGAAGGTTCCCTTCGGCGGCATCTGTTTATTGGGGTGTCCTATCAAAATCTAGGATGCGTTGGTTCGGTGGGCATTTTCGCTAACCCCAAACTGTTTTTTTTCATCACGGTTGCGCAGCGACCACGTTGTAGATGACCAAATCCTTGTTGGTCTTGTTGTGGATGCTGTGGCTGAAGCCTTTGGGACAATAGTGCACCATTCCGGTGGTGTATTCCTGCTCTACGTCGTTGAGGAGGATGGTGGCGGTGCCTTGCAGCACGTAGATGACCTCCATGTCGGTTTCGTGGGCGTGGTAGCCAACAGAGGAGCCTGCGGGCAGGGTGCAGAGCATCACTTTGTTGTGGTTGTTGAGCATGCTCATCTTCATGTACACTTCGCCATCGCCGCCCTTGAAGTTGGCCAAGGTGTCAATGCTTTTGTCATTGAGATTGACTGAAGTGTTAATAATATCTTCTTCCACCGTGGCAGCATTGGCGGCGGTGTCGGTGGCTGCGGGTTCTTGAACGTTGCTTTTGCAGCCGGCCATGACCAGCGCGGCTAGGATAAAGAACGGGATAAACTTTTTCATGGTAAAAAGGTTGAAAGATAAAAAGATTGAAAGGTTTGAAAACCAAAACACAGCATTTCTCAGTGTATGAAAGATGCTGTGTTTAGGTTGAATGCGCTAGGAAAATCCTATTTGTGCTCTTTAACCATCTTTTCGAAATCCTTGCAGGGTTTGAATTTGGGAATGTTGTGAGCGGGGATGTTGATGGCAGTGTTTTTGGAGATATTACGGCCAGTCTTCTCGGCGCGATGTTTGATTTCAAAAGTGCCAAATCCACGGAGGTAGACGTTCTCACCTTCGCCGAGGGACTCCTTAACGGTATTCATGAATTCTTCGATGGTTGCAATCACGGCAACTTTTTCTATGCCAGTCTTCTGGGAGATAGCGGCAACGATATCAGCTTTTCTCATAATTAATTATTATTGTTTATTTTCGATTTTAAAATGCAAAAATACAAACATTTATTGACATTGCAAAAATTTTTTTTCAAAAACAAATAATGTCCGATTGTAATATGTTGTGAAATAGTTAGTTGTGATATTTTAGAAAATGACAGCTTACGCGATTATTCTCGCTGCAAGTTTAATAAATGATGTGCTAAAAATAGCAATATGAGTGGGTTATTGCTATTTCCGTAGTCCCTTTTTAAGCTCTAGGAAGATGTCTTGGGTAGGGATGAAGAACGCGATGCTGTCGGTCTTGGATTCATTGCGACAGATGAAGCGGAAACCCACTTCTCCCACAGCTAGGTTTGAGGCAATGTTGCTGATGGTGTCCTGAACGAGCGCTTCGAGGCGGTGTTGGCGGATTTCGTCATAGTGGCTGGTGATGAATGGGCGTAGTTTATCCCAAAATTCGTCGGCGTATTCCATCACCATGGTGAGTGAGGGCGTTGAGTCGTTGGTGTAGTTGCATTCAACCAGCTTTTCACCTTTGCCGGTCTCTTGAGGCAGGCGCAGTTGGGCAGTTTGTGCATAGCGCATGACGTTTTTGCGCGCTGTGGCACAACGTATTGCGTTGCGGACATCCATGTTGTTGTAGCTCACGGCTAATGTGCCGAAACCTTCTTCGTTGTGGATGCTTGGAGTATGCACATTGAGCCGTAGGCCGTAGCCGGAGGTAGCAATGGGAATGAGGTCCCAGTCGGGCTTTGCTGCCAGGTAGTCGAGATACTGTCGGATGTCGCTGTTGACGTCCCGTCCGTCGTTGATGCGGAACCCAAGCCGTACAAATTGCTGGGAGGTGTCGACAACGATTTGCGTGATGGCGAAAGGCTGCGTGCTGTCGGTATAGGGTATCAGCTGCTCGAAGTGTGCAATAAGCCGGTTGAGGCTGCTGTCGGCAGTCTGCGCATGGGCGGTGAAGGTGCTGCTGGCGGCGACAAAAAGGACTAGAATGGGAAGAATTTTGCGCATGGTTGCTTAATCATTATTATATAATAATGTAAAGAGGTCGCGAAGTATGTCACGTTGGATAGGCTCTTCGCTATTCAGTTGTTCAGCGGTCAAGGGAGGGTGATGGCTGCTGGCGCCGACAAGGAGCTTTTGTGCGCGTGCGATGAAGTCGGGATAAAGGCTGTCGGAGGCGATGCTGACCTGCGTGAGGGTGGCGCTGGCTTCGTCAACGTCCACCGAGAGCTCCACTGCTCCCCAGTCGAACTGTGCCGATCGCTGTGCCGCGAAATGCTGCCATTGGCCGTATTTCCATTCGGGGCTGGCGAAATCGTCGCGTAACTTGAGCACCTCTGGTTTGGCAGCAACGCAGTCGAAGTCGAGTTTCTCGTAGGCGCCGTATTCTTGTTCGAAGGCTTTGGCGAGGTGGGGGATGATGTTGTCGGAGGTGATGTCTGGCACCAGCTCCGAGAGGTTGACCACGCGCGACTGCACCGAGGCGACGCCGTGCTTCTGCAGTTTGGCGGGCTTGACTTTGAGGTAGCGCTGCAGCACCTCCATGTCGGTGCGTATGAGGATGGTGCCGTGGTGGAGCCGTTGGTGTCTTCCTTTGGCGAAGGCGTTGCCCGAGAACTTGCGTCCTTGGCAAAGCACGTCGTTGCGGCCGCTGACCTCGGTGTCGAGTCCGTATTGCCCGATGGCGCGTTGCAGCACGGCAAACTGCCGTTGCTGGTCGTACAGCTCATAGGGGACGATAAAGGAGAAGTTAAGGTTGCCGAGGTCGTGGAAGACTGCTCCGCCGCCGGTGCGCCTGCGCATGAGGAATCCATCCTCCTGTTCAAGCAGCTGCACGTTGCATTCGGCATAGGGATTCTGGTTTTGGCCGATGACCACGGTGCGGCGGTTTTTCCAGAGATAGAGGGTGATGTCGCCGTCGGAGGGCTGCGACAAGAGGTGGTTCTCAACGGCGATATTGAGGTATGGGTTGTGCTGGTTAGAGATGATGAGTCTAGGCACAGGCTTGTGTGTTAGATGTTGAAGATAAGGCTTATGTAGTTGGGAGCCTGGGTGATATGGTAGTTGTTGCGCGAGTAGGCAAACTGAAATTTTTCTGTCTTGATGCCGAAACCGAACGAGAATCCCGAGGTGTTGAATCGGTCAGCGGCTTCCATCTCAATCATTTGGCGGTAGCTGTAGCCGAGTCGGGCAAAGAACGATTTGCGTATGTTGAGCTCTATGCCGCAGGCAAAATGGCGGAAGAGCTTGTCTGAGAAGGTGGCCAGCGATGTGGGCTTGGTCACTTCGCCGGTAAAGGGGTCGACGAAGGTAGTGGGGTTGAGCGGGTCGTCGTAGGTGAGGTCCCACTGCTGCAGTTCGTTGAGGGCGAACAGGAGGCGGAATGGCGCGTCTTGAAGTTTGTACGAGCCGACGAGGGAAAGTTCGTAGGGCAGCTTCTCGCCTGTGCCGTCGAAGGTGGCCAGCTGGGCTCCTATGTTGCGTCCCATGAGCGTGGCGCTGAACGATTTGTCGGTCGACATCCAGGTGGCAGCGAGGTCGAAGCCGATGGCGAAGGCGGTGTAGCTCTCGTAATGCGAGAGGATGGGTTTGCAGTTGGCGCCGACGGTGATGTGGTCGTCTACTCGATGGCCCCAGCCGATGGTGAAGAGGTAGTCGGCGGCGGTGAAGTCGCCCGTGTGAACGTCATTCTCGTCATAGCCTTCGAATTTGCCGTAGCTGGCAAACTGGATGCCGAAGGTGAAGACGCCGAGGCGGCCGTAATCGCGGCAGTATGCTGCCATGCCGTAGTTGGCTGTGCCGAAGAGGTTGACATAGCCCAGCGCCAGCTGGCTGTTCATCTGCGGGGTGGCCAGCGAGGGGTTGTCCATTGCGAGGGTGAGGTCGGCATCGTAGAGCGACAGGTAGTCGAAGCCGAAGCCCGCGCTGCGTGCCCCGTGGGGCATGTCGAGCACCGCTAGGGTGGAGAGCCCTGCGACTTGTGCCTGCGCGAGGAGGCTGGCGGCAAGCAATGCGAGTATGGTGAGGTGCCTTTTCAATGGACGGTGATTTAATGAGAAAGGAGTTAAAGCAGTTATTGGAGCTTTTGCGGCTTTGCCGCTAGGAGTGAAAGACATGACTGTCTCGTGCATCGATGGGGTGTACTAGCACATTTGTCTTTTAACTCCTTTTGACTCCTTAACTCCTTTAACTCCTAATATAAATCCCTTTCGGGCAATTATTTGTTTTTCTTGTTGCGTTCGTGGCGCATGAGGTGGCTGGGTTCGAGAGCCATGCGGTCGGTCTCGAGCAGCGAGGCGACGCCTTCGTCGATGCGGCGTTTGGCTTCGCAAGCCTCGCAGTGGCAGTCCTCGTGGTATTCGCGCGGCTCGGTGTAGGTGGTGATGACGCCTTCGAAGTTGCGGAGGATGACCTTGTTGGGGCTCTGCGAGATGACGTAGTTGGGCATGACGGGGGTCTTGCCGCCGCCGCCGGGAGCGTCGACCACGAAGGTGGGCACAGCGTAGCCGCTGGTGTGGCCGCGCAGGGCTTCGATGATCTCGATGCCTTTGCTGACGGGGGTGCGGAAGTGCTCGAGGCCCATGCTCAGGTCGCACTGGTAGATGTAGTACGGGCGGACGCGGTTGCGCACCAGTTCGTGCATGAGTTTCTTCATCACGTGCACGCAGTCGTTGACGCCGCGCAGCAGCACGGTCTGGTTGCCCAGGGGGATGCCGGCGTTGGCCAGCTTGGCGAGGGCTGCTTCGGCCTCGGGGGTCATCTCATTGGGGTGGTTGAAGTGGGTGTTGAGCCAGATGGGATGATATTTCTTCAGCATGTTGCAGAGGTCGTCGGTGATGCGCTGGGGGCAAACCACGGGGGTGCGGCTGCCGATGCGGACGATCTCCACGTGCTTGATTTTGCGCAGGCGGGAGATGATGTATTCCAGCTTGGCGTCGCTGACCATCAGGGCGTCGCCGCCCGACAGCAGCACGTCGCGCACGCATTCGGTCTTCTCGATGTATTCGAGGCACTTCTCGATGCGGTCCACGGGCGACTCGTCGTCCTTCTGGCCGGCAAAACGGCGGCGGGTGCAGTGGCGGCAGTACATGGAGCACATGTCGGTGATGAGGAAGAGCACGCGGTCCGGATAGCGGTGCGTGAGGCCGGGGGCGGGGGAGTCCTCATCCTCGTGCAGCGGGTCGTTGAGGTCGGCGGGTGCGATGTTGCACTCGGCGCCCTGCGGGATGCACTGGCGACGGATGGGGTCGTAGGGATCGTTGGGGTCGATGAGGCTCAGGTAGTAGGGCGTGATGGCCATGCGGAACTTGGCCAGTGCCTGCTTGATGCCTTCGGCTTCCTCGGGAGCGAAAGTGAAATACTGGCTCAGCTGCTCGTATGTCTCGATGCGGTTCTTCACCTGCCAAGTCCAATCGTTCCACTGCTCGTCGGTAACGTTGGGAAATAGTTCTTTTCTGCGATTTACTTTCATGGAATAAAGGTTTGTAGGTTTGTAGATTTGAAGATTTAAGGTAAATGTTAGGAAATAGGGTTAGATGACTGATGGAATGATATTAACTTGTGTAACGAGCGGGAAATTTTCAGTAGTAAGTTCTCGGGCTAGTTTCCAAACGGTCAAATCTTCAAATAGGGCCATTTCCTAATCTCTTGTCAATCTTCTAATCTTTAGATAAGAGTTTGGAAGATTTGGGTGCGGAAAGCCTTTTCAGTTTTGGCTGTCAGACCTTCCAATCTCCAAATCTTCCAATCTCCAAATCTATTGTTTACGCGTACAGTTCTTCGAAGATTTTGCGGAGTTCGGGGCTCTCGCGGAGTTCTTGGAGGGTGAATTCGGCGTGGCCTTTGGTGTAGCCGTTGCCCATGATCATGTTCACGTCGCTGCCGATGCCTTCGGCACCGAGGCTGGCCTTGGTGAAGCTGGTGGCCATGGAGAAGAAGTAGACGATGCCGTCGTCCTTGGTGCAGAGCACTGCGGTCATCTCCTGGTCGGGAACGTTGACGCAGTTGATGGTCACGTCGGCCATCTTGCCGTCGGTGAGCTTCTCAACGAGCTCGTAGACCTGCACGGGGGTCATTCCGCTGGCGCTCTCGACGATGTCGCAGAAGCCGAGGTCCTTGATGCGCTGGGTGGATTTGGGGCTGTTGGCGATGCCGATGACCTTGCCGGTGACGCCGACGCGCTTCTTGGCCTCATAGCAGCAGAGCATGCCGCTCTTGCCGCCGGCGCCGAGGATGACGACGGTCTGGCCATACTGGCAGAGCTTGGCGGTCTGGGCGGGAGCGCCGGCCACGTCGAGTGCGCTCAGGGCGAGCTTCTCGGGCATGTCGGTAGGAATCTTGGCGTAGATGCCGCTCTCGAAGAGGATGGCCTTGCCCTTGATGTCGACCTGGTCGACGTCGGGACGGATGGCGAGGATCTCGTCGATGCGGAGAGGAGTCAGCGAGAGGCTGACGAGGGTGGCGATGCGGTCGCCCTCTTTCAGGTCGATCTTGCCTTTCAGGGCGTCGCCGATCTTCTCGACTTTGCCGAGGAGCATGCCGCCAGAACCGGTACGACGGTTACGGTGCTTGCCCTGGAGCTCGACGTTGAGGAACATCTCCTTCTTGACCTCTTCCATCACTTTTTCGACGGGAGCGCCTTCGCCGGCCTGCTGCTTGGCATAGTTGTGGATGTCGGTGAAGCTAGCGCTGTCGATGTTGAGGGTCTGGACGTCGATGAGAATCTCGTTGTCATAGAGAACATCCATGTTGTTGTCCAGTTTGTTGGCGGGCTGGGGGAGAACGCCCTTGGGCTCGATTACACGGTGAGTACCGTACTTGTTACCTTTTGGTTGCATAATACTTTGAATTATTTTATTGATTATTAATATTATATTTAAGTATGCCGCACAAATTGCAGCGCACAAAGATACGCATTTTTTTTGAAATAGAGAAAAAAAGTTTAAAAAAGGGATGGTTAGGGTAGGGTATGTGAGGGCCAGATAGGGTCTATGAAGGCCAGAAAAAGAGTAAGGGGGAGTCCACAAAACCTTGTGCTCCCCCCACTAAAAAATTCTTAATTCTTAATTCTTAAATCTTAATTCACCACGATCTTTCCCCCTTCCGAAGTGGCTCTGAACTCGGGTGCATACAGGCATTGCAGCACCGCGGGAGCCAGCGTGTAGCTGCCGGGGTTGGTGACGTAGTAGTCGCTCTCGATGACATATTTGCCTTTGTCCAGCCGGTCGGCATAGAGGGCGTCGTGGCTGTTGTTGACGGCCACATAGTACCGCAGTCCGCTGTTCCAGCGCCAGCCCGACTTGGTGCTCACGGGCTCCAGGCAGGCGGCGCGGAAGCTCTTCATCTCCACGTATTCCAGGTTGCGGTCGCAGCTCACGCTCAGCCTGATGCGCAGGCGGTCGCCCACCTTCAGCTGGACCTCTTTCGCTGGGGTGGTGCTGCCGTCGGTGTTGACGCGCAGCAGCTCGTATCTCAGCGTGATGCCGGTCTCCGAGGCGGTCACCTTGCTCATCTCTTCGGTGTACTGGTAGTACAGCGCGCCCCAGGCTATGCTGTTGTGTTCCTGCTGGATGGTGGCCTTGATGCTTCGGTCGTTCAGCGCTGCCAGGCTGTCTCCCCGGTAGGTGTGGCGCAGGTAGCCTGCTCCCTCCTGCGGGGTGGCAAGGGTGTCGCGCAGGCTGCCGCCGCTCACCGCTATGCGGGCTGCCGTCGGCTTGTCGGTGGCCTTCTGCTCGCCCTTCAGCGCCTGTATGGCGCGCAGGGTGGCGATGTCGGTGTTCCAGCTGGTGGTCTGTTTCTGCTTCAGCAGCCACTGCTGCATCTTGCCCACCGAGGCGGTCTCTCCGGGCAGCACCTCGCGGAAGGTCTCAATGATCAGCGCCTGCGTCTCGATGGGGCGCTCGTAGTAGAACCAGCCCGCCTTGTTGTCGCGCCAGTACATGCCCATCTCGTCGCTGTACAGCGCCTTCTCCTTGATGCGGGTGGTCATCTCGCGCGCCAGCTGCTTGTCGCCGTAGCGGTGGAATATCAGTGCCAGCATGGCCTGGCTGTAGAGCGAGGTGTATTCGCTGTGATGTTTCTTCAGGTTGCCGTAGAAGCAGTTGAAGGCCGTCAGCGCATTCTTGTCGGTGGGCTTGCCGTAGAAGCTGCGGGTGTAGAGGTAGTCCAGGTTGATGGGCTCGTAGTGCGAGTTGGGATATTTCTTGATGAGTTTCTGCCATTCCAGGTAGCTCTTGTAGGCCTCCTGGTCGGCATAGCCGAGGGCTTTCCGCTCCATCTTGCCGGTCTTGTAGCCGCTCTCGCGCGCCAGCTGGGCGCAGCCGCGCAGGATATACTGCGTCGTGTAGAGGCTGGGGTAGTGGCCGTCGGGCATCCAGCTCCAGCTGCCGTCGCCGCGCTGGGCTGCCTTCAGCTTCTTCATGTTGTCGTCCAGCTGCCGCTGCAGGCTCTTGGCGTCGTAGAAATTGGCTATCTGTTTCAGCCGTTGTGCCTCCTGCTGGCCGTCGCGCAGCCAGGGGGTCTCTTCCAGCATCGTCTGCTTGATGTCGGCGTTGGCAAAGAGGTTGCTGGCGGTGTCGCTGGCTTGGTCGGCGTAATGCTCCAGCTCGGGGTACTGCTGGGCTATCTGCAATCCGAGGCTGTTGACGTAGAAGCTGTTGAAGAGGTACAGGTTGCTGGGATTCTGGTGGTCGCTCATGTAGGGCAGCGTCTGGATGGCCAGCCAGATGGGGTTGGCGGTATATTCCACCGTGAAGCCCAGCGGCTCTGCCGTCTGCGAGGCGGGCAGCTCGATGCTGTAGTCCTTGCTGCCTACGCCGTTGATGTACATCGACACCGACTGGGTCACCGCCTGGCGGCTGGTGAGTATGGGCAGCGGGCCCTGCTCGCCGTCGCTGTGCTTGTCGCCGCGGGCCACGAAGCGGTAGGTGGCCACCGTGCCGCCGGCGGGAGCCGATACGGCGAAGGAGGCCTTGGCCGACCCGCGTGCCGGCACCAGCAGCCGCTGTTGCTGCTCCTTGCCGTCGAAGGCTAGCTCCACCGTCACCTCCATCGCGCTGTCGGTGAGGTTGCTCACCTTGGCCATCAGCGTGGCGGTGTCGCCTTCGCGCAGGAATCGCGGCATGTTGGGCTGCACCATCAGCTTCTTCTGCGTCACCAGCTTGCGCTGCAGGGTCCCCGTGCGTATGTCGGTCGTCCAGGCCAGCGCGTTGATGTTCCATTGCGTCAGCAGGTCGGGAGCGGTGAACGAGTAGCGCAGCGTGCCGTCGGCATCGGTGCGCAGGTGCGGCTCAAAGAAGGCCAGCGTGCTCAGGTTGCTGCGCAGGTAGCTCTCCTCTTTCTCCTCTTCCTTCGGCTCCGGCACTTCGTCGTCGACGATGGCGAGGTCGCTCACGACAGCCATCTCTTCGTATACTAAGCCCGCCTGGCTCGACTTCGCCTGATTTCTGGCGCCCTTCTGCACAATCCTGGCATCATCGGTCGCGAAGAACATCTCTTCCTCTTCTTCATAGCTCGCCATGACGAGGACGTTGCTCATGTTGTAGTAGTGGAGTCTCCGCAGCGAATAGCCCTTGGGCTTGTTTCCGTTGTACCAGTCGTAGCTGTTGCCGTTTTTCAGCATGTTCAGGTGGTTGCTGTATTCGGTCTTGAAATTGTTGGGACTAAAGGGTTTTTGCGATTGCATGCTCTTCCACGGCCACCAGCTGTAGCTCAGGCCGCCGTAGTAGCTGTCGAGCGAGGCGTCGTACATGCCCAGCAGCACCGCCGCAGGTTCCTCGATGGGCTTCACCTTGAGCGTCCATGTCTCCTGCTCGCCGGGGATGAGCTTGTCGCGGAAGGTCTCCAGCTCCAGTTCCAGCTTCTTGTGTTCGAAAGGCACCTCTAGGCGGAGCGTCTGCTGTTGGCTGCGGCCCTCCTTGACGGCATACAGCTGTATGTCTGCGCCGCCGAGCAGTGCCTCGGTGATGGGTATCTCGATGCTTTTTATGTTGTTGTCCAGCTGCAGGGTGCGGCGGTCGACGAGGCTGTCGGCATACAGCAGCTCGTACATCACGTAGAGATCCTTGTGGCGGCTGCCCACCCGCAGGGTCACCTTGTCGCCGGGCAGCGCGGTGCCTTTGTCGAGGTCCGCCCAGATGAGGTCCGACGTCACGGCTGTCTTGCTCTTCTCGGGGGTGTAGGCCACCACGGCTTCGTTCTCGGTCTCGCCGCAGCGCAGGGTCACCTTGTAGGCGCCCGCCTCCAGCTTGGGCAGCGGCACGTGGTGGCTGCTGCTGCCGTCGGCTTTCACCGTGGTGCTGTATAGGGTCTTCTCCACGGGCCAGTATTGCTCAAGGAGCTCGCTCTTGTCGTAGCCCGTCAGGGGGAAATGCTTGTGGAATTCCTCTCTCGTCATGTAGTGCTTCCGATCGTCCGAGAGGTAGACCCTGCTTGCCAGGTAGGGCTCTTCGGGCTGCCGCAGCTTCTCTACGGTCACCGTCACGCTGCCGGTCAGCGGCACCCCGTTGAGGTCGCAGTACTGGTAGTCGAAGCCGTCCAGCGTGCGTGCCTCTTCGGGCAGGTCGATGGCGATGTAGCTGTTCTCGTAGCCCACGCGCAGCGTGGTGCTCTGGCTGTGCGTCTCGCCGTTGAGGTCGGTCACGTAGGCCGTAACGGTATAGAGGAAGCAGGGCTTCTCCGAAAGCTCCACGCTGCTGTCGGGCATCGGCACGAAGGCGATGCGGAACATGCCTTCCTGGTCGGTGACGAGGGTGTCGTCGCGCAGCGTCGCCTGCTCTTCGTTGACACGCCCGTAGCTCCAGCGTCGCCACCAGGGCATGAGGCGGTTGCGCTTGATGGTGTAGCGCACCTGTGCGCCGTCCACGGGCACCTGGCTGTACGAGGCTGCGAGGCCTTCCACCGTCAGGCTGTCGCCAAACTGAGGCACCAGCGAGCTGCCGTCGGCCGCCTTGCGGTCCTTGCTGCGCAGCGTCACGGTGAACTTGGGCTGCTTGTAGGCCTCCACGTGGATGACTTTGCTGGCAGTGAATGCCTTTTTGCTTCCCTCCGGCTTCATGACGGCTATCGTGTAGCGTCCGGGCAGGCAGCCCTCGGGCAGCTTCAGCTTGCACGACAGGCTGCCGTAGGCGTCGGTCGTCGCGTCGGCCGAGTCCACCGCCTTGTTGTTGGGGTCGGTGAGGATGATGGCTAGTCTCAGCCCGCTGCGCGTCGCTCCTTCGCGGTTGCGCTGGATGTTGCCCGCCAGCAGGAGAGCCTGCACCGTGTCGCCCGGACGGTAGATGGGGCGGTCGGTCATCAGCTGGTAGGAATCCTGTTCCTTGCTGGTGGCCTGGAAGTAGCTGCTCGTCACGCTGTAGTGGGTCGTGTAGCCCTTGTAGCGGGTCCGCAGCTCCAGCGAGTAGGCCGCCAGGTCGTAGCTGATGGTGAAGAAACCGTCCTTCCCCGTGTTGGTGGCGGTATATTTGTATTTGTCGCTATAGTTCTTCTTCGTGCCCAGCTCCACCTTGTGGTTGGCGATGGGCTGGCCGGTGGTGTAGTCCACCAGGTAGCCCTCGATGCGATCCTTGCTGCGCACCATCGTGAAGGCGGCAGCCGACACCGTGAAGGGCTCCAGGCTGAAGCCGCTTTCGGCAAAGTTGGGCGTCGGCGACACCGCCAGCATGTATTCGCCTGGCGGCATCATGGGGGCGTAGCCGTAGTGCTGGTAGGTCTGGTGGTCGTCGGCCACCTCCAGCGGCTGGTCCCATTCCTCCTGCACGGGCTGGCCCAACAGCTGCTTTTGGCGGTCACCCTTCCAGCCCCCGTAGGGAGTGTCGTAGATGCGGTAATAGAGGTGCTTCACGTTGCGCGTGTCCACGGTCACCAGTATCTCGCGGTCGGCGGGCGACACGTTGGTCACGTGGGTGACGATGGAGATTTTCAGTATCTCTTCGCGCAGGTTCTTGCAGCCGATGGCGCCCTCGCTGCGGGGGTAGGCGGCTATCGCGCTGTCGCAATAGCGCAGGGCCTCCACATATTGCTTCTCCTCATTCAGCAGCTCGGCGATGCGATGGTAGGCCGTTGCCAGCTGGTCGTCCTGGGTGCCGCGGAATTGGTTGAGCAGCCGTTGGTAGGGTGCCAGTTTCTCCTTCAGCGACTTGTTGGGCAGGCGTCTGAGGGCGTAGGCCTCTTGCAGCTCCAGGTATAGCAGCAGCCTATCGCGCTGGGCGGAAGGCTGCAGGGCGCGGGTGTGGGCTATCCAGGCGGCATAGGTCGGCAGCTTCTCCGAATAGCTATAATAGGAGTCTGCCGACAGGCTCATCAGCAGGTCGTAGTAGGTCGGCGTGATGATGAAGCTGGCGTTGTCGGGCTTCAGTATCAGCGGCAGGCTCTCGTCCACCTTCACGGTGGCGAGGTAGGCGGTGTCCGCCATCGCCTGCTCCTTCTCGTCCAGCAGCAAGAGGCAGAGGGCCATGTCGGCGCGCGACAGGTAGGGCTTGATCTCCTGGTAGAGCAGCGGCACCGAGTCGTCGCAGTTCTCGCGGTAGGCATCGCACATCTCGCCCAGATACCAGGTCGACACCAGCAGCCGACGCGAGACCTCGTCGCTCGTCGTCTTCTTCTCTGCCAGCGCCTTGGCCTGAGCCAGCGCCTTCGTGCGGGTGCTGTCGGCCAGCTTGTAGGCCGTGTTGTAGTGCTGTTCGTCGCAGAGATTCTCGATGCGTTTCCACAGGCGGGAGTCGTCTTGCGGAGTCGTTTTAGCGGGAGTTTGGTTCTGCGCCGCCGCTGCGGTGCAAGCCAGCGTCAAAGCCAATGCCAAAAAAAGTCTTTTCATGCCGTGAAGTAATAATATATAAAGGAATAACGTCCCCCCGCCCGAAATATTGCCCAAGAATCCAAAAATAGCAGCCACCCTTCCTACCTCCCAATCTTCAAACCTTCCTACCTTCAAAACATCAAAAAAGACTCAAAGACTCAAGACTCAAAGACTCATTTTCCCAAACAAGAAAACCGCCCCGCAGCACCATCGTGCCACGGGGCGGTTTGTTTTAAGGAGTTAAAGGAGTTAGAGGAGTGACCGCGGCTGGCGCCGCTAGGAGTTAAGACAAATGTTTTGACGCGCCCGCCTTCGCCCTTCAACTTTCAACCTTCAACTTTCTCCCTTCAACTTTCTCCCTTCAACGGCTCCAAACATGAAGAATGCCAGTGGCATTCGATAGCGTTCCGAAGGTGAAGAGGTCCAGTGGACCTCGATAGCGTCACGCAGTGCGCCGCACGAAGTAAGGCGAGCGGAGAATAGTAAGGCAAGCGGAGAACTTGTCAATGAGCGAAGCGAATTAATCTTCAAATCTTGATTAATCTCCTTCGTGCCTAGATTAAGACGCCAATCCTGCATGAAAGTTTTTGTATTCAATTCCAAAAAGTGTTGCGAAATTTAATGTTTTTGGATTTAATTCCAAAAACTTTCGTATATTTGCAATGCTGATTTTAATGATTGAAGATTGCCGATGCCATGATGCTCGAAAGCGTAGTGCGCTTCGTCTACGACAATATCGGCAATATCGTCTCCACCAAGGGCATCGCCGACACCATGACGTCGAACGGCAGGAAGATTGATGTCAAGACAGTTGAACGCTACATCCGCTCTGTCCAGGAAAGCTACTTCGTCTATCAGGCTCCTCGCTACGACATCAAGGGCAAGCAGCTGCTCAAGACCTTGGCCAAATATTATGCTGTTGATGCTGGAATGCGGCAGGTGCTGCTAGGCGATAGGGCCTACGACCGGGGGCATCTGCTCGAAAACATCGTCTACCTAGAACTCCTACGGCGTTATGGCAAAGCCTATGTTGGGAAAATCGGACAATATGAAGTTGATTTTGTTGTGGAGACGCAAGAAGGCCTTCGCTATTATCAAGTCTCCGAGTCGGTGGCCTCCCCCAACACGCTTGAGTGCATCGAAAGCAGAAAAGGAGGTTAGAAGTCTCAATAACGAAGATAGAGGTATGCTGTATCACAAGGCGATGCAGATGCAGGCAAAGTATATCGCTGAAAATGGGAGAATGCCGTTAGAGATGGGCGTTTTTACCAGCAATCACTATGTTATCGTAAATAATTTGGGAGAGGGCAATATTTCGGCAATTCGTGCGTTTAATATAGAGAAAAATAGAGAAGAAATAGAGAATGAAATCATATCGCTCACTAGAAGATATACCGATGAAGGACTTACGGGATGGCGTGATAGCTTCTCTGATTCTGTCAAAAGTGCCCTCGGAGTTGATTCGTGGAGTCGCATCAGCTCTATGGGAAGACAGGATGCTGATGGCTCAGTTCGTGGTATGGTCGAAGGAAACAGACCCAAACGAGGAGCAGATAATGCACTGGCTGGTGGAACACACCTAAATCCTAACGATTCTTCTGACGATATCCGCTACCATTTGCGGGAGAAGGCGGCGCCTAAGAATAGCAGGAAGGTTTATAAGTTGATGCGGCTTGGGGCTGATGGGAAACTGTACCCGCTGTTCATCGATGCGGCGGAGCCTGTTGAGCTGGGCAATTGGTATGATGCAGACAGTCCTAACCTCGATATGCTGAGGAAGCTGGAGTCGGGTATCTGGATGATTTGCATTAGAGAATTGAGATTGTGAAAATAGTGCAAATCACTGAAATAGAAGAAAAGAAGATAATATTTTTTAATAAAATTTACAAACGACCTCACGGCCATGGTCAAGCAGCAACCAAATATAAACACGTATAATTAATCGTACTTAATGAACGCTCAATAAAAATAATAGATTATGAAAACGCTTAAGATAATAGCCATTATTTTCGCGCTATCCGTCATGTCAATCGGATGCGACACCAGCACGCGACACAACACCCAAACTAGCGGTTTCGCGCATGGCATCCTCGGCAGTGAGATAGATGAATACGACAATGAAGAAGATTACAACGAGATAGAGAGCGCGGTAGAAGATTCGGACGATGCCTGGATATCTACTAGCCCTAACGCCACTGCGTACCACATCTACGACGACTGCGAGGCCCTATTGCATACCGTTTACGACATAGAGTATATCGACATCGAAGACGCCGAGTTGATGGGTAGGCACCTATGCCACTACTGCGCCGAGAGAAAATATTGCGAAGACCATGGAATACCTTATTCTTTCGAGTGGTAGGATAGATAATACAGTATCAATGTAATAACAATAATAAAATTCATTTAATAAAAGGTAGAAAATCAAGGAAATACAAATCGTTCATTATCCCTGTATCTCCGCCAACTAAAAAAAATGGTCCTATCAAGGGGCCATTTTTTATGTCCTCCGCATACGCGCAAACATTCGCATTTACCGTTTACCGTTCGTTTAGCCGCACCATGGCTGCCGCGGAAGGGTTATTGGTTATGGGTTATTGGTTATAGAAAGGCCGACGCGTAATTAAGGGTGAAGGGTGAATGTTGAAATTTGAAGGTTGAAGGGCTGACGCGGTGGTTAAGGGTGAAAGTTGAAGGGTGAAGGGTGAAGGTTGAAGGGCGAAAGTTGAAGGGCGAAGGCGGGCGCGTCAAAACATTTGTCTTAACTCCTAGCGGCGCCAGCCGCGGTCACTCCTCTAACTCCTTTAACTCCTTAAAACAAGCCGCCCCGTGGCACGATGGTGCTGCGGGGCGGTATTTTGTTTTTGTTTGGGTAAAAAGAGTCTTTGAGTCTTTGAGTCTTTGAGTCTTTTTTGATGTTTTTTGATGTTATTTGAGGTTGGCGAGGGCCTCTTTGATTCTTCTCAGGGCTTCGCGGAGGAGCTCTTCGCTGGTGGCGTAGCTGAGGCGGATGCAGGCATCGTCGCCGAAGGCAGAGCCCATGACGGTGGCGACGTTGGCTTCGTTGAGGAGGTAGAAGGCCATGTCGGTGGAGTTCTCAATTTTCTTGCCGTTGAAGCTCTTGCCGTAGTAGCTGCTGACGTCGGGGAAGAAGTAGAAGGCACCCTGGGGCAGACGCACTTTCAGTCCGGGGATGTCGCAGAGGAGCTTGTAGACCATGTCTCTGCGCTGCTGGAAGATGTTGCGCATGTTGATGATGTCGCGGCTGGCGGCGGGGTCCATCTGCATGGCTTTGACGGTGGCTTTCTGGGCGATGGAGCAGGTGGCGCTGGTGACTTGTCCCTGGAGCTTGTTGCAGGCCTTGGCGATGACGGTGGGGGCGGCGATGAAGCCGATACGCCAGCCGGTCATGGCGAAGCCCTTGGCGACGCCGTTGACGGTGATGACGCGGTCTTTGATCTCGGGGAACTGGGCGATGCTCTCGTGCTTGCCCACGAAGTTGATGTGCTCATAGATCTCGTCGGCCATGACGAAGAGGTTGTCGTGCTTGGCGACGACGTCGGCGATGCCTTTCAGCTCGTCCTTGGTGTAGAGCATGCCGGTGGGGTTGCTGGGGCTGCTGAACATGATGAGCTTGGTCTTGGGGGTGATGGCTGCTTCGAGCTGCTCGGGGGTCACCTTGAAGTCGTTCTCGATCTTGGTCTTGACGTAGACGCATTTGCCTTCGGCAACGCGGACGATTTCTTTGTAGCTGACCCAGAAGGGGGTGGGGATGATGACTTCGTCGCCGGGGTTGACGAGGCACTGGACGAGCTGGTAGATGCTCTGCTTGGCACCGGTGGAGACGACAATCTGCTCGGGCTTGAAGTCGAGGTTGTTGTCGCGTTTGAATTTGGCGCAGATGGCTTCTTTCAGGTCGGCGTAGCCGGGGACGGGGGGATAGTGGGTGAAGTTGTCGTCGATGGCTTGCTTGGCGGCTTCCTTGACTTCGTCGGGGGTGTTGAAGTCGGGCTCGCCGATGGAGAGGCTGATGACGTCTTTGCCTTGGGCCTTGAGCTCGCGTGCTTTGGCCGTCATGGCGAGGGTCTCGCTCTCAGCCATATTCAAAATTCTATTGCTTAATATTTCCATATTGCTGTGTATTAATTTGTTGTTGTTTTATGTGCGTTGTAGATAGAATTTGCAAAAATACACTTTTTTTTCGATATCGCAGAAGTATTTTTTTCAATTAATAATTTATAATTTATAATTTATAATTGGGCTGCCGCCGCAAATAATTAAGAATTAAGATTTAAGAACGGCTTCAAGTGGAAGGTCAGAGAGCTCG
>X415_White_Rhinoceros__coassemble_77_pt1 | contig 30179 bp, 23 predicted proteins | sample X415_White_Rhinoceros__metabat2_low_PE_004 | metagenome-assembled genome bin X415_White_Rhinoceros | reverse complement strand
GCACGTTTTTGTGACGAACTTTTGCGGTTGCTCGCACGTTTTTGTGACGAACTTTTGCGGTTGCTCGCACGTTTTTGTGACGAACTTTCGTGGTTGCTCGCACGTTTTTGTGACGAACTTTCTATTTTTTGGTTGGGTCGGTCTTGCTTTTCCCTTTTGGGCTGCGGTGGGTCTTCGGTCTTTCGGTCTTTTTCGATTGTTGGCGGGAGGGGATTAGAAGAGGCGGATGGGATATTTGGCCAGGTGGGGGTCGATCATGTGCTGGGGGATGATCTGCTTGATGCCGTCGGCGATGACGTTGAGGAGGCCTTCGCGGACGTAGTCCTTGCGGACGAAGAGCGACACTTGGCGCTGGGGGACGGGGTCGACCAGGGGACGCAGCATGTGGCGGTTCTCGGGGCGGAGCTTGGGGATGTGGAGCTCGGGGAGGACGGTGAAACCGTCGTTTTCGCAGACGATGAAGAGCAGCGTGGCGAGGTTGCCCGACTCGTACATGGACTGCCGCTCGGACTCTTGGTCGCAGAATTCGCTGACCTGCATCTGGAAGCATATCTCGTTTTTCAGCGCCCACATGCGTTCGCGGGGCATGGTGCTGCTGCATATCTCCTGCTGCTGGTAGAGGGGGTCGTTGGGGGAGACGAAGGCGTAGAAGGTTTCGCGGTAGAGGGGTATCTCGAGGAGGTTGTCGTGGACGTGGGGCAGCGACATGATGGCCATGTCGAGTTCGGCGTTGAGGAGCCGCTTGACAATCTTGTCGCGGTCTATCTCGTGGGCCTGCATGGTCACTTCGGGCAGGGAGGAGATGTAGCTGAAGAGTTGGGGGACGATGTAGGGCGCGATGGTGGGGGTGACGCCGAGGTGGATGTTGCCCGAGGTGCGTTTCTGCTCGCAGAGCGACATCTCCTTGAGCTGCTTGGCGTGGTAGAGCACCACGCGGGCCTGCTGCACGACGGCTTCGCCCTCCAAGGTGGGGCGCACGGGGTGGCTGTTGCGGTCGAAAATGACTAAATCGAGCTCCTCTTCGAGTTTCTTGAGCATCGAACTGAGCGTCGACTGGGTGACTCCGCACGACTCGGCAGCTCGTACAAAATGCTGATATTCAGCTACTGCTAGTACATATTCCAATTGTTGTAGGGTCATGATGGCATAGTATTTGTGCGCTGCAAAAATACGAACTATTTTTTGAATATGAATAATAACTGTTATTGATTTTTTCAATAGTGGCATTTGCAAATTAGATTTTGCGGGTTGGAGGAAACCGCTGTACCTTTGCAGTGTGATTCGAACCACGAAAAAGTTTATCAAACATCAACAAACAAATTAAAAAACAACAAGTTATGTTAGACGAAAAAATAGCAGGCCAGCTCAATGACCAGATTAAAAAGGAATTTTATTCCGCCTATCTTTACCTTGAGATGAACAATTATTTCTTGGAGCGCTGCCTCAACGGCTTTGCCCATTGGTACGAGGTGCAGGCGCGGGAGGAGTGCGATCATGCGATGAAAATCTACCGCTATCTCCACGACGAGGGCAACGCGGTGAAGCTGCAGCCCATCGAAGCGCCGGCCGTGGTGTTTGCCACCGATATGGATGTGCTCTGCCAGGCGTTGGCGCACGAGGAGTATGTGACCGAGAGCATCAACGCCATCGTGGCCCTTGCCTACGAGCAGCAGGACTACCGCACGCTGCAGTTTCTGGACTGGTTTGTTGCCGAGCAGGCCGAAGAGGAGGTCAACGCCCGCGACATGGTGAACCGGCTGAGCCTCTACGGCGAGAGCTCGAAGGGACTCTACCTGCTCGACCACGAGCTGGGGAAGCGCAAGTAGCCTCAAGAATCGGCTGATGAAATGAATGATTCACGCGCAAGGAGCGTCGATGATGAAAAAATGAATACAAGCATTATTAATCGAACAAGCATTCACGTTTAACCTTAAAAAATATTTCATTATGGATCAATTGTCTTTTTACCGTTGTCCGCATTGCGGCAATGTGATTGTCAAAACCGTCGATTCGGGCGTGCCCGTGGTCTGCTGCGGCGGGCCCATGCAGCGCCTCGTTCCCCATACCGAAGACATGGGGCAGGAGAAGCACCTGCCCGTGGTGGGACGTTCGTGCAGGATTGCGTCTCAAAACTGCAGCCTGACCATTCGCGTCGGCAGCGAGCCGCACCCGATGACACCCGAGCACCACATCGAGTGGATCTGCCTCGAGCACCAGGATGGCTTCCAGCTGAGGCGCCTCTCGGCCTCGGACCCTCCCTACGCCGAGTTCTGCTATGGGAAAGAGCGCGCCACCGCCGTTTACGAGTATTGCAACCTCCACGGCTTGTGGAAGACCGTCATCCAGTAACCTACGACATCCATCAACCCTTCAAAAAATGCAAATTTTATGAAAGAACAAGCAAAAGAATGCCAGTCGGCAAAAAACGAATCCAAGATGTTTTGTTTCCAGTGCCAAGAGACGGCCCACGGCAGCGGCTGCACCCAGATAGGGGTGTGCGGCAAGCAGCCTTCGACGGCGGCCATGATGGACCTCTTGCTCTTTGCCTGCCGGGGTCTCGCCACGGTGGCGACAGCCCTGCGCGAGCATGGGGAGGCGGTGGACAAGAAGGTGAACCACGTGGTCACGGAAGACCTCTTTGCGACCATCACCAACGCCAATTTCGACGAGGCCGCCCTATGGCGCCGCATCCAGGAGGCTTTCGCCCTCCGCAACCAGCTGAAGCGGCAGGTTGCCAAGCTGGGCATCGCCCTCCCGCAAGCCGACGAGGTGGACTGGTGCAGGAACGCCTGCTGCGGTGCCGACAGCGGAGAGCACGACATGAGAGGCTTTGCGCAGTACTTGGACAAGGCTCGCGAGGTGGGCGTCATGCGCCACGACGACGAGGACGCCCGCTCGCTGATAGAGCTGGTGACCTATGGGTTGAAAGGCTTGGCGGCCTACCTCGAACATGCCCGCAACCTGGGCTTTGAGGACGAGGTTCTCGATGCCTTCGTGCAGCGCGCCCTATCGGACATCACTGTCCGAAGCATGACGGCCGACCAGCTGGTGGAGCTGGTGCTGGAAACCGGGCGCTACGGGGTGCAGGGGATGGCGCTGCTCGACAAGGCCAACACCACCACGTACGGACACCCCGAGCAGACCTCGGTGGCCACGACGGTGAACTGCCGCCCCGGCATCCTGGTCAGCGGCCACGACCTGCGCGACTTGGAGATGCTGCTCAACCAGACCGTGGTGAGCGACATCGACATCTACACCCACGGCGAGATGCTCCCCGCGCACTACTATCCGCTGCTGAAGAAGTACCCCCACCTCAGAGGCAACTATGGTAGCTCGTGGTGGCACCAGCGCGAGGAGTTTGCCTCCTTCAACGGCCCTATCCTGATGACCAGCAACTGCATCGTGCCCCCGCTGAGCAACGCACCCTACCGCAGCCGCATCTTCACCACGGGGGCAGCCGGGTTCCCCGGCTTCATCCACATCGGCGCCAACGCCGACGGCTGGAAGGACTTCTCGCCGCTGATACAGCTGGCGCGCCATTGCCAGCCGCCCACGCCGCTGGAGAGCGAGCCCATCGTGGGAGGCTTTGCCCACAACCAGGTGGAGCTGCTCGCCGACAGCATCCTTGAGGCGGTGAAGGGCAGCGCCATCCGCAAGTTCGTGGTCATGGCCGGCTGCGACGGCCGCATGGCTTCGCGCAGCTACTACACCGAGTTTGCCCGCCAGCTGCCCAAGGACTGCGTCATCCTCACGGCAGGCTGCGCGAAGTACCGCTACATCAAGCTGGGACTCGGCGACATCTGCGGCATTCCACGGGTGCTGGATGCCGGCCAATGCAACGACTCCTACTCGCTGGTGCGCATCGCCTTCATGCTGCGCGACGCCCTGCAGCTCGACGATGTCAATCAGCTGCCCATTGCCTACAACATCGCCTGGTACGAGCAGAAGGCCGTCATCGTGCTGCTAGCCCTGTTGTCGCTGGGCATCAAGGAGATACATATCGGGCCCACGCTGCCCGCATTCCTCTCGCCCCATGTCCTCAAGGTGCTGGTAGACCGCTTCGGCATCGGCACCATCACCACCGTGGAAGAAGACCTGAAGCGCATGGCCTACTAACCCTTATACAAGCATTTTAAAAAACAAGCAATATGTTCGACGGATTTCTTTTTTCAGGTCTGAGCTGGGAGAAAGTGCTGATGTGGTGCTGCGTCACGTTGGCACTCATCCTGGCCAACGAGATGGGCAGGCGCTGCAAGTGGGTGGCGATGGTTTTCTTCGTCGTCCTCCCCATCGTCCTGCCCTTTGCGCTGTGGCTGCCTATCACCGCCACCCCCGGGACGGGTGCCAGCACGGGTACCTGGTTCCACTGGGTGAAGGTCTATTCGGCCATCGCGGGCTGCCTGGGCTTCATGCTGATACGCTACCGCTGGGAGCGGCTGCCTAAGTGGGTGCTGCTGTTCCCGCCGATTATTCTCTCGGTCAACATTCTGGAGGCCTGCATCCGCGATTTCCAAGTCTACGGGCTGCATGCCACGGGCGAGGTGATAGACGGGGTGGTGATGCTGTCGGGACCTTGGAACATCCTGAACGGCGTCGCCGGCATCCTGAACATCCTGGCCATCTCGGGCTGGGTGGGCATCACGGTGAGCGGCGACAAGAGCCGCGACATGCTGTGGCCCGACATGAAATGGTTCTGGGTCATCGCCTACGACCTGTGGAACTTTGCCTACGTCTACAACTGCGTGTCGGACCATGCCTTCTATGCGGGTGCCGCGCTGTTGGTGAGCTGCACCATTCCCGCCTTCTTCATCAAGCGCAAGGCTTGGCTGCAGCATCGGGCGCAGACGCTGGCGCTGTGGATGATGTTCACCATGAGCGTGCCGATGTTCGTGGAGAGTCCCCGCTGGGGGGTGCAGTCGTCGCACGATCCCACCGCGCTGCTGGTGGTGAGCGGGGTGGCGCTGGCAGCCAATGCTGCCGTGCTGCTCTATCATCTCTGCCACATCGTCCGCTTGCGTCGCAACCCATTGAAAGAAGAGGTCTATGGCTAGGACGATGACACGGGCACTGAGGCTGCAGCGGCTGTTGGCACGCGAGAGCACCGTAGGCGTGCTGCTGTTGCTGTGCGCAGTGCTGTCGATCATGCTGGCCAACTCGTCGGTGGGCGACGGCTATCGGCAGCTGTGGAGCCGGTCGGTGGGAGGTCATCCGATCTCCCACTGGATTGACGACGGACTGATGGCGGTGTTCTTCCTGCTGGTGGGGCTGGAGCTGAAACATGAGTTTCTCTATGGCTCGCTGCGCTCGCCGAAGCAGGCGCTGGTGCCGATGCTGGCAGCGGTGGGAGGCATGGTGATGCCCGCTGCGGTATTCCTGGCCTTGAACCATGGCGAGAGCACGTGGAGGGGTTTCGGCATCCCGATGGCCACCGACATAGCCTTCGTGCTGGCGGTGCTGGCGCTGTTGGGCAGCCGTGTCCCCGCAGCCCTCAAGGTGTTCCTCACCACGTTGGCGGTGGTGGACGACCTAGGGGCCATCCTCGTGATAGCGTTGTTCTATTCCTCCACGATCGACATCCCCTACCTGATGCTTGCCTTTGTTGCCTGGTGGCTGCTCTGCCTGACGGGATGGACAGCCTATCCGCGCCGAAGGAGCGAGGCTGTGATGCTGACGGCCTTCTTGATAGCCGGAGGCGTCGGGCTGTGGGTCCTGCTGATGCGGTCGGGGGTGCATGCCACCCTCAGCGGCATCATGCTGGCGGTGGCTGTCCCCTCGTTCGACAACCTTCCCAAAGCGCCCGCCAGTCGGTGGCAGGAGAGACTGCATAGGCCTGTCTACTGGGTCGTGCTGCCGCTCTTCATCCTGGCCAACACCGCCATATCCTTTGCCAGCTTCGGCGGGGGGATGCCCTCGTTGCCGCTGGTGGGTGGGATCGTTGTCGGACTCCTGCTGGGCAAGCCGTTGGGCATCTTGCTGGGTACATGGGCGGCACTGCGTATCGGGGGAGGCGGCCATTGGGACGGCATCGGCCTAGGGCAATGGGTAGGCGCTGCCTGCTTGGGCGGCATCGGGTTCACGATGGCCATCTTCGTCACCAGCCTGGCATTCGACGACCTGCTGCTTGTCGACAGTGCCAAGGCGGCCATCCTCATGGCCTCGGTCGTTGCAGCCTTGATAGGTGCCATTCTCTTAGCAAGAAGTAAAAAGAAACAAAAACAATCAATTAAAACAAGCATTACCATGAAAAAGTACATTTGTGACCCCTGCGGGTGGGAGTATGACCCCGCCGTCGGCGTTCCCGAGCTAGGCATAGCCCCCGGGACTCCCTTCGAGGCATTGCCGGACACCTTTGTGTGCCCCCTTTGCGGTGCAAGCAAGGAGCATTTCTCGGAAGAGTGAGTGCGTCAAGCCTATACTTAAATTATCTTTACTAGCAAAGGGCATCCTCAGCGGATGCCCTTTTTTGCAGAGATTCGTAAGATTCATGTTGAGTACTTGTGGGGGCGCTTGTAAGGCTATTGGTAGAGGGTGCGATAACCTATTTGGCGCACGTTGATTGAGTCTAAGCCTTGAAAGTCTTTTGGCACAAGCTTCTCGCTAGGTGCTTTTCGCTTCATTTCTATCCGCAATTTGAATTGGTAGTAGTTGCGTTTGGGATTGGCTTTCTTCAGGCATTGCCGGACACCTATGGAATTAATCTCGATACGATTCTGGGATATCTTCCTTCTTCACTTCAGATTTGTGTTTGTTGGTGGTTACCCAATGATGGGTGTTAATCCAGCCAGTGCCGTGGACAAAGACTCCGCCAGTATGGTCAACGATGGCTGCCACATTTTCCCACGGAACACTGTCCAACGCTTCATCATAATACTTTGTACGGTTATAGTACACGTAGTTATTTCCACTGGCATCAAGATAATACACCGTTTTCGTTTCCAAAGGATTTTTGGTGGTCAGCACATAAGGATCGGGCTCCCGATTTAAACTATTATAGGGCTTTTCTTTGGACGTTTTATTTTCACCCTTCTGAGGTGAATTTTTCGTGCTGTTTGATTGGGCTTGCGGACGGGGGTTGGTCATATCATTTTCTACCTCTTTTGTCTTGCGTTTCAACTCCACGCGGAGTTTGAACTTGTAGTCGTCGCGTTTGGGATTGATGAAATTGTGTTTGGCGGGCATCGAGTCGTAGAGGGTCTTGGCATTCTGATGCAGATGACCCTCGGGATAGTGGCATTTAATGAAAAAGAAAGTGTCAATCCTATTATCCATTGTGTCCACCACTTGAAGTGTGCCATAATTATATCCCCCTGACAACCAATCCATGCACCCATTGGAAGCGCGCAACATTCGGTTGTGGAATAGTCCAGAATCTTTAACCAGGAAAGCCTCCTTCGACGCAGCTAATATCTCGGGGTAAACCGTATCGATCATTTCCACTGTATCCTTCGGATTTTTCCAATTGGTCGCATATATTGTGTCAAGATAAGTCCCAATGGCAAGGGCTTCCATCATCGTTCCCATCCCGTGTATGGGGTCTAAGTCGGTATAGGTGATGCTGATGCTGTCGCCGTTGAGAAAATCTGTCACCTGTTCCATATTGAGCCAAAGTTGCTTATCGGGGCCATAGATGCGCAGGCCTTGTTCGTCAAGGGTGTAGGTGCCGGTGAAGTTGGCCGTCGAGTCTATTGTGCATACCACATCGACTGTGCCATCCTTGTGGAAGGTGAATTCGCGGTCTCGTAAGTTCAAGAACTTTAAACACCATAGTTCAGTTCCCTCGGCATCATCGTTAGTGAGGTACATATTGCTAACATAGAATGTGCCTTCGAGACCTTGTTTAGGCTTGCAGCCTTTGAAAAGCATCAGCGCAATCACGGGTAGGGCGATGAGCAGCGAGAGGCTGCCTAGCCTTTTTTTGTTTTGTTGAATCATTTTAATGCGTTTTTGCGTGATACGATAATCGAAATTGTTGCCTAGGGTGCTGTAACGATGCCCGGCGAGCTGATGGTAGAGCAGCTCGGCGTAGGAGGTGCCGTCTGTTTCCGACATCATCTGCTCGTCGGCTTGGAACTCATGCACCCGCTTCAAATCGCGGGCATAGAGCCATAAGAAGGGGTTGAACCAAAAGAAAATCTTCAGCAGCTCGCAGAAGAGCACGTCGTAGCTGTGGTGGCGGCGCACATGCACCAACTCGTGGCCCAGCAGCAAACTAATTTCATTCTGGCTGAAGTTGCTCTTTCCGATGACGATGGTGTGGAAGAAGGAGAAGGCGGGCTGGTCGCCCTCCACCAATGCTAGGCGGTAGCCTTTCTGTTGGGTGTAGTCGAGGTGGCGCAACTTACGGCCAATCCGCAGTAGCCGTGCTATCAACAGCAGGAACATCACTAAACACCCCAGCCCATAGAATATTGTTATATAGGCCAATCGCGTGAGGGCTGTCTCGAAATCCTGACTGGGTTCGACTTGATTGGTTTCTGCTGCCTCGACGGCGGGGGTGCTGCTTTGTTCAAGGGTCTCGATTTGAAGCGTTTGCTCGGGCTGTTCGTATGTCACGGAGGCTATTGCCTTGCTGCTTTCTGTGTTCGGCGACGACCACTCAGCCACGGGGAAATAGAACGGAATGTGGATGGCGGGCAAAATCAGCGACAGCGCCAGGGTGCCGAGCAGATAGAATCGGACCAGCTGGTGGCGTTTTTCCTTGCGCATCAGCAACCAGTAGCCAGCATAGAACAGGGCTGAGGCGACCACCACATAATATAGGTATGTGGAAGGCCAAAGGCGTATGAATTTAAAAAATAGGTCTATCATGGCGGATTATTTGTTTTTGGATTCTTCTTTCTGTTGGCGGCTCTGCTCGATGATGCGGCTCAGTTCGTCGAGGTCCTCCTGCGAGATGTTCTTGTCTTTGAGGAAGAACGACACCAGCGAACTATAGGAGGCATCGAAGTAGTTCTTCATCAGCGACCCAAGCATCTGGCCCGAGTAATGCTCCTTGCTGACCAACGGATAGTAGCGGTTGTTGCCATTGAAATCTTCGTGGCTTACAAACCCTTTGCCTTCCAGGATGCGGATGATGCTGAGCACCGTGCGGTAGGCTGGCTTGGGTTCCTTGACTGCCGACGCAATTTCGCCTGCGAATCCCTTTTTCACAAACCACACAGCCTGCATTACCTGCTCTTCGGCTTTTGTGAGAGCACCTGTTTCTTGTTTCTTTTTCCTTGCCATATTATAATGCATTTATGATTAGTATTTACACCTAGGATTATTTTTTTAATCGTAAATAATAACCGAATATTTTTTTATTTATTGTATGAATTGAAAAATTTTTTGATTATTTTTTTAATCATGCTATTTTTGCCATCAAAAAAGTCGCAGATAGGTGTTCTAAAAGCGGCCAACTGGAATGGGGAAAGGGGCTAACTGGGCTTTCAAAACTATTCGCTGCAAAAACTTGCATTTTTTCAAATTCTTGCAGTGCACTGCAAAAACTTTTATTTTTTTCAATTTTTTGCAGTGGATTGCAAAAACTTTTGTATCTTTGCATTGTCAAAAATGAGTATATTATGGCATTACTAGAAAGAAAACAGTATGTATATCAATTAGATATATGGCGAGATAAGCAAGTGGTCAAGGTTATTACCGGACTGCGACGTTCTGGCAAAAGCACTCTGCTTACTCTTTTTCAACAACATCTGCTTTCCCAAGGCATTGATGAAAGCCATATTATCAGTGTCAACTTTGAAGATGTTGATTCTGAGCCGCTGCAGGAATATCATTCGCTGTATAGGTACGTTGTAGACAAGATGGTTGATAGCAAGATGTATTATATTTTCTTTGATGAGGTACAGGCTGTGCCTCAATTTGAAAAGACCATTGACAGCTTGCAATTGAAACCCAATGCCGATATCTATGTCACTGGATCGAATGCGCACCTGCTCTCGGGAGAGATAGCCACCTTACTTAGTGGCCGATATGTTGAGATACACATCCTGCCACTCTCTTTCTCTGAGATGCTCGAAGCCTCCAAACTCTCCCTCGAGCGCTGCTATAACCGATACATTACCTCCACTACCCTGCCATATGTCCTACAACTCCCCAACGATGAGGCCATTCGAATATACTTGCAAAATATCTATCAGACAGTCGTCATCAAGGATGTAATGACCCGCGGCAATCTTAACGATGCAGACCTATTGGACCGTTTGGTGCGGTATCTTGCCGACAATATCGGCAACCTTATCTCAATCAAAGGTATTTCCGATGCGATTACCTCCAGCGGCCGTAGTGTCAGTCCCCATACGATTGATAATTATGTGCGGCTCCTAACTGAGAGCTACCTCTTCTATCGGGTGCCTCGTTTCGATGCCAAGGGCAAAGAACTGCTTCGCAGTGGTCAGAAATATTACCTATCGGATGTAGGCTTGCGCAATATGCTACTTGGTTTGAGGAGCGGTGACCTAGGCCGGTTATTAGAAAATGTGGTCTATCTCCATCTCATGCGAGAAGGCGATAAGGTAATGGTAGGTAAAGTTGGAACCAATGAGATTGATTTTGTCCGTTTTAGAAACAACATGACCGAATACTACCAAGTGGCCTTGACGGTGCGTGAAGAATCTACCCTTAAGCGAGAGCTTTCTTCTTTGAAAGCTCTTCATGACAACCACCCAAAATATCTTCTCACCATGGATCCTGACCCCGTTATCAATCATGACGGCATCCAGCAGATCTATGTTCTTGATTGGCTTTGCAAGCAGTAAAATTCCCGCTGTTATTCCGCAAGCCTGCATACTATTATTTTGCAAATGCCGTTATATATAAAAAATTGCACCATTGGGTACACGATTTCAAAACGATTATTCTAAATATTAATACTATGAAAACATCCATCATCCGTTGTTTTGCCCTTGTGGCACTGCTGCTTGCCACTCTCAATGCAGAAGCTAGGGAATACCGTTTCAAGATTGAGCCCATGGGCAAGACTGAATCGCTTCTCGAGACCGACTCGCTGGCTTTCTTGGCTTGTCCCGTGTTCAATGGAGGCAAGATTGAGTGTTACCCCGAGAACGTGCGCGCCATGGTGGCATCCTTTAAGAATGATAAGGCTGTGGAAGATGCCATGCACGACATTGAGGCCTATTTTGCCGAGCATCCCCTTGAAGGGGAATATTCCATCATGGCAGGCGACCCCAAGGCCGGCAAGCTGATAGGTTGCTCCATCAACCTACGCCACCATTCTGCCAAGCACGACGCTGCGGTGAATGAGGCACAAAGCTGGGGCAAGTCTTTGCTGTTTGCCCTGCTCACAGTGCTCTTCGGATACCTGACTTTGATTCTCTTCTCGACAAAGAAGGCGGTAGTCCTCAGCCGCATTGGTGGCATTGTGACTGCTGCATTGGCACTTATCTTCTGTATCTTGGCCATCATTGCCATTGTTGCCCTTGCTTTCAAGTACATCTGCATCGTGTTGGGCTGCGCCTTGGTGCTGGTATTTGCCTTGTCGGTCTTCGGGTCGTTTGGCAAGGGCCGCAAGCGCGACTCCCAGGAGCGGGTGGACCAGCATGGCTGGACAGTCAACGGCACCGTCTACCAGTCCAAGGATGCCGCTGAAGAGGCTGCCCGCAACACCGGCTCAGATATCCATTTCAAGTGATAAGGTGGGCAAGGCTGCTTACCGCCGCTTGCTCCAGGTGCGGCCACCGTTCGTTGAGGCATATAGCCCCTTAGAGGTGGTGGCCAATATCTCCTTGCCGCTCTCGACTAGGTTCTGGAAGGTGCCGCAGTAGGTGCCGGTATACCTAACCGACCAGGTGCGGCCACCGTTGTTGGAGACATAGACCCCTTTGCTTGTTGCCGCCAGAATCTCATTTCCATAGGCTAGTAGGTCGACGAATTCTCCGCAGTATGAGCCGTTGTAGCGCGTGCTCCAGGTACGCCCTTGGTTGGTGGAACATTCAATGTGGTTGTTCTTTGGGTTGATGCGTATCAAGTCCTTCCCAAAGTTGATGATGGTGGACGACGATAGGACAAGTGCGAGGAATAATAATCGTAGTGTGTTGTATATCTTACGTTTAATCATAGCGTGATGAACTAGTTTATGATTGCAAATATACGCAAAAAATCACATTCCGCAACATGAAATCAGAGAATTTTTTTGTTTATGAGCGGTAAAATATTTTCGTTTTGGTGTAATATTTTGGCTTTATAAACGATATATATTATAAGGGCAAAAATGCCCCCAATGAAAAGGACATTTATCAATGAAAAAAGCAGTTCTCTTCTCCATCTTGCTGATGGCAGCCTTCTTTGTTCAGGCGCAGCCCTCTGTGTGCGGACGGTTGGTCAGCGACAAGGACCAGCAGCCCATTCCCTTTGCCAACATCGCCATGATGCGCGCCAGCGATACCACCTTCCTGCGCGGCGTCATCACCGATGAAAAGGGACTCTTTTCCATCGACAACGATACTCTCCCAACGCTCCTTCGGCTCTCTGCCATGGGCTATGAGACGCAGTTCGTTGCCGTTCCCAGCACCCGAGACCAAGGCCCTACAGGAAAGAGCAATTTTAACATGGGCACGCTGGTGATGCACGAGGGTGCCATGCTGCTCGACATGGTCAAGGTGACTGACAAGCGGCCGCTCTACAGCGTAGACGGCGAGAAGGACCTCTACAACGTGAGCGAGGATGCCAGCGTGCAGACCGGCAACGCCAGCGACGTGCTGCAGAACGCCCCTGGCGTGCAGGTGGACGTGCAAGGCAACATCACCCTCAACGGCAACAGCGTGACCATTTGGATCAACGACCGCCCCTCGCACCTCGACGGCGAAGCACTGCGGCAATATATCAAGACCCTCCCAGCCAATGCCATCGAGCGCGTGGAGGTGATGAAGAACCCTTCGGCCAAATACGGCAGCGGAGGTCCTGTCATCAACATCGTCACCAACCGCAAGCTGCTGAAAAACTCTTTCTTCAGCTTCGGCGCCAACGGCAACTCGCAACCCGCCATCATGCCTTGGGTGTCGTATGTCTACAGCAATGACAAATTCAATGTCAGCGCCTACATCGGCGGCTATGGCGGCAAGGACTTTTTCACCACCTCTTCCGACGGACGCATGTTCGACAGCGACAGCAACATGACCCGCGACTATCAATCGGTGGGCAGGGGCGACCAGAAACAATTGAACTCATGGATGGGCATCAACGGCAGCTATCAGTTCGACTCGCTGAACACCCTCACAGCCTGGTTTAGTTCCTATCCACAATGGTATAACATCCTTTATAAAGGCAGTTGCGACCGCACGGAATATCTCAATGGAGTGCCTGCCGACTACGGCAACAACAATCAGTCGGAAAACCATTATTTCGGCATCGGCGGCTACGGCGGGGCGGACTACACCCATCGCTTCAACGACAAAGGCCATCAGATTTCGTTCGGTGCCAACTTCCAAACATGGAACTCCAACTATGTCTCTTCCAATTTCGAGCACTTCCCCTTCCAGCCCCAGATGTCGTACGACGAAAATAAGGTAGACCGGAGAGCCGACGCCTGGGGCGATCTGGGAATAGATTATTCGCTGCCCTATAGCGAAAAGGGCGAGATTGAGGCTGGCTTGGAATTGGAATTTGGCAAGGATAGGAAATTCTACCTGCGCGACTCTGCTGGGGCTGACGGCATCTTCCATTGCGACTATTTGCGCAGCGACACCGCCTTCAACCCAGGCAACCAACTGAGCAGCTATCTCACTTGGCGGCGCAATTGGGGCAACTTCACCCTCAAGCTGGGCGGCCGCCTGGAATATAAGAAGAATGCCGAGCTCCATCTCGGCTCCCCCCAATACGACACCACGATACATTATCTCTGCGCCGAGCCCTCGCTGCACATGAGCTACCGCACCGAGAACCTGCACAATTTCAGCCTCGGATACACCTTCCACCACAACCATCCTCTAGCCTATAAGCTGAGCCGCTACATCACCTACGGCACTGAGACCGTCACCACCGGCAACCCGCTGCTGCAACCCGAATATGTGCACAACCTCGACGCCTCATGGAACAAATATTTCGACAAGTTCGGCTCGGTGGGCGTGTCGGGCTCCTTCAAGGCCGACCTTGACGAAATCAGCAATATTGAAGACGTGCGGTATGTCGACCTCTTTGGCCGCAATGTGGCCTACACGCAGCCCTTCAATGCCGGCGACAGCCGCCGCGGCGACTTGAGCGTCAACTGCATGTACCGCCCCACGGCATTCTTCAACGTGCGTCTCAGCAGCGGGGTGACCGACAGTTGGTACCGTGTGCAGGTGCGGCCCGACAAATGGGTGGAAGACGAGATGGTGTCGTGGAACGTCAGCCTGCGCCTTTGGGCAAAGCTGTGGGATAAGCTGGAGGTCTTTGCCTCGGGCTACTACAACAGCCGCGAGCACAGCGGCGAGGTGCTGGAGATTAACGAACCCCGCAAGGGCATCGACCTAGGCATGAGTGCAGACCTGCTGGACCGCAAGCTGTCGCTCTACCTCAACGTCAGCGACATCTTCGATTGGAACAATTGGAACAGCACCAAAACCAACCCCTACAACTTCTACACCAACGACTACAAAGCTAAGAGCCGCTACATCACCTTCGGCGCCACCTTCCGTTTTGGCAAGATGGAGCTGGAGAGCCAAGCCCGCACCGGTGCCACCGAAGGCGGGGGCAAGAGGTAGCATCATGGTAGAAGTTTCTCGTTTCTCGTTTCGAAGTTGATGGAGTCGTGAATCCTCATCCCTTAGATTCTTCCATATCCCTTAGGGAAAATACATAATGGCAAGGGCAAAATAGTCTAATTCATGCTAGACGTGGATTAATAATTCACTGTTGGTGGAGTAGTGGAGCAGTAGCTACTCCACCAATAGTTTTTGGGTAGTTGTTTCCTTATCATAGGCAATGGTGACGAAGTATAGTCTTGGGGGGAGCTCAGTTAGCGAGATGTTGGTCAGTGCCGAGGTGATTGGCAAGCGTAGTACCTCACGGCCAAGCACATCGGTTATCACGGCGGTAGCATCCCCAATACCCGTTCCATCCAATCAATGAAGGTCCCGAGGCAACTAACACATGTGGAATAATTCTCAAATTTTCCCAACAAAATAATGGAATAATTCTCAAAAATAGCCCAAGAAATCACGGAATAATTCTCAAAAACAGATACTAAAAATGTGGAATAATTCTCAAAAAAGTCCTCAATTTAAAAAAAAGTCGTATTTTTGCATCGTTGATAAAAGGTATCTTGACTATGTTGTTTCGTAAATATACTGCTAATATTGAGGCATTTCTGAAGAATCAGCCCGATAAGATATTGCTCGTGAATGGTGCCAGGCAGATTGGAAAATCCTATTTGATTCGCTATGTGGGGAGAAAAATGTTCAAGCATTTTGTCGAAATCAATCTGAAAGAGGATGCTGAAGGCGACGCAGTATTTTCCAAAGTGGGTTCTACTGACGATTTCTATATTCAATTGAGTGCCATCGCCGGCAATCGTTTAGGCAAGCCCGAGGATACGCTTGTCTTCCTCGATGAGATTCAGAGTTATCCGCACCTTCTCACCATGCTGAAATTTCTTAACCAAGAAAGGCGCTACCGCTATATCGCTAGCGGTTCTCAGTTGGGCGTAGCCTTGTCCCAAACCCCATCGGTACCGTTGGGCAGCATCTCTGTAGAGCAGATGTATCCTTTGGATTTTGAGGAATTTCTTATCGCAATGGGATGCGGAACCGATGTTATTGCCCAAATGCGAGAGTGGTTCAGTCAACGGCAATCACCTTCGGAAGCAGTGCACGATTACATGCTTCGCCAGTTTAAGACCTATCTTCTTATCGGCGGTTTGCCTGAGGCTGTCAACACCTATCTTGCGACTCGCAACATCGCTCGGATCCGAGATGTCCAACGCGACATACATTCGTTGTATCGCATCGATGCCTCTCAGTACGACGAAGCGCATAAGTTGGTGATACGTCGTATTTATGACATGGTTCCCTCTAATTTGGAAAACAAGAAGAAGCGCGTCGTTGTCAGCCGCATCGAAGAATTGAAGGGACACCGGAGTTTTTCCGATTATGCCGATGAGTTTGAATATCTAATCAACTCTGGCATCGCATTGTCGGTGCAGTCCGTAAGCAACCCATTGTTTCCATTGGCCGAATCGGAACAAAAAAATCTGCTGAAATTATACTTGAACGACGTCGGATTACTGACCAATATCCTTTATGGCAACAATACCAACGCCGTGTTGGACGATAAGTTGAGCGTCAATTTAGGGACTGTGTATGAGTCGGTGGTTGCGCAAGAACTCGCCGCCCACGGTTTTGCGTTGCACTATTACGATAACAAGAAGAAAGGTGAGGTCGATTTCCTTGTTGACGACTATGATTCTTTATCGGTGTTGCCGTTAGAGATTAAGTCGGGCAAGGATTATAGGATTCACAGCGCGTTGAGTGTCTTGCTTGCCAATCCTTCATACCATGTACGTGAGGGAATTGTCTTTAGCAACGGCCGTCAGATTGCGCAGCGCAAAGGTGTAACCTATATGCCCGTATACAACTGTATGTTCCTCCAGCGTGACAACCAGGATGCCGATTCGCTCATCCTTCCCATTCCAGCTCCGCCGAAGCTGTAATCTTTTAGCTATTTTGGATATTTACTCATCACCATTATATAATGAAAAACTCCATCATTCGCACTCTGCTTGTCGCAGTGCTGATGCTCGCCGCCTGTCATCTTCAAGCGGGGGGATACGGCTTCAAAAACGGCCATAGGAAATATCATTCCCTCTATACAGTCACTATAATCGACCTGCTACAAGCAAATAGGCATCCGATATGCCTCAACGCCATACATTGCCGGCTGTAACTCGTTAATGCTGCCAATCTTGCGAACTTTTTTGATTATTATCTGATTTAATGTGTGTTAACAACATCTGCAGCGAAGGGATATCGGTATGCATATTACGAGTTCAATATCCGTTAGTAGCCACTGTGTCGTAGGTAATGGTACGGCTGGGAGATTCAAAGAATGTTTCGCCTTCGATGGTCACAACTAAGGAATCTTGGCCTAGTGGGGCGACAGAGACGATTTTAGGGTCCCAGTATTCTCCGATCGAACAAATATGCTTTTCGGTGATTCCGTGGACCCGGTAGAGATGAACGTGGGGGACGTCGATACCTAACATCTGATTACACTCCTTGCGAATGGTATAGTGGCCATCCGACCATATCACCCTATTGGGACTCATCACATACATAAATAGAAACATCACGCATGCAGCCGCCACCGAAACAACAAAGATGATAATCTTGCCGACGATCTTGGCCTTGATAAAGCAATACACCATCCAACCCAGTAGCTCAAGACAAAAAATGATAGCAAGTATATAACTAATGTTCCATCGATAGCAGGAGCTCTCTGGCTTACATATTATAAGAATGATCCATAGAAGGGCCGTGATCCCTGTCGCAACACATAATTTCTTCATGAAACCATTAACTCCAAATTGGCAAAATTATTGTTCTAAATAATGAGTGTCAATTCCGTTCAAAAAGTAACACAAAAAATCCTTTTTTTTGAGAAAAATTTTACACACCATGTCACATTTCGGCATGTTTTGTCGTTTAATAGGTGAATCGATTCGAAAATCAAATCAATTGTATCACTCAAAAATAATCTACTTATGAATATCATGGCTATTTTGCTTAATGTGTATTTTATGAAGGAACTTACTGAATTGGTGGCCGTAGTGCTGGTTCTGGCACTCCCTATTGTAATTGCGGTCCTTATTTACCGTCACAAACGCAACGATACCGATAAACGGAGCCAGGTACTCCTTACTGCACTAGAGAAGAACGCAGGCTCGCTACCCGAAGATCTGCTCAAAAGCCTCAACCAACCCCGCAAAAGCATCAAAGAACGACTGCTGGGCAAACTGCTGTTGGGCATACTTGGAAGCGTAGCTGGTTTAGGATTGGTCATCTCAGCCTTTATCATCTGCGGCAACGATCGCGAAGCGATGGCCTTCAATAGTCCGCTAGTCTTCGGAGTAGTAGTGTTGGCTGTGGGCGTGGCTTTTTTGGTCTATTATTTCATTGGACGAAAAGAATTACGCAACGAGATTGAGGCGGAAGAGAACAATCTGAAACAGTAATTTGGATGATGAATAAAACGAAACGATGACACGCGAGAGATTTATCGAACTTGTCACATCGGAGCAGGAGCCGCTACGCAGGTTCCTGCTTGTCCTCACTGGTGGCAATCGTCCCATGGCTGAAGATATCGCACAAGATGCTCTTGTCAAGGCTTACTTGGCCTCAGATGATTTTGAGGAACGCAACAAGTTCCGCACCTGGCTTTTTAAGATTGCCTACCGCACATTCCTCGACGCTGTCAAGCGACCTCACCCATCCCCAGGGTCCATTGACGAAGACATTGAAGGTGGCAGGCCTGCTGATGCAGTATTTCAGTATGAGTCCCTCTACAACGCCATCGCCCAACTGCCCGAGAAATCTCGTGCCGCCGTGCTTCTCTACCACATTGATGGCTACACTATCACAGACATCGCTGCCATCATCCATAGCAACCCCATTGCCGTGCGCCAAAGGCTTTCGCGCGGTTTGAAACAACTGAAAACAATCCTTGAGAGATGAAACAGAACGATACATTCAAAGATATGCTCGCCAACTACCAGCCCGACCTCGGCGACAGCGACGAATATATGAGCAGTCTGCAGCGCAAATTAGAGGCTATCGAATCGGTCAAAAGCATGTACCAGGAAGAGTGCATACAGATGCGTAAAAGAATGATTGTGGCCTTTGTCTCGGGTATCATCGCAGGGGCAGGGGCGGCGTTCTATCTTCTGCTTCATCCTGCTGCACTGGCGCTATCAAATCATTTCCCCAGTTGGATCAGTACCAGTCATATCCTCCCCATCATAGCAATTGTAGCATTCAGCTCCTTGTCCGCAGTTTTCTGTACGCTGTTATACCAAATATTCAAAAAAGACTTTTCCGAATCCTCTTTCCCTATTTAGTCGCTTCAATCGACCCAAACAATCTAAATAATAGATTTCGGCGTTTAGAAAGTGGAGGGCCCTCTCGAGCCCTCCACTTTGATATTGTAGATGTCAGATTGTAGATTGTAGAGTTTTTGACGCGTCAGCCATTCTACATTCTACATTATTCATTCTACATTATTCAGAGAGTTTCTTGTAGCCTTCGTAGCGGAGTTTGGCGTTGCGCTCGGTGGCGACGAAGAGCTCTTCGGCGTGCTGCGGGAAGGTCTTCATCAGCGAGTTGTAACGAACTTCGCCCATGAGGAAGTCGCGGAACTTGCTCCAGTCGGGCTCCTTGCTGTCGAGATGGAAACCATTCTGGCCGGCTTCTTCCTCAGCGGGGTTGAAGTGCCAGAGGTGCCAGTAACCGCACTCGACGGCCATCTTCTCTTCGTTCTGGGTGCGACCCATGCCGATCTTGATGCCGTGGTTGATGCAGGGAGCGTAGCAGATAATCAGCGAAGGACCGTGGTAAGCCTCAGCCTCCTTGATGACCTTGAAGTACTGAGCCTGGCTGGCGCCCATAGCCACCTGGGCCACATAGACGTAGCCGTAGCTCTTGGCAATCATGCCGAGGTCTTTCTTGCGGATTTTCTTACCAGAGGTGGCGAACTTGGCAACAGCGCCAGCGGGGGTAGCCTTAGAGGACTGTCCGCCGGTGTTGGAGTACACCTCGGTGTCGACAACGACGACGTTGACATCTTCGCCAGAAGCGAGGACGTGGTCGAGACCGCCGAATCCGATATCATAGCCCCAACCGTCACCGCCGAAGATCCACTGGCTCTTCTTGACCATGAACTGCTTGAGTTCGAGGAGTGCCTTGCAGGTGTCGCAGCCGCACTTCTCCATCATGGGAACGAGCTTGTCGGTGATTTCCTTGGTGCACTTGGTGCATTCGCGTTTTTCAATCCACTCGTTGAAGAGGGCCTTCATCTCGTCGGTGCAGCAGGTGCACTCGAGGCCTTCGCGCATGAGGCGCTCGATGCGGTCGCGCATCTGGCGGGTAGCGGTGGCCATACCGAGACCGAACTCGGCGTTGTCTTCAAACAGGGAGTTGGCCCAAGCGGGACCGAAACCGCTGCGGTAGTTGCGGCAGTAGGGGGTAGCAGGGGCGGAACCGCCGTAGATGGAGGAGCAGCCGGTAGCGTTGGCAACCATCATCTGCTCACCGAACAGCTGGGTGATGCATTTCAGGTAGGGAGTCTCACCGCAGCCTGCGCAAGCGCCGGAGAATTCGAACAGAGGCTGTGCGAACTGGCTGTTCTTGACAGAGGCGAACTTGTCGATGAGGTTGTCCTTATAGGTGACCATCTTCTGGCTGTAATCCCAGTTCTCGGCTTCGTGGAGCTGGCTTTCGAAGGGCTTCATGACGAGAGCTTTCTCCTTAGCGGGGCACATGTCGGCGCAGTTGCCGCAGCCGGTGCAGTCCATGACGGAGACCTGCATGCGGAACTTCATGCCGGCGAACTCCTTAGGAGCCTTGATGTCGGCAGTGGCCATGCTCTTGGGAGCCTTGGCAGCCTCGTTGGCGTCCATGACGACGGGACGGATGGCGGCGTGGGGGCAAATCAGCGAGCACTGGTTGCACTGGATACACTTGGCAGCATCCCACTCGGGAACGGCGGTAGCGACGCCGCGTTTCTCGAAGGCGGTGGTGCCAGCGGGGAAAGTGCCGTCTTCCCAGCCCTGGAAAGCAGAGACGGGGAGGTCGTTGCCGCACTGGGCAACCATGGGACGCATGACTTTGGCGATGAATTCGGGATCGCCTTCGTGCTTCTCGACTGCGAATTCGGTGCTGCAGCTGAGGTTAGCCCATTCGGCGGGAATCTCGACCTTCACGATGTCGCCACCACGGTCGACAGCGGCGTAGTTCTTGTTGACCACGTCTTCGCCCTTACGGCCGTAGGACTTGACGATGAATTTCTTCATCTGCTCGACGGCGAGGTCGTAAGGAATAACCTCGGAGATCTTGAAGAAGGCGCTCTGGAGGATGGTGTTGGTGCGGTTGCCCAAGCCAATCTCGCCAGCGATCTTGGTAGCGTCGATGATGTACATGGTGATATGGTGGACGGCCAGGTACTTCTTCACGAAGTCGGGCAGCTGAGCCTTGGTCTCTTCAACGGTCCAGGGGCTGTTGTAGAGGAAGGTACCATTGTCTTTCAAGCCGCGGAGGCAGTCGTACTTGCGCAGATAGCTGGGCACGTGGACAGCCACGAAGTCGGGAGTGCCGACGAGGTAGGGAGCGGGCAGGGGGTTGTCGCCGAAGCGGAGGTGCGAGCAGGTGTAGCCGCCGGACTTCTTGGAGTCATAGTCGAAGTAAGCCTGGCTGTACTTGTTGGTGTTGTCGCCAATGATCTTGATGGAGTTCTTGTTGGCACCCACGGTACCGTCAGCACCCAAGCCGTAGAAACGAGCCTCGAAGGTGCCCTTGGGCAGGATGGAGACTTCGGGGAGGATGGGGAGGGAACGGAAGGTCACATCGTCGACAATGCCGATGGTGAACTGGTTCTTCTTCTCGCCAGCCATGTTGTTGTACACGCTGATGATCTGGGCGGGGGTGGTGTCCTTGCTGGAGAGACCGTAGCGGCCACCGATGATGGCGGGGTGATAGGGGCAGTCCTTGAAGGCCTCGACGATGTCGAGATACAGGGGGTCGCCATTGGCGCCGGGCTCCTTGGTGCGGTCGAGGACGCAGATGGTCTTGACGTGCTCCATGAGGCTCTTGGGCATGGCCTGCATGAGATATTTTACGCTGAAAGGACGATAGAGGTGGACGGTGACGACACCGACCTTCTCACCCTGGGCGTTGAGGTAGTCGACAACGGTCTTGACGGTCTCGCTGACGGAGCCCATGCAGACGATGACGCGGTCGGCATCCTTGGCACCGTAGTAGGTGAAGGGGGCGTATTCGCGGCCGCAGAGCTTGCTGATTTCAGCCATGTATTTGGCCACGATGTCGGGCAGTGCCTCGTAGTATTTGTTCTGCAGTTCGCGGGTCTGGAAATAGACGTCGCTGTTCTGGGCGGTACCGCGGGTGACGCTATGCTCGGGGTTGAGGCAGCGGTCGCGATAAGCCTTCAGGGCTTCCTGGTTGACGAGGGGACGGAGTTCTTCCATATCCCAAGCCTCGATCTTCTGGATTTCGTGAGAAGTACGGAAACCGTCGAAGAAGTTCAGGAAAGGCACGCGGCCTTCGATGGCGCTGAGGTGGGCGACGGGAGCGAGGTCCATCACTTCCTGCACGGAGCTCTCAGCCAAGAGGGCGAAACCAGTCTGGCGGGCAGCCATCACGTCGGCATGGTCGCCGAAGATGGACAGTGCCTGAGCGGCAAGGGCGCGGGCGGAAACGTGGAAGACGCCGGGAAGGAGCTCACCAGCAATCTTGTACATGTTGGGGATCATCAGGAGGAGACCCTGGGAAGCGGTGTAGGTGGTGGTGAGAGCACCAGCCTGGAGGGAACCGTGGACGGCACCGGCAGCACCAGCCTCAGATTCCATCTCGACCACGCGGACGGTCTCGCCAAAAAGGTTCTTACGGCCACCGGCAGCCCATTCGTCGATGTACTCGGCCATGGGGCTGGAGGGGGTGATGGGGTAGATGGCAGCGACCTCGCTGAACATGTAAGCCACATGAGCAGCAGCGCAGTTACCATCGCAAGTCATAAACTTTTTTTCTTTTGCCATTTTTTTGAATGTTTAAAAGTATTAATTATTAATTGTTATTATATTTTCTCTTTAAAATACGTTATTTGTTACTAAAATACAACAAGTTGCGCACAAGGTTGTATGCGCAATTCGTCAAGCAAAAATAAGCATTTTTTTTTGAAAAACGAAAAAAAACTTTTCGCCGTCGATTCACTGGCCTAGTTGTTGGGCAGCACGAGCTCGATGTCTGGGGTGGCGGGTAAGGTGCCGCTGGTGCCGGTCTCGATGCGGCCTAGGCCGCAGATGCGGGCGCTGATGGCTCCTTCGCCGTGGTCGGCGGCGTCGAGGGTGCCGATGATGAGAGTGGGGCGGCCGTTGGCTTCGAAGAGGTCGTAGCGGTTGGATGAGGGCACGAGGATGGCGCCTTCGTTGAGCTGGATGTTGACTCCCGGACGCATGCGGATGCTGCCGGTGAGGTAGCGCCCAACCTCGAAGACCAGGGTGCCGCCGCCTTGCGAGGCAATGTAGTCGACGGCCTTCTGGATGGAGCCTGTGTTGACGGTGACGCCGTTGCTCTTGCAGCCGAATAGGGAGGCCTTGTAGAGGGTGGCGCCGTCGGTGCAGGGAGAGAAGTTGTCCTGAGCCAAGATTTGGTCGGAGGTGAGCGCACTGGTTTGGCTCACAGTGCTTTCAACCTTGCGTCGGTAGGCCTTGTTGTCGCGTATTTTGGAGTCGTTCTGCCTCTGCTTGACATTGCGGCAGCCGTTCACCACGATCTGGCATTCTCGGTAGTCGCTGTTGTGGTCGAAGTACGATTTCTCTATCGTCAGTCCGTTCACGTCATCGGCCACGATGGCGGGGCGGTAGTCCCTGCCTTTCAGCCGCAGCCTCACATTGCTCAGCGTGATGTTGTCGGCATGGCGCATATAGAATCCCCAGGCGGGCAGTTCCTTCCACATCGAGAACTCGGGGTAGCGCTTCTCCCACTCGGGGATGGCAGCCAAGTCCTCGGGCTTGGTGCCGCGGTAGGCGTAGGCGGTGTCGGCTTGGCCGGGATAGACAATCTCCACATTCTCAATCCGCACATTCTCAATCCGCAAACCGGGGCATCCCACGATGCTGCTGGGTGAGATGTTGCGCGGCAGATCTTCCACGGGGCCCTCGTAGCTGTAGCCCGCGTCGGGCTTGTCGAAGGGCACTTCGGCGTACATGTTCTTGATGACGATGTCCTTCACGCAAGGCTCCACGGTGCCGGTGTTGCGGGGCGAGAAGCGCAGGAAGATGGGGTTGCCGGTGTGGATGCTGCGCAAGCCGTCCACCTCGATGTCCTCCACATGGCCGCCGTCGACGCTGGCGATGGTGATGGCGCTGCGGTAGGTGTCCTTGATGGTGATGTCCTTGAAGCGAAAATGGCGGAAGGTGCCTCGGGTGAGGGTGCCGAACTTGATGCCGTTGGCGCTGCTGCGCCCTATGCAGTGCTCTACCAATACGTTCTCGCTCACGCCGCCGGTGTTGTGGCTCTTGAAGCAATAGGCGTCGTCCGAGGCGTCGATGTAGCAGTCGCGGATGACCACATCCTGGCAGTCCACCACGTCCAGTCCGTCGTTGTTCCAATAGCATTTGGCATCCACGCGGATGCCTTCTATCAGCAGGTTGCGGCAGCGGTCGTACTCCTGGCACCAGTTGGCGGGATCCTTGAGGGTGATGCCGGAGATGACCACGTTCTCGCATTCGCGGAAATGGATGTTCTGCGGGCGGTTCGACTCGTTGCAGCGGTCGTATTTCAGCGGGTCTTTCAGCAGTCCCAGGTGCACGGCGGCGACGGCGTTGTTGGCCACCTCGAAGCCGCGCCCGTCGATGGTGCCTTCGCCCACGATGGACACGTCGTGCTGCCTCACGGCAAACACAAAGGCCATGAGTCGGCACACCGAGTCTTTCACATAGTCGAAGGGGTTGGTCGACCCCAGCAGCACGGCGCCCGAGTCGAGCCAAAGCTTGACGCCGCTCTTGAGGTAGATCGAGCCGCACACATAGCGTCCTGCCGGCAAGGCCACGGTGGCCTGGCGGCCTGTGGCGAGATAGTAGGCCGAAGCGCTGTCGATGGCGGCCTGGAGGCTTCGGGTGCAAAGGGTAGTGCCGTCGGCACGGGCTCCAAATTGGGTGACATTATAGGTCTGCGCTTGGGTTGAGGCCGCAACAGATAGCAGTGCCATGAGGAGGGCGAGGGTTATTGGCTTCATATAATTATGTATTAGTAGAACAGGATTGGACCGACAAGCCCGGCGGGAGTGGTGGGCACGTTGCGTTTGAGCACGAAGTGCTGTACTACCTTGTTGTCGGTGAGGGTGTGGACGTAGTTGTTCAGCGTGGTGGTGACTTTGATTTCGATGGTGTTGTCTCCTGTGCGGAAAAGTCCTTCGAGGTTGCAGTATTTGCGCTCGCCGTACCACTGCGTGCCGCAGTCGTGGCCGTTCACGCGCAGCTCGCAGATGTCGTATACCTCTCCCAGCCACAGGCAGCCGAGGCTCGCTGGAGTGTAGGTGATGCCTTGCTCCTCGTCCACCACTACCGAGTCAAGGTGGAAATGGGCGGTGTAGGTGGCGGTGCCTGAGAAGTCGGCAAACGGGGTCTCACGCAGGTCTCTTAGCTCATCCATCACCGTGTCGCGCGTCCAGTCCTCGATGGCGTGCTGCAGATGCACCTGCCACCGCATGGGTATGGAGAACTGGTGTTCGCCTTCGTCGTAGTCGGAATGCCACGCTTGCGCGTCGCCTTTGGGCTGATTGTCGAAGATGACCAGCAGCGTCTGGCATGGTGCAAGGTAAAGCCAAGTGCTTCCATCCTCCAGCTCCAGCAGGCGCTTCTCGTCATTGCCAGGGTCATAGACCCAGGCGGTGCGGTTTTGCGTCATCTCTTCCGCAAAGCGGATATTCGATGCCACGCCTTGGCGCAGGTTGGCGTTGACAAAGAGGAAGATATCCTCGCCCGAGTCGCCTTTGTAGTGGTTCTGCAGCAAGTAGCGGTCGGGCTGCTCAATGGTCACGGCGTGGGGCAGGTTGGCCGTCAACATCGTCCATCCGAAGGAGTCGAACAGTTTGCCTTCGTTGGGTTTGGTTGTCATCACACACTCCCCGTCGCGGTAATATTTGAATCCTTCGTCGGGGTTCACTTCCACCAGCATCTTGTATCGGGCCCCCATGCCTTTTTCCAGCATGCGTCGGGTGATGAGGTCGCAGTTGCCGCCATGCTTGTGTATGGCTTCCCACAGCAGCTGCACTTGCCCGTAGATGCTCCCCTTGGGGTAGTTGGGGAACGGTTCGGTCTGCACGCCATAGTCGGCCCACAGGTCTTCCATCGGCAGCACGATGGCGATGTCCGTCTGCATCTCGGCATGCTGCAGTATCCTGCTGATGCGGGCGCGGTAGTCGTTGAGTAGGTGGAAATAGGGCCACCAGGTGTTCTGCTCGTTGTAGTAGCTGCCATACTGCACCCAGCCGGGGAATCCAGCCTCGGGGGGCATATAATTGAATCCGTGCCACACCGAATGGGTGGTGCCGGAGAAGGCGCTCATGTCGCTGCCCAGCTTGAGCAGTTCCAGCGTGGTTTCGAACATGCGGTAGGTGTTGGTCATCTCCTCGGCGCTCACGATGCGGCGGCCTGTCTGATGTGCGGCCGACGATACATACTTGTTGATCATCGTATAGGCGCGGCCGCGACGGTAGTCCTCGTCGCCCATCTCCTCGCCGATGCGGTGGCGCAGGTAGTTGGTGGTCCAGCTCTCGCCCTCGGGGATGTCGTAGCCCAGCGAGCTCTCCAGCGGGAAGAACCCGCGGCCGTAGGCCTGTGCTCGTGCCTTCACTCCCTGGATGTGGCACCAGTCGAGGAAAGTTTGGGTATATCTTTCGTCCAGCAGCTCGGCCTTGGTCAGCTCAAAGTCGTAGCGCGCCTTGCGCACCTGTTCCTTGAATTCTTGGCTCTGTACCGCGCCGTACTCGTAGCTCACCACGTCGCCTAGCCGTCCCACCTTGAACATCGTGAAGGGCAGCCACGGCATCAGGTCGTAGCCCCTGCGCTTGCGGAACTCCTCGGCGAAATCGTCCGTCCAGTTGCTTCCCTCCAGTTCCATGCTGTCAACGAAATAGGCCCTTATCCACCTTTTCATCGGTCCTAGCCGCCGTTCCAGCCGCTGCGACATGTGGTCCAGGTATCGCTGCACTGCGTCGCGGTTCATGTGGTCGAGTATGGGCCCCGAGGCTCCGGGGGCGCCGTTAATGACGCTGGCAAACGAGCGGCAGCGCACCAACGCGTAAAGGTATCCGTGAAAGTGCTCTATCTTGATGGGGTCGGCCATCGCGGCGCTCCCCTCAGCGGCCTTCAGCGGCAGCGTCGTCACCTGCGAGAGAGAGCTCAGTGTGTCGGGGGTGAGCAGCAGCGCGACCAGCTCGAACTGCCGGTCGTCGTTTTTCACCGTCACCTGCGGGTCCACCGCGTCGAAGATGTTTTGCCGCGAGATTGCCGTGTCGCCGTCGATGTGCACCGCGAGGGTCAGCATCACCTGCGCCCGCTCTTCCATGGGCAGCGTCTCGGTGCCGAAGGGCCACCCGCTGCCTACCAGCAGGTCGCAGCCCATGCCCAGCCGCCTGGCCTCGCGCAGTGTGGCTTCGAGGGCGTCGAGCCATTCCTCGCTCAGCCACACCAGCGGCTTCTTGCCCAGGTCGTCGCACCGCTTGGCGGGAAACTCTATGGGGTTGATTTCCACGCCGCCGATGCCCGCCTCGTGCAGCACCCTCAGCTCCCGCTTCAGCTCCACGGTGTCCACCATGTCGCCGTTCCACCACCACCGCACCCAGGGGCGATAGGCGTCCTCCTCGGGTATCTGTGCCACGGATATCGCTGACAATAAGGTCAATAATAGGGCAAAAAGCATTTTTTTCATGTTGCAAATTTACAAAAAAAAAGCCATTCGGCAACGATTTTTTTCTACCATTGGAAAAAATGTCGTACCTTTGCACCCAGATTCCGAGCGGATGGAAATCGTTAGGGGTGCTGACTGCCAGCGCGTTGCTTGCTTTCGGCTGAGATTAAACCCTTGACCTGATCCGGATAATACCGGCGGAGGAAAATGATTTATGAATAAAAAAAGTTTCTCTATCGCATCGCAAAGCCGCATGCTTTGCCGCATCGCCCCTGGGGCGGTCCTGTTCCTATTAGTTATCCTTTCCAACGGCGCCCTCCGCGCCCAAAACGACACCGTGCGCACCCTCGACGAGGTGCTCGTCCGCGACGCCCGTGCCGGCGAGCATTCCCCCTTTGCCGCCACCACGCTCTCGCGCCAGCAGCTCGAGGAGTCCAAGGCCGAGGTCAGCATCCCCTTCATCGTCGAGCTGCAGCCTTCCGTCGTCGTCTCCGGCGAGAATGGCCGCCTCGGCGAGACCTCCATGCGCATCCGTGGCGTCGACGCCTCGCGCATCAATGTCAACATCAACGGCATCACCCTCAACGACCCCGAGTCGCAGAGCATCTTCTGGACCAACATCCCCAACCTTGGCGGCATGGCGCAGAGCCTCCAGGTGCAGCGTGGCGTGGGCAACAGCAACGGCGGCACCGCCTCCTTCGGCGGCACCATCAGCCTCCAGACCCTCAACGCCGCCGAGAGCCCCTACGCCCAGGCCGACCTCGCCGCAGGCAGCTGGAACACCCGCCAGTACGGCATCTCCGCCGGCACCGGCATCTCGCCTCGCGGCTTCGCCTTCGACATCGCCTATTGCGGCCAGTCCACCGACGGCTTCATCCGCGGCGGCTTCGCCGACCAACACTCGCTCTTCGCCACCGCCAGCCGCTATGGCCGCCGCTCGCTGCTCAAGGCCGTAGCCATCATCGGAAGCCAGCAGACCGGCATCACCTGGAACGGCGAGGATGCCGCCACCCTCGACGCCGACCCCTCCTACAACAGCGCCGGTCGCTACACCGATGCCTTCGGCAATGTCTTTTTCTACCCCGAGGAGTCCGACAACTACAACCAGCGCCGCTACCAGCTCTACTATTCCTATCTGATAGACAGCGCATGGAGCCTCAAGGCTGTCGTCGACTACACCCACGGCGACGGCTTCTACGAGGAATACAAGGACGATCGCTCCTTCGCCAAATACAACCTCTCCACCCCCGGCAAGGCCGACTTCATCCACCGCAAGCAGGAGGCAAACGGCGCCTACACCGCCAACCTGGCTGCCCAGTATGAGGGCTCCCGCGCCACCCTTTCTTTCGGCCATACCTTCCTCTATTTCCATGCCGACCACTTCGGCCGCATCGTCTGGTGTCAGGATACCGCCCTCGCCCGCCTCCTCGGCAGCCAGCACGAGTGGTACCGCAACCAGGCCGTCAAGTCCGATGCCACCTCCTACGCCCGCTGCGACTACCGCCTCTCTTCGCGCGCCAACATCTATGCCGACCTCCAGTTCCGCTATGTCGACTACCGTCTCAACGGCTTTGCCGACGACCTCTTCGACATGGATTTCCGCGAGCGTTACCCCTTCTTCAACCCCAAGGTCGGTGCCTCTTTCCGTCCCACTGACAAGGACCGCCTCACTTTCCTCGCCGCCCTCTCGCACCGCGAGCCCACGCGCAGCGACATCAAGGATGCCATCGGCCGCGGCGACACCGTGCGCCCCGAGGCGCTGCTCGACATCGAGCTCGGCTACACCCGCACCCTCTCCCGCGCCTCCTTCGGCACCAACCTCTACGCCATGCTCTACCGCGACCAGCTCACCCCCTCCGGCGTCCTCAGCAGCAGCGGCTACGCCCTCATGGAGAATGTCGACAGCTCCTACCGCCTCGGCATCGAGCTCTTCGGCGGCGTCCGCCTAGCCCCCTGGCTGCGTCTCGACGCCAACGCCACCCTCTCCACCAACAAGATTGTCAACTACCGCTATACCGACTTCGACGAAGGCGACAGCCAGCTGCGCGACCTCGTCGCCAACACCGACCTCGCCTATTCGCCCAACTTCGTCGGCGCCGCCGTCGCCACCATCGAGCCTTGGGGCGACCTCAAGTTCCTCCTCACTGCCAAATATGTCGGCAGCCAGTACCTCGACAACACCTCCCGCGACTGCTTCCGTCAGGATGCCTACCTCCTCCTCAACGCCAAGGTCGGCTACACCTGGCACCTCCAGCGCGGCGGCGAGCTAGAGGCCCAGCTAGCCGTCAACAACCTCCTCAACCGCTCCTACCGCATCGGTGCCTGGGCTGCCGACGACTGCTGGGACGGCGCCTACTACCACTATGCCGGCTGGTACCAGCAGCCCGGCACCAACCTCCTCCTCCGCCTCTCCCTCCGCATGTGATAGGAATAGTCGCAAAAAGAATATTGCATCAAGTATCAAAAAAAAAGGGTGTGCATCGTTGGCACACCCTTTTTGTATTTCAAGATAACCCAGTGATTTGAAGAGAATCATGGCTTGAAATTATT
>X415_White_Rhinoceros__coassemble_69_pt1 | contig 30841 bp, 22 predicted proteins | sample X415_White_Rhinoceros__metabat2_low_PE_004 | metagenome-assembled genome bin X415_White_Rhinoceros | reverse complement strand
ATTTAACACTTAACATTAAAGAAAGATGAAGTTTATCGGTGCTCATGTGAGTGCAAGCGGCGGCATTGGCAACGCAGTTCTCAACGCAGAGGCTATCGGGGCCAATGCCTTCGCCCTTTTCACCCGCAACCAGCGGTCGTGGGTGAGCAAGCCGCTCTCCCTCGACGAGATACACACCTTTCAGCAGCTCATTGTGGAACGTGGTTTTTCGCCCAAACATATTCTCCCGCACGACAGCTACCTCATCAACCTCGGCTGTCCCGACGAGGAGAACCTTCTCAAGTCGCGCAACGCTTTCCTCGACGAGATGGTGCGCTGCCAGCAGTTGGGACTCCCGCTGCTCAACTTCCATCCCGGCAGTCACCTCAACAAAGTAGGGGAGGATGAGTGCCTCGATCAGATAGCCCGCGAGATCAACCTTGCGTTGAGCCAGACCGAGGGCGTCACCGCAGTCATTGAGAACACCGCCGGACAGGGCAGCAACCTCGGCTTCAAGTTCAGCCAGATAGCCCGCATCATCAGCGGTATCGACGATAAGAACCGCGTGGGTGTCTGCATCGACACCTGCCACACCTTTGCCGCCGGTTATGACCTCAGTACCGAGATGGGCTACCAGTTCACCATGGAAGAATTCGAGCAAGAGATAGGATTCCAATACCTCCGCGCCATACACCTCAACGACAGCAAGAAAGGCTGCGGCAGCCGCGTCGACCGCCACGAAACTCTGGGCAACGGCTGCATCGGACGCGATTTCTTTGCCCGCTTCATGGCCGACAGCCGCTTCGACGACATGCCCATCATCCTTGAAACCCCCGAACCCTCCCTATGGGCCCAAGAAATCGCTTGGCTAAGAGGATTGATATAATGTTAAATGTTAAGTGGTAAATGGTAAATCAGGCTGACGCCAGCCAAGTATGCCATAATTATTAATAGCTTCAGTTTTTCAACTCTTGCGCCACCATTCGCGCGACGCGGAGCTTGAGGTAGCTGTATCGTCCTTCGAAGTTCTCGTAGACGCTTTTCAGCGGTGGGATGTCGGGGAAGTCGAGCATGTACTGCACGATCTCGTCTTGCTCCTCCTGCGACACCACGAGGTCGGGATCCATAACTTGGTTCTCAATGGCGGTGAGCAGGTAGCCCTCTACAGTGCTTGTCGCGCGCAGCATCTCGCCGGCAATGTCCTCGATGCCCTTGCCTTCGGCAAACAGCCTTACGGCATGCAAGTAGGGAGGCTCCTTGTGAGAATTCTGTGCCTCGCAGTAGTCCTCTACCAACTGCACTAGTTCTACGCCGTATTTCGCCACCTTGGCAGCACCTAGTCCGGGTATCTTCAGCAGTTCCTTGCCGGTGCGCGGCAGCATGTCGGCGATGGCCAGTAGGCTCTTCTGGTGCAGGATGGTGAAGGCGGGCATGGCCTCCTCTTTTGACTTCTGCTTGCGCCAGCGGGTGAGAATCTTCACCAGCTTGGGGTTCTTGCTGTCGGCGTAGACCTCCTCCTCGGAGGCCTTCTTCACCTTCTTGGGGCCTTGCAGCGAGAAGTCGACCTTGGCCTTCTGGTACTTGGCGATGTCGAAGCCCGATGCTTGTACCACCTTCATCACCGCCTGTTTCATGCCGCTGGCAGAGAGGTACTGCTCGCCGTCCTCTTTAAGCCGCTTGGCCACCTCTTTGTTGTCGGTAGAGAGGCGAAGCGTTGGATATACAATGTCATCGATGTCACTGAGTTGCTGCAAGAAATAGGACGTTGCCTTGGCGATGCGCTCGGCTTGGAGGCTGTCGTGGTCGGGCTGCTGCCCGATGGAGGCCAACTGGCGGCGGAAACGGTCGGCCACCGTCATGAGGTTGTTGATCTCGTTGCTGTAGAGGTTGGAGAGCGCAGCGGCTTGAGCGGGATAGGTGGTGCGTAGGTTTTCCTGGAAGAGCCGCTCGAGCCGCTCTACCTGGTGCTGCAAGAGGCTGAAGTCGAATAGTTCGAATAACACGTCGTAGTAGTATTGCACTCGGTAGCCTTCCAGTTGATCTATGGCGACTTCAGGCGGGGTGATGGTACTGTTGAACTGGCTGATGTCGCTGCAGTCGAATGCATTGCGTGAAGAGATAGGAGACAAAAGCGTGAGTCCTTCGAGGCTTCGGCAACGGCTTAGCGCTACGTAGACCTGACCGTAGGTGAAGGCGGCAGCGGCATCGACCTGTACGCGGTCGAAAGTCAACCCTTGTGCCTTATGGATGGTGATGGCCCATGCGGTTTTGAGCGGATATTGGGTGAACGTACCGTCGATCACTTGCTTGATTTCGTTGTCTTTGGGGTCGAGCTCGTATTTGACGTTTTCCCACTGTTCCCGTTCCACGAAGATGCTGTCGCCCTCTTCGTCGATTACGACGACATAGAGTCGGCTGTTGCCATTGTCGTCGGTCTCCTCCTTGATGCCCTCCACTGTGCCAATTTTGCCATTGTAGTAGCGATGGGCGCCGCTGCTGTCGTTTTTCACGAACATTACCTGTGTGCCGGGTTTGAGCACCAGGGTGGTGTCGGTGGGGGCTGCGCTCTCGGGGAAATTGCCGTCGATGGTTGCGTTGAGCGTGAAAGGAGCGGAGGTCAGCGCATTGAGCCGTTGCTGGTTCACGCGGTCAGCTTGGTAGTTGTGGGTGGTGAGCAGGATGGGTTCCTGCTGCCCTTTTTCGGTGTGTGGTGGCATCACGCGGGCGTTGAGGGTGTCGAGCGTAGGCTGGTCGAAATTGTTGTCACGGATATTGTTGAGCAGCTGCACGAAGGCGGGATCCTGCTGGCGGTAGATAGTGGTGAGCTGGATGGTGATATAGTGGGTGCGTTGGAGAGCCTTGCTGTGAAAGAAGAACGGCGATGGGTAGACGCGGTCCATGTAAGGTTTCTCGTCATCGGTGACCACGGGGGCGAGCTGTTGGATGTCGCCGATGAGGAGGAGCTGCACGCCGCCGAAAGGCTTGCTGCTGTGGCGGTAGCGGCGGAGGGCGGCGTCGACGGCGTCGAGGAGGTCGGCGCGCACCATGCTGATTTCGTCGATGATGAGCAGTTCGAGTGTGCGGATGAGGTCTATTTTAGCCTTGCGTAGCTGCTTTTTCTGGTCGGGCATCTGGTATTCTGTCACTAGTTCTGGTATGTCGGGAAGGTATGGGCAGAAAGGCAGCTGGAAGAAGCTGTGGATAGTGACGCCGCCGGCGTTGACGGCAGCGACGCCGGTGGGGGCGAGCACCACATTGCGTTTGTTGCAGTGGGTAGTGATATGGTGGAGGAACGTGGTTTTCCCAGTGCCGGCCTTGCCGGTGAGGAAGATAGAAACCCCCGTCTCCATCACATATCGTTCGGCGAGTTCTATTTGTGGGTTGCGATCCATGGCGTTGCGTTCATTCTTTAAATGAAAATAACGCCCAGCCCCAAGAAAAATTGCCTTGTCCCCGACATTTATTTTTGCGGTGAAATAAAGTTTATGTCAAAAAAAAATCGTATCTTTGCAAATTAGTGTGGCTTGTAGACTGCACTGCAATATATTGATAATAAATAATTAATAAGTAAAATACAAAATAGCAAATGGCAAATTTTTTGTCTAAATTGTTTGGCACTAAAGCCGACCGTGACCTCAAAGAGGTGAAGCCGATGCTCGATGCCATCAAAAAAATCTACCCCGAAATCCAACAGCTCTCCAACGATGAACTGCGTGCCAAGACCATTGAGTTTAAGGAGCGCATCAGTAAGGAGGTGGAGGCCGAAGAGTCTGAGCTCACTACCCTCCGCCAACGCATTGAGGAGGAATACGACATGGATGTCAGCGAGAAAGAGGATATCTACAAACGTATCGAGAAACTTGAAAAGGAGTCGTACGACAAGACTCAAGCCGTTCTCAACGAAATCCTTCCAGAGGCTTTCAGCGTGGTCAAGGAAACCGCACGTCGCTTTGCCGAGAACGAGACTGTGGTGGTCACAGCCACCGATCACGACCGCGAGTTGGCAGTGAAGCGCGACAGTGTGACGATTGAGGGCGACAAGGCCGTTTACCAAAACAGCTGGATGGCCGGCGGCAACCTCATCAAATGGGATATGGTCCACTACGACGTGCAGCTCATCGGCGGTTCGGTGCTGCACAGCGGCAAGATTGCCGAGATGGCCACCGGCGAGGGCAAGACCCTCGTGGCCACGCTGCCCGTATACCTCAACGCGCTGCCCGGCAAGGGCGTACACGTGGTCACCGTCAACGACTACCTCGCCAAGCGTGACTCGGAATGGATGGGCATGCTCTATGAGTTCCACGGCCTCAGCGTGGACTGCATCGACAAGCATGAGCCCCACAGCGACGAGCGCAAGGCAGCCTACAACGCCGACATCACTTTCGGCACCAACAACGAATTCGGCTTCGATTACCTTCGCGACAACATGTGCCGAAATCCCGAAGAACTCGTCCAGCGCGGCCACAACTATGCCATCGTCGACGAGGTGGACTCGGTGCTTATCGACGACGCCCGTACCCCCCTCATCATCAGCGGTCCCACGGGCAAAGACGACGAAGACCAGGAGTTTGACCGTTTCAAGCCTGTCATCGAAAAACTCTACAATGCCCAGCGCGTGCTAGTCACTAAGGTACTCGCCGACGCAAAGACCCAGTTGGCCCAGCATCCCGATCCCAAGCCCGAAGAGGAAGCCGCCAAGCTGCTGCTCCGCGCCTACCGCGGCCTGCCTAAGAACAAGGCCCTCATCAAGTTCCTCTCCGAGACCGGCATCAAGACCATCCTCCAGCGTACTGAGAATTTCTACATGCAGGAGCAGAATAAATACATGCACATCATCGACGATGACCTTTATTTCGTCATCGATGAGAAGAACCGCACCGTAGAACTCACCGACAAGGGCATGGACTTCCTCACCGACATGGGCGAGGACCGCAACTTCTACCAGTTGCCCGACATTGGCAGCATGATTGCCGAGCTGGAGCACGAGAATCTCTCCCCCGAGGAGAAGGCTGCCCGTAAGGAGAAGATCTTTAGCGACTACGCCATCCAGAGCGACCGTGTGCACACCGTCGACCAGCTCCTCAAGGCCTACGCCCTCTTCGAGAAGGATGTTGACTACATCGTCGACGAGAACAAGCAGGTGAAAATCGTGGACGAGCAGACCGGCCGTATCATGGAGGGACGCCGTTGGAGCGACGGCCTTCACCAAGCCGTAGAGGCCAAGGAGAACGCCAAGGTGGAGGCTGCCACGCAGACCTATGCCACCATCACGTTGCAAAACTATTTCCGCATGTACAAGAAACTCGCCGGCATGACCGGTACTGCCGAGACCGAGGCTGGTGAGTTCTGGGATATCTACAAGCTTGACGTGGTGGTCATTCCCACCAACCGCCCCATCGCACGCGACGACATGGATGACATGATCTATAAGACCAAGCGAGAGAAGTACAAGGCAGTTATCGACGAGGTGGAACGACTCCGTTCCATTGGCCGTCCCGTGCTGGTCGGCACCACCAGCGTCGAGACTTCAGAACTGCTCAGCAAGATGCTCAAGATGAAACGCATCGAGCACGACGTCCTCAACGCCAAACTGCACCAGAAAGAGGCCGATATCGTGGCCCATGCCGGCGAACCCGGCCATGTGACCATCGCCACCAACATGGCAGGACGTGGTACCGACATTAAGCTCCGCGGTGATGTCAAGGAGAAGGGCGGCTTGGCCATCATCGGCACCGAGCGTCACGAGTCGCGCCGTGTAGATCGCCAGCTTCGCGGCCGTGCCGGCCGTCAGGGCGACCCCGGCAGCAGCCTATTCTTCGTCTCCCTTGAAGATGACTTGATGCGTATCTTCGGCTCCGACCGCATTGCCTCCGTGATGGACCGCATGGGCCTCCAGGAGGGCGAGGTCATACAGCATAGCATGATCACCAAGCAGATTGAGAAGGCTCAGAAGAAGGTAGAAGAGAACAACTTCGGCATGCGTAAGCGCCTGCTTGAATACGACGACGTGATGAACAACCAGCGTACCGTCATCTACAACAAGCGCCGCAATGCACTTTATGGCGACCGCCTCAGCATTGACATCAGCAATATGTTCTATGACACTTGCTCGCTGCTTTACGACGATGCCATTGAGAGCCACGACTGGGAAGGCTTCAAGATGGAGATGATCCGCGTCTTTGCCCTCGAGGTACCCTTCACCGAGAAGGAACTCTTCAATGCTCGTCGTTCAGAAGCCATCCAAAAACTCTACGATATGGTCTATGCCACCTATAAGGAGCGCATGGCCAAGATCAGCGAGCTGGCCTATCCTTTCATCAAGCGCATCTACGAAAATACCCGTTATATCAATGTGGCCTTCCCCATCACAGACGGTAAGAAGACGCTCAACGTGGTGACGCCCGTCAAGAAATCATACGACAACAACGGCCGCGAGGTGCAACTCAGCATCGAAAAGGGCATCACCCTCGCCATCATCGACGACCTTTGGAAAGACCATCTGCGCGAACTCGACGATCTGAAGACTTCTGTCCAGAACGCCAGTTACGAGCAGAAGGATCCTCTCCTGATCTACAAGTTTGAGAGCTTCAACCTGTTTGAGAAGATGCTGCTTGAGATTAACCGCGAAATCAGCTCTTTCCTCATCCGTGCCAGCCTGCCTATCAAGGAGGACAACGACATGCACGAAGCACGCCAGCCTAAGCGCGACAATCGTGGCCTAAGCGCCCACCATGACAGCACCGCCACCGATACCCAACGCGCCATGGATCAGGCCGCCCGCCAACAGACTGGTGAACGTCCAAAGCCCATGCCCGTGCATGTGGAGAAAAAAATCGGCCGCAATGACCCCTGTCCCTGTGGCAGCGGCAAGAAATACAAAAACTGCTGCGGAAGAGACTTGGACTAAAATATTTTGGATAAAAAGAATACGCCGTCCATCGTTTGATGGACGGCGTTTCTTTTAATTTAAGAATTCAGATTAAAAATGATGAATGGATTTTTCGGGCTACTAGGACTATTTTGGAATCTTGACCTTTGACTCTTGACCTTAGTCGTTTGACTGATTATGTCGGAGGAAGCCTTTGGAAATAAAAAAATATAAATTATAAATCGCACAGCAGATGGCCACAGTCAGCAACGGGGTGAGAAGGTAGTCGATGGAGGCAAGGATGGCGCTGCTTGGCGGGAAGAGTGCTTTCACTTGGCGCATGACGTAGGTTAGGAAGAAGACATGCGACAGGTAGACGAACATTGTAGAGCGGGCGGCCCACGTGTGTTCTTGCAAACATCCCTTACGCATCAGCCAGCCACAAAGGTTGAACATCGTGGCCATGGCGGGTACAATATAGAGGACTCTTATCCACTGCGGTCTTCCTCCGTGCATTTCAAGCCACACCACCACGACGCCCATCGCCACTGCCGCCATTGCTGAGGGAAGGGCCCATGGTCGCAACGTGCGCTTGATGCTGAGGCCTTCGATGCTGAATGTGGCTCCTAACGCAAACCACAATGTGCTCCAACTCGAGAATCCATGAAGCGGTATCCACCATTGACAGATAGCTAACACCGACACCACAGCCACGAGTACCCATCGCATTCGGCGTATGAGACAATAGAGCAGCGGCGCCATGATGTCGAGCACGATAAGGTCTCGGAGGAACCACGTCGGCACCAGCACAGGCGTTGTCACACCGTTAGGCATGGTGCGCGAGTCCCACAACATGTGCCAGCCGCCCATCCTGTTTAGCCTTGCCAGCCAGCCGGACCAATCGCCTTGGATCAGGGCGGGAGCCAGTGTCGGCCAGGTGGTGTGAAGGACGTAGAGGATGTTCCAAACAAGATAAGGAATGAGCAGTGTGCTCACCCTGCGGCGCATCTTTTGACCATAAAGACGCCAGTTCCATCGCTGCATGCTGAGGAAGAAAAAAAAGCCTGCGATGAGGAAGAACATCGGCACCGCGAAATCTCCCAACGAGTGCGAGAAGGCTACGCGGAGCACTTCATAGCCCCATTGAGACGTGAAAGGTTGTGCCAACGCGGCCTTAGAGATGGCAGGCCCGTAGCTGTGGATGAATACCACGACCACGGCCAATGGGAACCGCAGTCGGCTCAGAATGTCGCTGTCGTGAATGGCTGATTGGGGCATGCATTAGCTAATCGGCACGCGGCGATCGATGCCGAAGCTCATTGGGGAGACTTTCAGCACGGGGGCGAACTGGAGACGCTTCCATTCGTTGATGCGCACCTTGCGGAGTACCATGGCGACCACTTCGGGATCGTAGCCCTCTTCGACGATTTCGTCTTGGCACATCTGCTCTTCAAGGTGGAGGTTGAGAATGGCGTCGAGCACGCTGTAGTCTGGCAGCGAGTCGGTGTCCTTCTGACCGGGGCGCAGTTCGGCCGATGGGGGTTTCTGTATGGTGTTGATGGGGATGCGTTCCTCGTCACGGTTGATGTATTCGGCTAGTTCGTATACCTCGGTCTTATAGAGGTCTCCGATGACGCTGATGCCGCCGCAGCTGTCTCCATAGAGAGTGCCGTAGCCCATTGCGGCCTCAGATCGGTTGGTAGTATTCAATGCCATAGCGCCGAATTTGTTGGCATAGCTCATCACGATGGTGCCGCGGATGCGTGCTTGCATGTTTTCTTCGGTCACATCCTCGGCGCGGTCGCCGAAGACGGGTTTCATGCTTTCGCGCAGGGTGTCGAACATCGGCTTGATGGGCACGATGTCGTAGCTCACGCCCAGGTTGGTGGCTAGGTCGATAGCGTCCTTCACACTGTGGTCAGTGCTGTATTGCGACGGCATGAGGATGCCGTGTACGTTTTCAGGGCCGATGGCGTCGGCAGCAAGCACGCACACCATAGCGCTATCCATGCCGCCCGAAAGTCCGAGCACGGCACGTTGAATATGGTTTTTGGAAAAATAGTCGCGCAGGCCCATTACCAGCGCCTTGTAGACCAGTTCTACGGCTTCGGGCTTTTCGTCCTCGCACTCCTCCATCAGCTGAAGGTCCACGCTCTTGGCATAATTTTCAAAATAGGGAAACTGACACAGTACTTGACCGGCGGCGTTGAGCGCCATGCTGCCGCCAGCGAATAGGAAGCTGCCTTCGCCGCCGATGCGATTGACGAACACAAGTGCGGCATTGAGGTTTTCAACAATCTTGTGCATGCGGTAGCGAATGCGGTAGGGTTTATTGTAGTCGAACACGTTGCATCCGCAGCAGATCACCACATCGGGCTGCTCGATGTGTGATTTGGAGAGTTCTTTCAGATCTTCATAAAAACCGATGGCTATCTGCTGCTCTTGATATTGAATGACTTGCACGCCTTCTCCGCGCACGAAATATTTCTGCTCGTCGGGAGCGAGGTATTTCTTGGTGATGATGCCGCGGATGGCGCAGTTCTGGATGAAGACGATGGCGTTGCAAAGGCCTTTGTCTTGAATTTGCAGCGGCATGCCGATAAGGAAGGCTCGGTGCTCGGATTTCTGGATGAGTTCTTGCAGACAGGCTTGGGCACGTTTCTGGATGTCTGTGTAGGCTACCGAGCCGAACAGTGGCGAACCGCATAGGGTGCAGGCTGGGAATACGGTCAGTAATGCCTCGTGGCTCTCGGGGGCCTCAAGCTCTTCGAGAATCCAATGCAAGTTCTCCTCAGGATTGTTGGTGATGACGTCGTGTTGTACTATATGAATATTCATTTCTATAAAAAATTGTCGACTGCCGAGCCGCGGCGGGAAGAGCCAAAAGCCAAACAATCAGTGGTTTCTTATCGTTACTATGATTAATAATATGAGTGCAAAAATACGAAAAATATTGTGAATTTGCAGAAAAAGTTGAAGGGCCATGGACGATGGTCTTGTTGCGGTGGGGTATCGCCAATGTTGAGATAAAGGAGAGAAAATTAATTCTCAATCCCGATTTTTATTTGTATCTTTGTGCTGATATTGATCGTGATAAAATACTTCTAAGATGATTGCTATTGCGTTTATTATGAATATAATAGTGAATTATTATTAGTCTATTGCCATTCATTAAATCAATTTAATTACACAAGTTCACATAATTAATAGAATAATTGAAATGAATAAATGAAGCAGCTCCTGTCTTTTTTATTAAGGTTTTTTATGGTCACCATGTTGCTCTTCCTCGGACAGAAAGCGGTGTTTATGGTTTTTAATGCATCGTATGGTGAAGGGTTGGCTATTGGCGACTGGCTGGCTGTGCTGTGGCATGGAATGCGATTGGATTTGGTCGTCACCTGTTATTTGATGGTGATACCGATATTAGTGACAGCGGTGGCAGCCTTCATAAAACGTTGCTCTTTGCGCAAATGGCTGTCATGGTGGTATGTGATTGCCGGTATTGCCATGTCGTTGGCTTTCCTAGCCGACATGGTACTTTATAATTACTGGGGATCTAAGCTAGATGTGGCAGACTTGATTTATGCCCGAAATCCTCAAGATTTGCTGGCTAGTTTCACCTGGTGGCAGTTGTTAGGAATTTTCGCTGGCGTGTTGGGTCAGGTATTAATCGTGTTGTGGGTTTGGTTTTGGGCTACTCCTAAGTGCGTAGAACGTTGTAGAAAACCTATGGTCTATTTCGTGTTGGCATTGTTGCTGTTGGGGGCTGATTTTGTTGGCATGCGTGGCGGCATAAATGTATCTACAGCCAATCCTAGCTATGCCTATTTCTCTGATAATAAATATTTGAATCATGCGGCGTTGAATCCTTTTTTCAACATTCTGAATTCGATGTCTAAAACTGAAAAATTGGATGAGGAGTTTGTCTCAATGTCCGAGGTTGAGATGCAACGGTTGACAAAGAATTTATTTAGTTCGTCAAGCAGTATTGCCGACACGCTGCTTTCCAACCGTAGGCCCAACATTATTCTGCTAATTTGGGAGGGAGGTGGTAGCCTCATGACCGAGAACGATTCTGTAGCTCCTTGTTTTGGCCGAATGAAAGAAGAAGGGGTGTTCTTTACCAATTGTTATGCCAACAATTTCCGTACAGACCGTGGATTGGTGTCGATTTTGAATGGCTGGCTTGCATTGCCGACTACATCAGTGATGAAAATGAGTGGGTTATGCGGTAAATTGCCTTCTATTGCTCGACACCTGAAGTCTGCAAACTATAATACTGCCTTTTATTATGGAGGCGATATTGATTTTACCAATATGCGTGGCTATTTGTATGAAACAGATTATGACAAGGTGTGTGGAATCGAGTCTTTTGGAACGTTGCCGACCAATAGCAAGTGGGGCGTTCATGATGAGCATTTTTTGGATATGAAGAATTTTGATTTTACGAACCATCCATTTTTTGTAACCTTGCTTACCCTGAGCAGCCACGAGCCGTGGACTGTGCCTTATCGCAAATTAATAGACGACAGGGCTAATTCTTTCGCCTATGCCGATTCTTGCATAGGCGTCTTTGTGGAAAACATGAAGAAGTCTGAGTTGTGGGATAATCTATTGTTGATCATTGTGCCAGACCATGGAGTTGGCTGCAATGGGGTTTCTGTGGCCGATATTCGAGCTTCTCGAATTCCAATGTTATGGCTTGGTGGGGCAATAAAGAAACCCCAAAATGTAGACTGCTTAATGAATCAAAGTGATTTGGCTGCAACACTGATGGCACAAATGGGACTATCTGCTGACGATTTTATTTTTAGCAGAAATGTGCTGAACCCCAATTATCGTCCCACAGTGGTAATGCATGCCTTCAAGAACGGATTTAATTTGATGGATAGCATAGGGTGCACGCAGTATGAATGTCTTAATGGACAGGTTGTCCCTGCAGGAAAAGATCACTCACCCAATGCTGAACTTCAAGCAAAAGCATTGATGCAGATGGTCTATTCTAGGACAGGCCGGCTGTGATGTGCTATATGTTGACAAATGCTGAGGGACATATTTGGTGATATTGTTGGACTTGAGGTTTCCCATTCCGCAGCCTGCCCAAATAGTTCAAATCTAGGGTGGCAATATGTTAAATTACATTTTTTTCTTTGTTGAATCAAATAAAATGCGTAATTTTGCATTTTCAATCGATAAGTGATTGTTTAATTAACTAACATAATAACAACTAAAAACTCATTCATTATGAAGAAACTTTTCTTAGTTTTAACTGCAGTTATTGCTTTCGCTTTCGCAGCTAACGCACAGGATGCAGTAGGTGTCCGTTTCGGCGGTGGTAATGGTTATGGTGCAGAACTCTCCTTCTTGAAGGGTGTCGGCAACACCAGCCGTCTTGAGTTCGATCTCGGTATCAACAACAATGCTGACAACTTCTTCCATGCTGTTGGAATGTATCAGGTTTCTGGTCCTATCGTTGACAAATTCAATTGGTTTGTCGGCGCTGGTGCCCAGATTGGCTACTGCCAGAACCACGGTTTCGGCCTCGCCCTCGCTGGTGTGCTTGGTATCGAATTCCTTCCCTCCTCGATTCCCTTCGAGTTTTCCGTCGACGCTCGTCCTACCTTCGAGTTTCTCCTTCCCGAGCACTGTGGCTACCACGGCTTCGGCTGGGGCGCTTGCCTTGGCATTCGCTATATGCTGAACTAACCTATAAGATATAATAGATTACTAAGAAGCCCTCGCAAATGCGAGGGCTTCTTTTGTTATGATTTGCATTCTCTTAGGTAGATTTAAGTGAAGAATGTTGAAGGACAAAAGTTGACCTTTATCTTGGCACGGCTACGTATTAGTTGGGGAACACCTATTTCGATTGGGTAGACTCCTCTCGCGTGAAGGCTGAAGATGGAAGGTTGAAAGTTAAAGCTGTTATTTGTTAGAGTTTAAATGGTTGGTTTCTTCCCAGAGCCATTGGGCAAGGGTGGGGTCTTGCCAGCAGTGAGGGAGGGCCTTGTGCCTGTTGGCGCGGAAAAGGAGGAGGCGGGTGTCTGATGGGTCGTGCAAGAGGGCGTTGACGGCGGGGAGAGCGCCTTGGTCGGGGGTCTTGCAGAGCGGGCGGAAGAGGCGGTCACAGAGCGGGTCTATCCAGCTGTCCATGCGTAGGATGCGGCTGTCGACGACGCCGGGGTCGGTGAGACGCACGCGGAGGCGGTCGCCGTAGCGGCGGTGCAGCTCTTGTGCGAAGAGAACTACTGCCATTTTGCTGTTAGCGTAGGAAGCAATCTGCCGGTATTGGTCAGATGTCTGCTGGAAATAGTCGCGTCCTAGCTTAGAGATGTAGCAACTGAGCGAGGCGGTGCTGACGACAACGGCATTGTCGGTCATCAAGGGCAGCAGCCGCATAGTGAGGCGGTAGGTGCTTAGGTAGTTTGTGGCCATGACGCGTTCGAATCCTTCTTCGGTGACAGCGTAGTGCTTGGAAAGCATGCCAGCATTGTTAAGGAGTGCGTCGACGCGGATGTTGTCATGTTCTAGGCCTTCGACAAACTGTTCAATGGAATTGCCGCTACTGACGTCAAGGAAGCGCAGTCCGGCATGTTCTTCGCGGCGCGAAGTGCCAATGACATTGTGCCCTAAGGCTTGGAGTTGCCGCATGGCAGCGTATCCGATGGCACCGGTGGCGCCTGTGACGATGATGTTCATGGCTATTTGTCGCGGAACACCTCTATCACACCCGTATGGCTTGTCCAGATGTTGACGCCGTGGGCCTTGAAGTAATAGAAATAGGTGCCGTCGGGACAATGTTTCTGGTTAGGGTCCCACCACTGGGATTCATCTTGGATGTTGGCAACGTGGTGTACGCGGTGGCCATTGCGGTCGTAAATGGAGAGCTCGTTGTATTTGAAGCAGTGGTTTTCTAGGAGTCCATTAATAATGAAGCGGTCATTGATGCCATCGCCGTTGGGAGTGACGAAGGTGGGGTATTCAAGCGTAGTGTCGCAGTGGTCTCCGTTCCAAAAGATATATAAATTATAATGTATGATGCTGTCGCATCCAGCCTCATTGGTAGTGACGAGGGTGACATCGGATGCGCTGTCGGTGAAAACCGTGTCTGCCACAAACCAGGGTAGCTGGGAATCAACGATTGTGTCGAAGATGGTGGTATCGGTGACGGGAATAATGTTTAGTATGGTGGTGACGAGGCTGTCTTCACCGTGAATGCCATGGAGGAGACGGGTAATGGAACCTTCGCCGTAGAATGTGTTGGAGTCGGCCACGAAGGGTAGCTGGTCGTTGCAGATATAATAGAGGATGGTGTCGTGGATGTTGTACCATACGCGGAGGTGGTAGGTGATAAGGCTATCGCATTGAAGGCCGCGGATCGGGCAGCGGAAGAGTGTGTCAACCTCATAGTTGAAGGTGACATTGCGGTGGGTCCAGGGCAGCTGGGTTTCGGCGATGGTGTCGGACTCTTGGCCGTAGTAGCTATTGAGCACCGTGATGTGAATGGTGTCAGAGTGGTGGAGGTGGCACATGGTGGTGTCGTCGCCCTCAATCCAATAGGTGCCGCTGACGGAGGTGTCGGCGTCGTTAATCACGTAGGGCGGCCTATTCCATAGAATGTGGTTCGGACCATGGAAGGTGACGCTGTCGATGTCGCGGGAGCGGTATAGGAAGGTGATGTCATCATCGGTACAGTAAGTGTCGTGCATGTCGAAGCGGAGACTGCCGCTGACAATCTCGATGTCGATGGAGTCGATGAGGGTACCTTGGCAGCCCGAGGAGTCGGTGCCTTGTACGTAGTATCGGCCAGAAAAGACGGTATCCGCGCCATGGAGGATGAAGGGCTCGGTGTCGAAGAAGAGTTCGTTGGGGCCGCTGAGGGTGATGTTGGTGACGTTGGGAGCATCGTAGGTGAAATAGATGTCGCTTCCAGGACAGTAGCGGGTCTCCATATTGAATCGTAGGCTGCCGCTGGTGCCATAGTCGCTGAAATAGCCATAGGAACAGTCGGAGTTCCAAGAGCCATCGATGATGCCGAGCTGGAATCGGCCCATAACGTTAACAAGACGCATGACCGAATTGGAATTGACTTGTAGGCTCACATCTTTGACGCACCACGACAAGGTGGTGTCGGCGGCCAGCGGAGTGAAGTCTGCGGCAGTGATGAGTGTGCTGTCGCCGTTAAGGCGGAAGCCTCCCGTGGCATCGCTGGCGGTGACGATGGTGAGCAGCATGGAATTGGTGCTGGGACGCAGGTGAGCCACCTCGAAAGAACCAGTGCAATCGCAGTGGGGCAGCATGGTACCGCCGAGTTCGCAGCTCATGCCGGTGAGTTGAAAGACGGCGATGGGATGGTCGCTGGTAATCAGGGTGGCAGGGTCGGTGAGGGGATGAACATAGGGGGCGCTATCGGTTAGCGTCACAGTCGTGGTAGTGCTGCCGCTGATGGTGACGTTGGTGGAGTCCTGGGTGGAATAGAGGTAGATGTTTTCAAACTGGCTGTCGTTCTTGATAGCCACATAGCGCGTGCCGAGCAGGCGGGTGGGCACGATTTGGTCGCCAACCAAGTCGACACAACCTTGCTGAGAGTCGACGCAGTCATCGGTGGAGTTGACGGCAATGGGCTTAGAAGAACGGATGATGGTGCCGCCGAGGTGGTCAGCAACGCCATAGCCATCGGAACGGAAAGCAAAGCTCTGGCCGCGATTGAGGGTGACGGTGAACGGGGTGCGGGGAGGATCAGTTGAATTTTGAATGAGTGCTGTTGGGTATACGTCCACGGTCGTGCTGTCCTCGGTGGCGATGAATTCGATGCTACTGGGCGAAGCGTGCCCAGTGTTGCTGGGGTAGGAGGCTTGCATGGGTACCAGGAAGTCGGTGCCAAGGGAGTTGCTGCCTTTGAGAGTGTAGATTTCGCTGTTGTTGCCCACGCTTTCGTAGTAGCAGGAGATAGGAGCTGTAGAGGTGATATGGAAACCGCGGTTGAGAACGGTGTTGACGGGCTTGGTCTCGATGTCATCGACGTATGCGGATAAGTCGTAGGTGGCAAAACCATTGGCAGGGATGGTCACGGTGTAAGGCGTGAAAGTGCTGTTGGTGGGCTGACTGACGGTGATAGTGGCGGCATTCTGGTAACTGGTGAAACAGAATCGTATGGGAGTCTGCTGATGATACACCGATAAGTCGGGCGGTGCGAACCAGAACGCTGTGTCGGTTTGCGCTAGGCAACTTCCGCAGAAAAAAAACATGAGGATTATTATGAGATGTTGTTTCATGTGGTTTGAAATTAGTGGTTAGCCGGTTAAAGCTATCGTTTTGCGTGGTTATAAATACTTGTTTTGACTAAATATGATGCGGCAGTGAATATTGAACTCTTACTTATTCTGCGATTGCCCTTTGCAGGAACTTGTTCAGCGGGAGGGTGGCGCGCCAGACCTTGATGACTTCGTCGAAGAGCTGGTCGGATAGAATCATCTCCCTGGGAATGTTGTGGACGGTGGCATAGTCATGGTATTTGAGCAGGTCAATGTCGGGCCAGTCGGCGGAATAGCCCTTCGGGGGACGTGAGAGTTTCTTGGTGGTCCAGAACTCATTGCCGAAATAGCGTTGGTAGTCCTTGTTTCCGATAATGGCTTTGAACTCGTCGGTGCAGTAGAAAATCTCCTGACGGATGGCTGCCAGTTGCTTGGGGTTGGGCATGAAGAAACCTCCTCCGAGTGTGCAACCCTCCAACTCATAGCCTTCGCCCAGTTGGAGATAGTATCCAGGCACACACTGGGTGCGGTCGCCGCCATAAGGCAGAAAGCAGGCGATGTGGGTCTTGAATGGGGTCTTGTCATTACTGAAACGGATGTCGCGGTAGATGCGGTAGATGCATCGCTTGGCCTGCAAGTTTTCCACGGCGGGGTCGTAGGATGCCATGGCATCTATCAGTCCCTGGGTAAAATCCTGGAACTCGCGGTGTATGTCAGTCCAGCGCGTCTTGTTGGCGGCGAACCATTCGCGGTTGTTGTTTTCTTGCAATTCGGCAAAGAATTGCAGGGTGTCTGGATGAATCTTCATAACTGTTAAAACGACTTTTTTATTAAAATATTGTTCAAATTTGCATAAAACCATTTTTTTTTCGTATTTTTGCACTCTCATTTGAGAGATATAACACATAAATACTTACATCTATGACAGAAACTGTTAAAACACTAAGAGACAGCGCTGCAATGCGTTGGATTGCATTGCTGCTGCTGGCACTGGCCATGTTCTGTGCCTACATTTTCATGGACATTTTGTCCCCAATTAAGGATTTGATGATGCTTCCTGCCGACCAAGGCGGCCGCGGATGGAGTTCGCTCGCCTTCGGCACCATGCAGGGCGCTGAGACCTTCCTCAACGTCTTCGTCTTCTTCCTCATTTTTGCAGGTATCATCCTCGACAAGATGGGCGTGCGTTTCACCGCAGTCCTGTCGGGTGCCGTGATGCTCTTCGGCGCTGGCATCGAATACTATGCCATCTCCGAACAGTTCATGGGTACTAGCCTCGAAAACTGGTTTGTCAACAACCTCAACTATATTCCCGGCTTTGACGAGCTAGGCGTGTCGCCCTTCTACGAGGGCATGCCTCCTTCGGCTAAGCTGTCGGCCATCGGCTTCATGTTCTTTGGCTGCGGTGCTGAAATGGGCGGCATTACTGTCAGCCGCGGTATCGTCAAGTGGTTCAAAGGCCGCGAAACCGCTTTGGCCATGGGCTCTGAGATGGCCCTCGCCCGTCTCGGTGTCGCCACCTGCATGATTTTCTCACCCTTCTTCGCCAAACTGGGCGGCACCATCAATGTCAGCCGCAGCGTCGCTTTCGGCGTCGTGTTGCTCTGTATTGCCCTCATCATGTTCATCGTCTATTTCTTCATGGATAAGAAACTCGATGCCCAGACTGGTGAAGCCGAAGAGGCTGATGAGCCCTTCAAGATCAAAGATATTGGTAAGATTCTCTCCAGCCTCGGATTCTGGCTGGTTGCCCTTCTCTGCGTGCTTTACTACAGCGCTATCTTCCCCTTCCAGAAATATGCCGTCAACATGCTGCAGTGCAATCTCACCCTCACTCCTGGCACTGGCTTCTGGGCTAGCAACACGGTCACCATCGTCCAGTACATCATCATGCTCGTTGTGGCTGCTGGTGCTTTTGCCAGCAACTTTTCTAAGAAAAAAGGTATGAAGTTCGGTCTTATGGCCCTCGCCATCGTCGCCCTCGTGGTGTACTGCTACATGGGCTATATGCGCGGCACCGCCGAGACCATCTTCGCCGTGTTCCCGCTGCTTGCCGTTGCCATCACTCCCATCCTTGGCAACATGGTTGACCATAAGGGCAAGGCTGCCACCATGCTGATGGTTGGCTCGCTGCTGCTCATTCTCTGCCACCTCACCTTCGCCTTCGTTCTGCCCATGTTCAAGGGCAACGCTATCGGTGGCGTCATCGTGGCTTATGTCACCATTCTCGTTCTCGGCGCTAGCTTCTCCTTGGTGCCCGCAGCCCTCTGGCCCAGCGTGCCCAAGCTTGTTGATGAGAAAATCATCGGATCTGCCTACGCCCTCATCTTCTGGATTCAGAATATCGGCCTCTGGCTCTTCCCCCTGCTTATCGGCAAGGTGCTCGACAACACCAATCCTGCCCTCGTTCAGGCCGTTGAAGCCAAGACCCTGACTCCTGAAGCCGCTCAGCTGATGTCTCCCGAACTGGTGGAAGCTGTCAACAGCGGTGCCAAGACCGTTGAGGAAGCCGCCTCCGTTTCCTACAACTACACCTGGCCGCTCGTCATGCTCGCCTGCTTGGGTGTCGCCGCCCTCATCATCGGCATCATCCTCAAAGCCGTCGATCGTAAGAAACACCTCGGCCTTGAAGAACCTAACATCAAGTAAGGTCTATATCCTAATTATAATAATGGCCCGAGTCGCATCTGTGACTCGGGCCATTTGTTTGTTGCCGATTGCATATATTGATTTTATGCGAAAATGAGTAGCATGCAACGCATTGGTGGCTATTTGATTGCGAAAATCATTAACGAAATGGCTCTTCAAAAATCTGATAATTCAGAAAAAAATCGTAACTTTGCAACATAAAACTAAATAGTACTACACGGTTTGATTATGATGCCAAAAGTGTCTTTTGTGGTAGCCATGTATAAGGTGGCCCCCTATATTGAGCGCTGCTTACGCAGCCTTTATGGACAAACCTATGAAAACATGGAGTATGTTCTCGTTGACGATGCCTCCCCCGACGACAGTTCGGATCTTGCCATGCGTCTGCTTGATGAGTTTCCCCATCGTCGTAATCAGGTCCGTTTGGTGCGCCATGAACAGAACAAAGGACTCTCTCCCACTCGCCGTGATGGCTTTTATGCCGCCACTGGTGATTACGTAATTTTCTTTGACGGAGACGATTATGTTGAGCTCAATATGGTCGAACATTTGGTTCAGAAAGCACTCGATGAGGAGGCCGATATCGTTGTGTGCGACTATTACAACGGCCGTTGGTTCAGTTCCGAACAGGTCGCCAGTGACAACCTATGCTATCTTTCTAACCCAGATCATTTCCGTTACGACATAATTGTGCATAGGTGCGATGATTATGTTTGGCGTCGCATGTTCCGTCGAATACTCATTACCAATCATGATTTTCTATGGCCAGCGGCTGCTATGCACGAAGATATGGTCATTAGTAGTCAATTGGCATTTTATGCCAGCAAGGTAGTGTTGTTGCCTGAGCCTTTAGTGCACTACACCTTCAACGGATCTTCCATTACCGCCGAAATAACAAAGCAGTTGCTCCTCAATCGGTTTCGTGAATCGTGTGCCAATCTTGAGGTATGCCGTGAGTTCTATAACCGTCAAGGTCTGCTCGGTGAGTATCCCGAGGGCATGGATGTGAATATTCTCAAGACAGTCCATGTTTTGCTACGTCTCACAGGCCAGTGGAAATATCGACTGATGTGGCTGACCACCTACCCCCGCGTCATTTGGCTTATGCTTGTCGGCACCCGCCACATCCCCTCAACTAGCAACAACAGGCTGTGGTTCTTTCTCATCATGTTGGGGCTCTTTCCCAAGCATTCCCACAAGTATTACAAAGGCAAACATGCTGTCACTAACCTTTGGAAGTCTTCCCCAGAACCTAGTAAGATGATCTCCAGGACAACATGATTGTTCATGGCCTTTTGTTTCAATTCTGGCGAATAGTCCCCCATTTTTTGAATCTGTCTCTGCGAACTCTGCTATGTTAAAAGTACAGGCATATTGCTACTGATTCAATTTTTTTTCGTACTTTTGCATTTTATTTCGCACCATTGAAATGGAAGACAACAAACGTCTATATATCATCGCCGGCTGCAACGGCGCAGGCAAGACTACGGCAGCGTATAAACTTCTGCCTGAGACTCTTGAATGCCGCGAGTTTGTCAATGCCGATGAGATTGCCCATGGCCTTTCGCCATTCAATCCCGAGAGCATGGCCATTCAGGCGGGCAAGCTGATGGTGCGCAGAATCGACGAATTGCTCGCCGCCGACGGCTCTTTTGCCATCGAGACCACCCTTTCCACCCGCTCCTACGTCAACCTCATCCTCCAAGCACAGAAGAAAGGCTATCTCGTCAGTCTGCTCTTCTTCTGGATTGAGTCACCTGAGATGGCCGAAATGCGCGTTGCCATGCGTGTTGCCGAGGGTGGGCATAACATCCCTAAAAACGTGATTCACCGCCGCTACCGCTCGGGACTACACAACCTATTCAAGCTCTACATCCCTTGCGTCGACTATTGGGTCATCTATGACAACTCCTCCCTGCGCCGCACCACCATTGCAGAGGGCGGTATCCGCATGAAGGAGACTGTTTACGATATTGATAACTACGATAAAATTAGAAAATATGTCGGAAGAAGAAGTTAAAGACTTGCGTGCCAAGCTCAACTATGGCCTCGCCTTGGCTGAGTGGGACATGCTCAAGGAAAAAGCCCTTCACGGCGAAAAGGTTGTCACCCTTTCCCGTGGCAAGGTCAGCCAAGTCTCCGCACGTTACCTTTTCAAAAAGCTATATGGCTCCAGCCAACAATTTCCTGGCGTTAAAAATGAAAAATAATACATTATATATCCTATGCAGACTGTAACCCTCGGCAAATCGGGACTCGTGGTTCCCAAAAATGGTTTCGGTGCGCTGCCCATTCAGCGTATCAGCCTCAACGACACTGTCCACCTTCTCCAAAAAGCCCTCGACAACGGGATGTACTATTTCGATACAGCCCGCTTCTATACCGACAGCGAGGAAAAACTTGGTGCCGCCTTTGCCGACCGCCGCGATAAGGTCGTCATCAGTACCAAGACTGGTGCAACTAATGTTGCCGACTTCTGGGATCATCTTCACACCAGCCTGCGCCTACTCAAGACCGACCATGTGGAACTTTATCAATTCCACAACCCCGACTTTTGCCCCAAGCCTGGCGATGGAACTGGACTCTATGAGGCTATGCTCGAAGCTCGCCAACAGGGCAAAATCCTTCATATAGGCATCACCAACCACCGTATGGCTGTGGCTCGAGAGGCCATCGAGAGCGGTCTATACGAAACCCTCCAGTTCCCGTTCTCTTATCTGGCCAACGAGGAGGAACATGCTCTCGTTGATCTCTGTCGCCAGCACGATATGGGCTTTATCGCCATGAAAGGTCTCGCTGGCGGACTCATCAACAATGCTGCTACCGCCTATGCCTATCTCGCCCAGTTTCCCCACGTGGAGCCCATCTGGGGTATCCAGCGCGAAAGCGAGCTCGACGAGTTCATCTCGTTCCAGGACAATCCACCCGTGCTTACCGACGAGATGCGCGAGCGCATAGATCACGACCGCCGGGAGCTCACCGGCGACTTCTGCCGCGGATGCGGCTACTGCCAGCCTTGCACCGCTGGCATAGAGATTGAGAGTTGCAACCGCATGTATCTCTTCCTCCGCCGCGCCCCATACAGCGTCTACCTTACCGACGAGTTCCACGAGAAGATGGAACAAGTGGAGCAGTGCGTCGACTGCGGACTCTGCGTCTCACGCTGCCCCTACCACCTCGACATTCCCAACCTCCTCAAGCGCAACCTTGCCGACTTTCGCGAGCATTGGGCCCGCAAGAACGAACTAAATCCAGAAAAATAATTCTAATCGCTAACCACTAACCGTTCTCATGCCCTCTCGCATTCTATTCTTCGTCGCTTTCATGGTCTTCATCATCTTCATGTTGGCCATGGACCTCGGCGTCTTCCACAAAAAAGACCACGAAATCAAAATTAAAGAGGCTGCCATTTGGACCGGCATCTGGATCACTTTGGCCATGCTCTTCGGACTCCTGCTGCGTTTCAAGGCGGAGTGGGTCCACGGCATCACCTGCATGGAGGACCTCGTGGCTTATGCCAAAGGCTCCACCCTCGAGGCAGCTATCGCCTCCGCTTCCGACTATGCCTCCGCCCTCGGCATCTACCGCCGCGAGATTTTCTCGCAGTACCTTGCCGGCTATTTCCTCGAAGAGTCGCTTTCTATCGACAACATCTTCGTGATGATCATGATTTTCGTCTCCTTTGGCATCGAAAAGCAGTATTATCATCGCATCCTCTTTTGGGGCATCTTGGGTGCCATCGTGCTACGATTCCTGTTCATCTTCTTGTTGGGTGCCGTCGTCGAGCGCTTTGCCTGGGTGCTGGCCATCTTCGGCGTCATCCTCATCTACAGCGGCATTAAGATGTTCCGCGACGATGGCGATGAGCAGATAGACACTGCCAACCATCCCGCCGTCAAGTTTGCCAGCCGTTTTTTCCCCGTCACTCGCCAAGTCGACGGCCACAAGTTCTTCGTCAAGATCGATGGTCGCAACTACATGACTCCACTGTTCCTCGTGCTGCTGGTCATTGAGTTCTCCGACATCATCTTTGCTGTCGACAGCATCCCCGCCGTCTTCTCCGTCACCACCGACACCTTTATCGTGTATTTCTCCAACATCTTCGCCATCATGGGTTTGCGGTCGCTCTTCTTCCTTTTGAGCAACGTCACCGATATGTTCTGGCTCCTGCGCTACGGCCTCGGTTGCCTGCTATGCTTCATTGGTGTCAAGATGATTGGCCATGAATTCTTCGACCTCAATATCAGCACCGTTGCCTCGCTCATGGTCATCCTCGGCATCCTCGTCTTTTCCATCCTTTTCTCACTCCTATTCCCCAAGAAAAAACGCACCCCAGCCGCCAGGCAATAGGCTTCTGTCGCATAGAACCATACCCTCAACCCTCAACCCTCAACCTTCAACCTTCAACTTTCAACCTCCAACCTTCAACCCTCAACCCTCAACCTTCAACCTTCAACCTTCAACTTTCAACTTTCAACCTTCAACCTTCAACCTCCAAATCTTGTCCCTCCTAGAATCCATAATACTAGCCCTAGCCCTCTGCGTCGACAGCCTAGTGGTCTCCACCACTAGCGCATTCAAGAGCAAGATGTCCTATCGTACGGGCATTCTCATGGCCTTGGTGTTCGGTGTCTTTCAAGGGCTCTTCCCGCTGCTTGGCGCCTTGTTGGGTGTTGCCTTTCAAGACTTCGTGTCGGCCATCGACCACTGGGTGGCTTTTGGGTTGTTGCTGATAGTGGGAGGCAAGATGATCTGGGATGCATTCCATGATGAGTCCGACGACAAGGCTCTCGACGTCACCAAGTTCGGCACTATGTGCCTCTTGGGTGTCGCCACCAGCATCGATGCCTTCGTGGTAGGTATCGGCTTCGGTCTCAACAGCACCCTCGCCGAGATATTGGTCACCGTCCTCATCATCTTCATCGTCACCTTCCTGGTCAGCGTGGTGGGACTTTTCCTAGGCCGCCGCAACGTTCCCATCCCCGAACGCACCGCCACCATCATCGCCGGAGTAGTCCTCATCGGCCTCGGCCTCTACACCCTCCTCGACCACCTCGTGCTATAAGAAATCCTCTGATGGCATAAACAGACCCCATAAAAAATGGATTAGCTTGAAAAAGTCGGCCTAATGACCGATGTGGGTTTAATATACGTTTTCGCAAAGGTCTTTTGGCTGACGCGGACTTAATCTCACGATGTGTTTTATGTAATTTATGGAATCGGGGCTGCTATGGTTGGTGATGTATGGTTGGGATAGGGGGGGCGAGCGATGGCTGGAAGAACCTTTTTCTCGGTATTTGGGTTATTTTTCGTATCTTTGCAGTATCAAAAAAGTACATTCATATCATGAAGAAAATTGTATTATTTATTGTCTCCTTGACGGTTATTGCTGCCGCTATGGCACAAGAGAATCCACAGTCCAAGCTCGAAAAGCAGGTGCACAAGCTCGGCACCGAGGTAAATGACCACGAGTCACGCCTCCAAAGCATCGAAAAGAAGCTGCACGTCACCCCCTACGGCTTTATCCGCAACTATTTCAACTACGATAGCCGCAACACCTACACGGTCGTCGGCGGCGAATACAACATGATTCCCTACGATGAGAAGTGGAACATGACCGAGGAACAGGCTGAAGCCTCTGGGCTGGAGCGTGCTGACCTCAATGCCACCCCCAAGGCTCAGTTCCTCGCCATCACCACCCGCTTGGGCTTCAATATCGACGGCCCCGATGTGCTAGGCGCCAAGAGCAGCGCAAAGATTGAGGCCGACTTTGGCGGATTCAGCACCAACAACATGGTGCTCCGCATCCGTCACGCCTACCTCAAGCTCAACTGGGACAACGAGCAGGGCGTCAAGCAGGAACTCCTCGCGGGCCAGACCTGGCATCCCCTCAGCGGCGACATCATGCCCGAGGTGCTGGGTATGGCTGCCGGTGCTCCCTTCCGTGCACACAGCCGCACACCCCAGCTGCGGTACATCTTCTCCAGCGGCAAGCTGGGCTTCACCGCCGCCGCCCTCTATCAGCTGCAATACATGTACAATGGCCCCAGCTATGCCAATGGAACCTTCACCAGCGCCGCCAGCACTTCCTTCGCCAACAACGCCATGGTGCCTGAGTTTTTCTTGGGCGTGCAGTACAAGGATGAGCATGTATACACCCAGCTCGGTACCACTTGCCAAACCCTTCGCCCACGCTATTTTGGCGTCAAGGACGGCTACCAAGTGCCTGTCAAAGAGTTGATGACCAGCTATACTCCAACCTTCTATTTCCAGTATGGCAATGGATTGTTCTCCGCCAAGTTCCGCACCATGCTGGCTCAAAACACCAGCCATGTGAACCAACTCAACGGCTACGCCGTCACCAACGTCCTCGAAGACGGCAGCTGGGAATATGCTCCCATCAAGGCTACCATCAGCTACTTGGACTTCGCCTATGGCAAAAAGTACCGCGCCAATCTCTTCATCGGATACATGAAGAACCTGGGCGCTGGTCAGGAACTTTATAATTTTGGCAATGAGACTTTGGCCAAATACTATGTATACATGAAGGGCGGTGACAATTTCACCAACCTCAACAGCGTCTACCGCATCGCCCCTTCCATCAGCTACAACCTGCCCCACTTCAACCTCGGCCTTGAGTACGAGTGGACTGCCTGCACCTATGGCGACCAGGCCCCCGACGGCAGCATCTTTCTCAACGACAACCTCCACCAGGTGTCCAACCACCGCATATGCGCTTTGATTAAGTATAATTTTTGAACTGGCGTGCAGTGAACAGAGAGGCATTATTTCTTAATTTATGGAATGCTTTTGTCTGTTTGTAAGGTGCATGTTATTAATGTGATAGCTGGAATGTAGGGAAGAAAAAAGTTAAAATACTTGACAACGGCGTCAAAAAGTTGTATCTTTGCAAACTTTTTGGCGCTTTTTTTGTGTGCGCCATTGCCGAAAATAATATAATTTCAACATAATGAAACTGTCATATTACAACTTCAACCTGCCTTCGGAACTCATCGCCGAGAAACCCCCAAAGCAGCGCGACGAGGCCCGCATGATGGTGCTGCACCGCGATACGCAGACTATTGAGCACCGCCTGTTCAAAGACCTCATTGAGTATCTGAATCCTGGCGATGTGGTGATAGCCAATAACACCAAGGTCTTTCCCGCCTTGCTTTATGGCGAGAAGGAGAAGACCGGGGCCAAGATTACCGTGCATCTGCAGCGTGAGTTGAATCCCGAGACCCGTCTGTGGGATGTCATCGTAGACCCTGCCCGCAAGATCCGCATTGGCAACAAACTTTATTTCGGTCCTAATGAGTCGCTGGTGGCCGAAGTGATCGACAACACCACTTCCCGCGGCCGTACGGTGAGATTTCTTTTCGACGGCTCGCACGACGATTTCATTAAGCATATCCGCCATTTGGGCAATACCCCGCTGCCCGAAGAACTCCGTAACCGCCGCAACATCGAGAACATTGACGCTGAACGCTACCAGACACTCTATGCCAAGAAAGAAGGCGCTGTGGCAGCCCCCATCGCCGGTCTCCATTTTAGCCGCGAATTGCTCAAGCGGTTGGAGATTAAGGATGTGGTTTGGCAAGAACTAACCCTGCATTGCGGCATGGGCAATTTCAAGGACATTGAGGTTGAAGACCTTTCGAAGCACCGCATGGATGCCGAGGAGGTGCATGTCTCACAAGAGCTCTGCGACGCGGTGATGAAGGCTAAGGACAACGGCAACAAAATCTGCGTGGTAGGTACCACCAGCATGCGTGCCGTGGAGACTGCCGTCACCATTCCCGGAAAGATGCATGCCTACGACGGTTGGACCAACAAGTTCATCTATCCGCCTTACCATTTCAGCATCCCCGACATGATGATTACCAACTTCCAGCACCCCAAGTCATCGCAACTCATCATGGCTTGTGCCTTTGGCGGCGAGGATTTCGTGCTGCATGCCTACGAGGAGGCCTTGCACGAGAAGTATAAGTTCTCCACCTACGGCGACGCAATGCTCATCCTCTAATGCAGCCGTTAGCCGAAATACTACGTCCGACCTCGCTGGACAACTATATCGGCCAGCAGCACCTGGTGGGTCCGGGTGCCGTGCTGCGCACGCTGATAGACAGCGGCCAGATACCTTCGATGATCCTATGGGGGCCTCCAGGCATCGGCAAGACGACCCTTGCCATGATTATCAGCCAGACCCTCAAGCGCCCCTTCTACACCCTCAGCGCCATCAGCAGCGGCGTGAAAGAGGTGCGCGAAGTGATTGAGAAAGCCAAGGAAGAGGAGGACGCCATCCTCTTCATCGATGAGATCCACCGCTTCTCCAAGAGCCAGCAGGATTCGTTGCTGGGTGCTGTCGAGCGCGGAATCATCACCCTCATCGGTGCCACTACCGAAAATCCATCCTTCGAGGTCATCTCGGCCTTGCTCTCGCGTTGCCAAGTGTATGTGCTGAAAGAGTTCGGCGAATCTGAGATGCACCAGCTCATCGACAGCGCAGTGGCCTACTATGCCACGCAAGGTCGGCAGGTCCATGTGCAGGAGGTCGACGCCCTGTACCGTATCTCTGGCGGCGACGCTCGCAAGCTCCTTAACGCCATTGAACTAGTGGTCAATAACAGCCATGGGGCAGAGGTCGTGATTGACAACAATCGCACTACCCAGGTTATCCAGCAGAACTTGGCTTACTACGACCGGCAGGGTGAAATGCACTACGATATCATCAGCGCTTTTATCAAGTCGATGCGTGGCAGCGACCCCAATGCCGCCGTCTATTGGCTGGCACGCATGATTGAAGGCGGCGAAGACCCCGTCTTTATCGCCCGCCGCATGCTCATCTTCGCCAGCGAGGACATCGGCAACAGCAACCCTAACGCGTTGTTGTTGGCCAACGCATGCTTTGACGCGGTGACCAAGATCGGTTACCCCGAATGCCGCCTTGCGCTGTCGCAATGCGCTGTGTATTTAGCCTCATCGGTCAAGAGCAACAGCACCTACGCAGCACTCAATGCAGCCCAGCAGCTGATCCGTCAGACGGGCGACTTGCCTGTCCCACTGCATATCCGCAACGCCCCCACCAAGTTGATGAAGGACCTGGGATACCACGATGGCTATAAATATGCGCACGACTACCAAGGCAATTTCGTGGAACAGGAGTTTCTGCCAGACGCACTGCGCGGTGTGAAATTCTACGAACCAGGCCAGAATCCACGCGAAGAGGAGACTAGGCGGCTGCTCCGCAGCCGCTGGGGCAACAAATACGGCTACTAACACCCACACGCAAACACATGGCTGACGCACTACTGACTGTTGAGAATCTTTCCAAAAGCTTTGGCGACAAGCTGCTCTTCGACGATATCTCCTTTGGCATCAATGCTGGTCAAAAGACTGCCCTCATCGCCCGTAACGGCTATGGCAAGTCAACATTGTTGAATATCCTCACCGATAAGGCTTTACAGGATAGTGGTAAGGTGACTTTCCGAGGCGATGTGCGCATGGCCTACTTGCCCCAACAGCCCGAATTGCTTCCCCAGCAGACCGTACGCAGCTTTGTCTACTCCGCCCAACGGCCTGAACATGAGGACGAGTGGACCTTCGAACAGCGTATCGAAGAGGTGCTCAGCCGGCTCAAGCTCGACGACAAACTCGACAGCCCCATGCAGCTGCTCAGCGGCGGCGAACAAAAGAAGGTGGCGCTGAGCCGCATCCTCATCGACGATACCAACCTGCTGCTTCTCGACGAGCCCACCAACCACTTGGACATCCAGATGATTGAATGGCTCGAGGATTTTCTCTCACGTCAGAAGCTGGCCATCTTCATGGTGACGCACGACCGCTATTTCCTCGACCATGTCTGCCAGGATATCCTGGAGTTGGACAACAGCCGCCTCTACCACTATCGCGGCAATTACGACTACTATCTGCGTAAGAAGGCCGAGCGCCAGTACAATGAGCGCATGGAGGTGGAAAAGGCCAAGAGCCTCTATAAGACTGAGCTGGACTGGATGCGCCGCATGCCGCAAGCTCGCGGAACCAAGGCGCAGGCACGCATCGACGCCTTCTACGAACTGGAGGAAAAGGCTCACACCCGCTTTGACGAGACCCGCCCGCAGCTTACCGTCAAGACCGAACGCATCGGCGGCAAGATATTGGAGATGTACAACGTCACCAAGGCCTACGAGGGCAAGAAGATGGTGGACGACTTCAGCTATGTTTTCAAGAAAGGGGAGAAGATCGGCATCGTGGGCCCCAACGGCGTGGGTAAAAGCACATTCCTGAACCTCATCACCGAACAGCTACGCCCCGACAGCGGCCGCATCGTCGTCGGACAGACCATCCAGTTCGGCTTCTATACCCAAGGAGGCATGACGGCGAAGCCCGACATGCGGGTCATCGATATCGTGAAGGATGTCGCCGAGCGTATCGAGCTGGACAACGGCAAGGATATGTCGGCACATCAGTTCTTGAGCTATTTCGGCTTCGACGACACCACGCAGTACAACTATTTCGGCAACCTTAGCGGCGGCGAACGTCGCAGGCTCTACCTGCTCAAGGTACTCATGGCCAACCCCAACTTCCTCATCCTCGACGAGCCCACCAACGACTTGGACATCTACACGCTGGAGATTTTAGAACAGTTCCTCAAGGACTACAAGGGCTGCCTCATCATCGTCAGCCACGACCGAAGCTTCATGGATCACATTGTCGACCATATCTTTGTCTTCGAGGGCGAAGGCAAGATTCGCGACTACCACAGCAACTACACCGAGTATTTGGCCAACCGCAACCGTCAGCAGCGCAGCGAAAACCTTCAGCGTCGCGAGGAAAAGCCCAAATACGAGCGCTCCAAGAGCGACAAGCCCCGTGCTACCTACAAGCAGCAGAAGGAATATGAGCAGCTGACTGCCGAGATTGAGTCGCTCAACCAAGAACGCGCAGAACTAGAGAAGCTTCTGAGCGACGGCAGCACCACCGATGTCGACAAGCTCACCGACGCCTCCCAGCGCATTGGCCAAATCATCGCCCTCCTCGATGAGAAGGAACTCCGCTGGCTCGAACTCGACGAAATTGTCAGCGAAAGCTGAAAATAAATTCAAAACTGCGGAATGTAATCCGCACTTTTTACACAAAACTGCGGAATTAATTCCACAATTTTCGTATCTTTGCATTTTGAAATATAATGATAATTATGAGAAACCCTCTGTTATTTTCCCTAGTGTTTGCCTTGGCGGTGGCGTCCAGTGGCGACGTTCCGCAGAAGGCCAGTGAGGCTGAATCTGGCAGCGCCCTCATCGGCAAGGGACAGCCCATGTCGAATTATGTGCTCTCTTTCGACGGCAATGCCTCTTTTTCTCCCAACGATACCATTAACATTATTGATGGCGGCGGGAATGTCGTCAACGCCATCTTCTTTGATGCTGATTGCGGATGCCTCGTGCTTAGGAATGAAGTGGTGCAGGTTCGTGCATATAATCCGGATTATGGGGTCTTGGCGTTTGACTGCGACAGTGTGGATGGCAGATGGGCGTACATCAAGATGGATGGCAAAAGATATATGATGGCAATTCATCCGACGATGAAGGTCGAGACTTGGAACGATCACCTCCAGAACGCCATCATCGGGGTTGGCAAGGACACCCCGTTGCATGAAAGTCCGGATGGCAAAGTCATTAATTGTTCGGCAGAGGACCTGGAACCTGGTTTCAATGCCATTGAGATGAGAGGCGAATGGCTGCTAGTGGAGACCGATACCGTTTGTGGAGACTTCGATTGCCAATATCAGCGAGGCTGGCTCAAATGGCGAACCGCCGACACCCTCCTGATAAAACTCTACTACAGCTGTTAATCATCCCATCGCCAGCCTGTTTCAGCCGAACAATTAATCAAGGTTGAATTTTGAAGGTTGAAAGTTGAAAGTTGAACGGCTGCCGCGTAATCAAGGTTGAATTTTGAAGGTTGAAAGTTGAACGGCTGACGCGAGCCTTTTTTAACCCGAACGGCTACAAACGGAAGGTCAGAGAGCTTGCTCTCTAGACTGGAGTGCCAAGCCGTCACCGACCGAATGGGAGGTAAAGAAACGAAA